>SXGT01900981.1_pt1 | contig 19956 bp, 19 predicted proteins | sample 3176221 | NCBI WGS metagenome assembly SXGT01 (sample SAMN11356862, study PRJNA531348) | freshwater metagenome | isolation source: freshwater sample F1-120 | place: China: Fuxian Lake, Yuxi | collected 2017-12-25
CGGTAATGGACGAGGCGCTGCGGCGAGATCGTGCGCGTGTTGGTTTCGTCCCGTCCCCGGTTCCAGGCATCAATCTCGATGCGTTTGCGCTCCAGCAGGGCGATGGTGATATCGGTGAAAAACCGAGGTTCCACCGTCCGCTTGGCCATCGACAGCAACCGCACGCGCTGGGTGATTTCCGTCGCCGAGTGTCCGGATGCTTCCAGCAGAGCCGCCAACCGCGCCTGCAAGGGAGCGACGTGGGAGGCCAGGATGCTGGGCTCGATTTCACCCAGAAGTTGGTGGGCGGCCAGCAGTGCATACAGCTCACCGGCAGAGAACCAGAGTCCGGGCAGTTCGTAGGCCGGGCCGGTCGCCTTGATGTTTTCAAAGTGGTAACCCCCGGCATCCCGGTCCCAGACAATCGGGGCGTGCAGCCGGTCGCGCATGTACTCTACGTCGCGCTTGAACGTGGCTCGGGAGATGTCCAGTTCTTCGAGGAATACATCAAGCGGCACCACGCGCCGCTCGTGCAGCATCTGGTCGATCTTGTAGAAACGCTCGGTACGGTTCATCGCGTGAGTCCAGGATAGAAATGGCTCATATTTTGAGCCACAATGGCCGCATTATTCCATGCGAAAGTCGGCGCCAGTACCGGGTGGCCGTGTTGAGTCGAAAACTACAGGAACGCTCACAGCGAACATGACGTCCAAAATTGCCTCCCTGCCGACACAACGGCAGCAAATGGAAACCCGCTTCGTCGAACTGATGACGGAGCTTTTCCAGCTCGATGAAGCCGAAGCGCTGGATTTCGGCCTCTACCGCATCATTCGACGGCATAACCGCGAGGTGCGCGCCTTCCTTGGCGAGATCATCACGGATGGCACATCCAGGGCACTGCAAGGGGGCCGGCTGGCGGAACTGCTCGATGCCACTTTCGAAACGATGGGTAACGAAGCCCAGGCGGATGACAAATTCCGCATTAAGGATCTGGAACAACAGTTGGGCCTGAAGCCCGGCATGACTCAGGATCAACGTGAAGCCTTGCTGACGCAGGCCGAGGGCATCCCCGCCGCCAAGGGCCTGGTCGCCGAATACCGCAGCCGCACCGAAACCCTGAGCAGCCAGCAAACCGTGCAGCAAGACCGGGCCGAAGTGCTCAATCGCCTCTACCAATTCTTCTCCCGGCATTACCAGGATGGCGATTTCATCGTCGAACGGCGCTATGGCAAGGGCGGCGCCCGTTACGTCAAATCCACCGGCGAGGACACCGAGTTCCACTGGGCCACGGAGGACATGTACTACATCAAGTCGGGCGACATCTTCACCGATTTTCCCGTCCGCCTCGCCAATGGCCAGCGCGTCCTGTTCACCGTCGAGCCGGAGAGCCTGCAAGCTACGCGCGCGGCGCTGAAGCCCAACGACAAAGCCCACTACGCCCTGGATGCCGCCACCCAGGAGGGGGATCTCATCAAGGTACGCCTCAAGTACCTCAAGGGTGCGCAGTCAGAGAAGCAAAAGGACGAAATCGTCACCGCCGTGCAGAAAGCCAGTGGTGGCGGAACGGCGGAAAGCAGCGCGGACATCCGCCGCTGGCTTAACCGCTTCATGGCCCGCAACCAGAGTGATTTCTTCATCCACAAACGGCTGAAAGAGGCGCTGCTTGACGACCTCGACATCTTCCTCAAAACCGAAGTGCTGGACGTAGACCAGTTGCTGGCCGGCAGCGACCTGCCCAAACGAGCCATGAAGGTGGCGCGCATCGTGCGCGCAGTGGGCGGGCACATCATCGACTTCCTGGCCGCGCTGGAAGAGTTCCAGAAAGCGCTATGGGAGAAGAAAAAGCTGGTGTTCGAAACCCGCTACGTCATCACCCTCGACCGGCTGGAACGCTATACCCCCGCCTGGCTGGCGCAGAACATCGACGCCATCGTCAACAAGCAGCGGCAGGAGTGGAAGGAACTGGGGCTGGGCGACTACGCCAAGGCGGCCGATTGCATCCGAAAAACCCAGGGCGATCTGGCCGTCGCCGCCACGGAGCAGTACCTCCCGCTGCCCGTGGATACGCGGAACTTCGATGCCGTATTCAAATGGTCGATGCTGGAGGCCGTGACAGCAGTAACGCCGTTGGATGATGCGCTGGATGGTGTGGCGATTCAGTCGGACAACTGGCAGGCGCTCAATACACTCCAGGCGAAGTATCGGGAACAGGCGCGCAGCATTTACATCGACCCGCCCTACAACACGGATGCCGGCCCGATTGACTATAAAAATGGCTACCGCAATGCATCGTGGATGGCATTGATGGATGATCGTCTCAAGCTGGGCCGACGCTTGATGCAGGATGACGGCGTTCTCTGTTGCACCATTGATGATTACGAGCAGAAGCCGCTGGGAATGCTTCTGGAACGAGTCTTCGGCGAAAACTCGATTGCCGGCGTGGTTTCGATCCGTATCAACCCGTCAGGTCGACCGAAACCCAGCGGCTTTGCGGTTTCGCACGAGTACGGCTTCTTCGTTCAGAACTCACCAGGAAGCTCCTTGGATCGGCTAGACCGCACAGCCGCGCAGATGAAACGCTACAAGGAAACGGATGAAGACGGCTCTTACATGTGGGAGCTTTTCAGGAAAAGGGGCTCCAATTCTGAGCGCAGAGCACGTCGAACCCTGTATTACCCACTCTTTGTAAGCGAGACAGGCATACGTGTACCGCGCATGGCCTGGGATGAATCGACTCGAAGCTGGATCGCGCAGGAGGAGCCAAAATCAGGGGAGACCCTGGTATTCCCAATTGATGACAACCAGATTGAGCGTACATGGCGTTACAAGCATGATGATGTAAACAAGAAGCCAAAGCACTTTCGCGCGACCAAGGACAACGCAGGCATTTGGACTGTCTATTACAAATACCGCCCGGCGAATTCTGGTGTGCTACCCACCACGATGTGGATTGATTCGAAGTTCTCCGCCACGGAACACGGCACCGGAGTGCTCAAGAAACTGTTCAAGCAACACGACGTGTTTTCTTATCCAAAGTCCGTGTTTGCCGTTGAGGAATCACTCAAGGTTTCAGGGGCTACCGAGGACGATGCCCTGGTGATCGACTTCTTCGCCGGGTCAGGCACTACCGCTCACGCGGTGCTGCAAATGAATGCCAACTCAGACACCAACACGCGTTTTCTCGTCGTCGAGGTCAACAAATATTTCGAGGCCGTCACACTACCAAGAATCAAGAAAGTCGCTGCATCCCTGGACTGGGAAGGCGGCGCAGCGCAAGCCGTAACCGGCCCAGGGGCCTTCGTCCGTGTGCAATCCCTGGAGCAATACGACGACACCCTGGAAAGCCTGGATGCCGAGATCAACGAAGGCGACTCCGGCGAGCTCCTGTTCCAAGACCCGGCTTTCGCACTGCGTTATCGCCTGGACAAGTCTTCGCGCGATTTGTACTGCGGCGTGGCGCGTTTCACATCGCCCTTCGGCTATCAGTTGAAGCGTGCGTTGGGCGGGGGCGAGGCGCAGCCCTGCGAGGTCGATCTGGTGGAGAGCATCCCCTACCTGCTGGGCATGGATGTCAGCCGCCTATATCGCGAAACGCTAGGAGTGGTGATGCTGGGACGCAACCGGCGCGGCCAATCGGTGTCCGTGTTCTTCCGCGACTGCGCTGCGCAGGATTCGGCGCAATGGGTGGCCAGCAAATTGGCCGAGCATCCGGCTGATCGTACTTACGCCAATGACCCGGCAGGGCTCAGCTTCGAGGGCTGCGATAGCCTGGAAGCGATCGAATCGGTATTCGCCTTGCAGTTCGGGAGGCCGTAATGGCGACCCCAAAGCGTTCCGGTCATGCCCGGCTCAAGGCCGCGCTGGTTTTGCGCGATGCGCTGGCGGCTGAGCTGGGGATTCCCTTGTCGGCCGCGATGGCGCAGTTGCGCACAGTAGAGAGCAACATCGGCGCGGCGCAGGGTTTGACCGACGGCAAGTATCTGGAGGCGATCGGTTCGGTGTGCTCGGGGGATGCTGCGCATTTGTCGGCATTAGACGCCGAGGTGCGCCAGGCTTGTGGCCGGGTGCGGTTTGCGCCCCGGTATGCCCAGTATCTGGCGCTGATGCTGTTTGCCCACTGGGTACATGCCCAACTGGACGATGCGGCGGCATTCCTCGTGCGCTTGAATGCTTACCTGGAAGCGCACAAGCCCAAAGGCGAAGCGGTCACGGAATTCGTCGAGGCGGATCTGCAACTGGCCGCCTTCTGGATGGCGACGGCGGCGGGCAAGACCCATGTACTGCATGCCTGTCTGGCATTGCTGGAAAAACGACGCACCTGGGATCGGCTGATCGTTATTACCCCTACCGAATCACTGACCCGGCAGCACGCCGACAAATTGCGCGAGCTTTTGGCCTGGGAAGTATTCGCCTACCCGATGGATGGCGATGCGTCCGCGATGGGCCGACTGCCCCCAGATGCGGTGATCGTGCTCGATATCAACAAGCTGGCCACCGAGAAAAAAGGCGATGGCGTGACCGTGCCGACATCGGTGTTTGCCGATGGGCGCAATCTGGTATTTGTCGATGAGGGCCATAAGGGACAGAAATCCGAGGCCAGCATGTGGAAAGCCCTGCAAGCCGATCTGGCGGGCATTGACGCGCCGATGCCCGCCCACCGTGGCCTGCTGATCGAGTTTTCCGCCACCTTCGGCCAGGTCGCCGAAGGGGAACATGCCTTCGACCGCTACGCCAAGGCAGTGGTCTTTGACTATGCCTATGACCGCTTCCACCAGGATCGCTACGGCAAGGACTTCTGGCATATGCGGATTCAGGCCAAGGAGGAGGCGATCGTCACGGCCCAGCAGCAGACCATGACGGCGGCGCTGCTGGCGTACTGGCATCAGCTGGCGTGCTTCCGTTCCGCCGAGGGCAAACAGGCGGCGGCCAGTCTGGGGTTGCAGGTAGCCGCGCCGCTGTGGGTCTTGCTCGGCTTGTCCGTCATTGGCAGTTCGAAAAACGATAGCGACAAGCAGCAAACATCCGACGTGGTGGAAGTGCTGATCTACCTGACCACCATGCTGGCGCACCCTGAGAAATTGACTGCGAGCTTGGGACAGTTGTTGACAGCCGCGACGGTCGGGACGGATATGCTGCCCACCGAGGTGCGCCTTGCCACGATGGGGTGGAAGAACGATGCCTTGGCCGAACGCGTCCTGGCGGATTGCTTTAGCTGGCAGCAAGGTGACAAACCCGTTCAACGCATCATCAAAGCGGCGACGGGCGAACTGGGCCTGGGGCTGCTGCGCGGCGATACATCGCATTACTACGGCGTGGTCAACGTGGGCGATGCCGCCGGCCTCAAGAAATCATTGGAATCGGCCAAGCTTTCGGTTGAGGACGATGCGATGTCCAGTTCGCTGTTCGCCGAGCTTGATGCGCCGGGCAGCGGCTTAAATGTGCTGATTGGCTCACGGCGATTCGCCGAAGGCTGGGATAACTACCGCGCCTCCAGTCTGACCTTGCTGCGTCTGGGCCAGGGCGAGGGCTCGTTGATTATTCAGATGTTCGGGCGCGTGGTGCGCTTCGCGGGTGTGGGCGGCAATGGCAAGCGGCTGGAGACGCCGCCCGAAGTGCTTGCGCCCTTGCAGACGGCTTATGTGTTCGGCTTGAAGTCGGGTTATCTCGACACCTTTTTGCAGAGCCTCATCGACAACGGTGTACCGGACGCAAAGCGGATCGAATGCGATGTCCACAAGCATGCGCCGCCCGTGCTGCGATCGGTTCGCGCCATCGCCCCGCCGGCGCACGACTTTCATGTGTCGGCCACAGGTTCTGGCTGGCTGGCCGGGGTGAACAAGGTCAAGGTATCCCTGACCGCCTCGATTGCCACATCCAAACTCAAGGACGGCAACGTGTCGGCACTCCAGGGCATGGTCGGCCAGGACATTACGGCCGAGTTCAAGCAATGGACCGTGCTGCTCGACCGCGATGCCGTGTATCGGGAAATGGTGGAGTGGAAGCGAACCCAGCGCTGGTGGAATTTCGCATTTGACGCTCAGGCCATCGACAGCGCTCTGGCCAGCGAGAAATTCGAGATCCTTGGCCTGCCGGGGATGCTGGCCGTGCGTGAGACGACCGATCTGGCGCGGCTCAATCGCTTGGCTTCCACCGTGGTGCGCCGCTTGTTTGAGGGCGCCTACCGAAAACAGGAAAACCGGAAGAGTCGCTATGCGCTGATCGCTGCACACGAGAGCGGCATTCCCGAGCAGTACTACAAGGAAGTTCAGAATGCCTCCTAAGAAAAAGCCGCTGCCCGTCACGCAGGCGCCGTTGTTCGGCAGCAATCTGTTGAGCTGCCCAGGGATGGAGAACATCCCGTTGATTGTTGATCCGCACGTCAACGCCATTGAAGTGCTTGCGCCGGGCAGCGTGTATCAGCCTTTGTTGCTCTCCCCTCGACAGGACGATATTGACGTCGGGCCGGGCAAACTGGATGAGCATGAGGAAGCCTTCGTTCGAGACCTGATTCGCCGCTTGTACCCTGCGGGCAACCATCCGAAGAGCGAGAAGACCCCTCTGAAATGGGGTAACAAGGAAATCTGGCTCAAGCGCAATATCGAGAAGCGGGATGAATCTTTCCGGTTGCGCGTGGACGACTCGGATTGGTTCTACCCGGATTTCATCGTCTGGATCGTAGATCACGAAACGCGCACGCAGACCTTTGGATTTGTCGACCCCAAGGGTCTGGCTGTGGGGGCTGCTGGCGGCTGGTCGGACTACAAGATCGTATCTACCCTATTCATGCCCCATGTGGTTGAACGGCAGTTGGCGGCAAGTGACCAAAAGGTCGAATTCGAAGGGCAGGAATGGACTTTCCGCGTTCGCGGCGTGTTGGTATCGACATCATCGTTATCCAGTTTGGTTGCACAGGCGAAGTTCAAGCTGCGTGATGAAGAAGGCAATGATGTGTCGCCGACCGAGGCCGATTTCAAGCGGGGGCGTATCGTTTTCCAGAAGGCGGACACCGCGTATATCGATGATGTCCTGCAGTTGCTCACCGAGGACTCGGTGGTTGACCATCTTCTGCGTCTATCGGCGCTTCTGTTCGACAACAGCGCCTACTTCTCGCCCTCGGGTGAGCTTGAGCATGACCTGGCGTTGCGGCATGACGAGAACATCCAAACCGAGTCGGAATTTGTGGCGGCGCTGATGCGTGACTACCTCAGGCCGGATGTGAAAGGCAAGTATGGCGCCTGGACCAGCAAGAATCGGCGGCGGCTATTGATGGACTACGCGGCCGAAGGGAAGTGGGGCTTCGGTGGGGAAAAGGCAACGGATTTACGAAGTCATCCCACACCCTGCGAGGAACTGTGGAAGCGAAAACAAAAATCGGAAAAGGGGTGAGGCCGTGGGCGCAGAGAATTCGTCATATTGGTTCGTAGGTGCAAGCTACGGAGGCACCGACGATCAAACCCCCCGATTCCTCAAGGAGGGGATTTGGGAGAACGGCTACGAGGATAAATATCTCGATCTCGTTCGCGCCATGCAGCCAGGCGAGCGTATTGCCATCAAGGCCACCTACACGCAAAAGCATGATTTGCCGTTTGATAATCGTGGCCTGACGGTCTCGGTTATGGCCATCAAGGCCATCGGCACAATTACGGAAAACCTCGGCGATGGCCGTCATGTCCGCGTGGACTGGACGCCAGTTGATCCACTCAAGATTTGGTACTTCTACACCTACCAGCCAACCATCTGGCGGGTACAGCGCAATAAGTGGTCGGCCGAAGCATTGATCGACTTCGCGTTTGAAGGTGCCGCGCAAGACATTGACCGTTTCCGCAATGATCCTTACTGGGCCGAGCGATTCGGCGACATGGCAGCGAAACAGCGCCGGTTTGGCTGGACCAAGTTCTATGAAGCTGTGGCCGACAAGCTGCTCGACTATCGCAACAATCGATCTGCGCTGGTCGCAGGTATTCGAGACATTGCAGGTCGCGTCGATGGCCTTGGCCATCTGGCTGACGACAAGTATGTGGATGGCACGACGGGGTTTGTCCGGGATATTTGCCCGTTCACGACCATCGGACTGTTCAACCGGGGCATCACCGACGGCAACCGGAAAATCATTGCCGCCGAACTGGCTAAGTTTCTGGGTGTCAGCGTTCCCGTGCCGGACTCCTTCGAGGGCATCCCGGTACTGAACAATCTGAAGTCCTGGTATTTCGGCTTTGAAAATGTACGCCCAGCCGACCACATCGATGCGCTTTGGAATGTGTTCGCGGCGGGCATTCGGCTTGCAGACTCGGAAGACGCCAAGGTTCGAGATGATTTCGCAGCCGCGTTTGACCACGCCAATGGTCGTCGCGGTGTTGCTTGGAATCTCACCTTCGGCCTCTATTGGGTACGTCCGTGGTCATTTCTGAGCCTGGATAGCGGTTCGCAAAGCTACATAACGAAAGTGCTGGGCATCCCCATTGGTTTGCACGGCCCCAAGAAGCGATGCAACGCTGCTGACTACCTGACGGTGATGGATGCCCTGGAAGCAAAGTTTCAGGATGCAGGATTCCAGGTTCACTCATTCCCCGAACTGTCTCTGGCGGCATGGGACCATAAGGAACCCGGGGCCATTTCCTCGGAGCCGGAGGACGACGATGCGAACGCCGAAGACGGAGCAGTGGTCAGCGAGGAGGTTACTGGCATGTCCGCCGAGCCATACAGCATCGAAGATATTCTGGCCGATGGCTGTTTTCTGGAGCGCGCAGAGCTTGAACGGTTGATTGATCGCCTGCGCGCCAAGAAGAACCTGATTCTGCAAGGACCGCCCGGCACCGGGAAAACCTGGCTGGCGAAGCGCTTGGCCTTTGCGCTGATCGGGCAGCGCGACCACCGCAAGGTTCGTGCGGTTCAGTTCCATCCGAATCTCTCTTACGAGGATTTTGTGCGCGGCTGGCGGCCATCGGGTGATGGCAAGTTATCGCTGGTCGATGGTGCGTTCATGGAGGCTGTGGAGGCTGCACGCGGAACGACTCACCCTTACGTCGTCGTGATCGAGGAGATCAACCGGGGCAATCCGGCGCAGATTTTTGGGGAGATGCTGACGCTGCTGGAGGCGGACAAACGATCGCCTCACGAAGCCTTGGAGCTGTGCTATCGGCGTAAGCCCGATGAACGGATCTACATTCCCGATAACCTGTATGTAATCGGCACGATGAACATTGCGGATCGCTCGTTGGCATTGGTCGATCTGGCATTGCGTCGCCGCTTTGCTTTCGTGGACCTTGAGCCACGGCTGGGCCAACCTTGGCGTAATTGGCTGGTTAGCCAGTGTGGCATCGCTGCCGACGTGGTCAGCGAAATTGAACTGCGTGTTGCCAAACTGAATGAGGAAATTGCTGCGGACTCAACGCTCGGTCGCCAGTTCCGCATTGGCCATAGCTATGTGACGCCGCCAATCGGTGCGGTCAATGGCGATGCCAGAGAGTGGTTCCGCCAGGTGGTGGCGACGGAAATTGGCCCACTCCTGGATGAATACTGGTTTGATGCTCTGGACAAGGCCCGTGCTGCGCAACAGCGCCTGATCGCGGGTCTGTAATGGTCGTGCCAATGTCGGCGGATACCACACCGCTGAATGCGCCAGGGCACGTTGGGCGCATCCCCATTCGCAACCTGTGGTTGTTGATGCTGTATGCATCTGATCTCTTCCGCCAGATAGGGCGGATGAAGGTCTGTGTTGAAGACAATCCGGATGACATCCCCGACCTGATCGCGGAAATATTGGCCCATGCCGTCGAGGAACGACTGCGCCGGAATCTCAGTTCTGGTTTTAGAGAACGTGAAGCCGAACTAAGTCGGGTACGGGGTCGCATTGACCTGCTGAATACTGAACGGCATCAGCTTCTTGCCCGGGGGAAGGTGGCATGCAGGTTCGAGGAGCTCACCATTGATACCCCACGTAACCGCTTTGTTCTTGCTGCACTCGATGTGATTGCCGGGGTAGTACGTCAGCCCGCGCTTTCACACCGCTGCCGCAAGCTTGCCAACACCTTCAAGCGACTTGGTGTCTCTGGCATTCGACCTACGCGTGCGGAAGTCAGCACAGATCGATTCGGAAGGAACGATGCCAATGATCGACTCATGGTGGCGGCAGCCAAGCTGGCATTGAATCTTGCACTTCCTACCGAGGACGACGGCAGCGAGTTTCTCGCCACGCCAGACCGTGATGAAATCTGGGCACGGCGCCTGTATGAGAAGGCGGTTGCTGGCTTTTACGATGTCGTGTTGCCGACCTTGGGCTGGCAGGTCTATGCCGGGAAACCACTGAATTGGCAGATTGGGAACAAGACAGCGGGTATCGACGAAATTTTGCCGTCCATGCGCACAGATGTAGTGCTTGATCACGTCTGCGATTGCCGTCGCATTGTCATCGACACCAAGTTCACATCCATCGTCACAAAGGGGTGGTTCCGGGAAGCATCATTACGAAGCGGGTACGTCTATCAGATCTATGCCTACCTAATGTCGCAGAAAGGCGGCGATGACCCTTTAAATCAAGGGGCTGCCGGTTTGCTGTTGCACCCATCTGTTGGAGCAATGGTCGATGAAACCGTAGTGATTCAGGGCCATCCGATCCGGTTTGTGACGGTTGATCTATCCGCCCCTGCCAGCGCGATACGCCAGCGGCTGCTCGATGTGATCGCGTTTCCCTTGCATTAAGCGACCGTCTTGATGGTAGGTCAGTTTCTGAGCCACCAGCGTGGCATGCTGCATATGAATTGATACTGGAGTCTGGATCAATGCCTTGGGAACATGTTGGTGAGTGCGGTAGCGGTACGTTGCCTGGCGATGCCGAGTGGATCGACTTCTGTCATGACATGGCCGTGCGCTATCTAACAATGGCGCTCGGCGACCCACCCGCAGGTTGCGAGCTTGGGGTGATGTGGCATGACCACGATCTCGGCAGCTATCCCAGCGTTGGCGTTTTTTGGGATTGCCCAGCCGATGATGCACCGTGGGAATACGTCAATCGCGCGGAGGAACTGCTTGATCGGTTCAATGATGCAGTGGATTGGGGGAGTCTGTATCCATTGCCCAGCTATGAAGACGAGAGTGAGGAGAAAGATCCCCCCTCGTCCGACGAAGCCGAAGCCGACTTCGAGAACCCTTCTCCGCTCCGGCTGACCTATTACACCTACAAGGGCGAGCGATTCAGATGCAAGCATTGTGCTTGGCAGGGACTCGGGTCTGATCTGGAGCAGGGCGAGATGTTTGATGAACTTTTCGAGTTGGATTGCCCTTCCTGCCATGAGAAGGTGACCTTTGTGATGTATCCCACACTGGCTGATGCCCGCGCCAATTGGGACCGTTTGACCGACGACGAAAGGGGCGAAATCGAGTTGCTGGAACGAGAGCGCGCCAGGTTTGATGAGCTTTGTTTGAAAACGCCAGATCAGTTACCGGACATTTCAGAGCACGAATTTTCACTGACATGGGATTTTGCCGATGGCATGACCCTACTGCGGCAGGGAAATCACGTGATTTTCAGCGAACCGGCTGTCTATGAGGGATATGCGCGTTTCGAAGAAGTGGCTCAGATTTTGAAGCAAAGATATGGAGCTGCATTGCGTGATCTGGTTCCATCTCCGTCAAGTGAGTTGTATCTCTATGGCGATTCTTTGAGTTCATCAGGCCGCATTGAGAAATGCCGGCAGACCATCTTTAGCGACAGGGACAAATAATCATGACGACGATTGCGGAGAATATTGGCTCGGCATTCGGCAACAACACAGGGAGAGGCGAATAATGGGAGTAATTAAAGGCGACGATGGACTGCCCGCAGATGAAGTGGGTGTTTGGGCAAAAGAAAAACACACTTATCTTCGGCGCTACCTGGAGATTTCCCGTACCACTCGCAAGAAGTACATCGGCGATCGCAAAGGTGGTGCGATTTATTTCGATCTATTCTGCGGGGCCGGGCGCTCCAAGATCAGGGGAACAAACGAGTGGATTGACGGAGGGGCCGTTGCGGCGTGGAAATCAAGCCGAGAAGGTGATGCGCCTTTTACGGACATCTATATCTCGGACCTTGACGAGGAAAAACTGAATGCCTGCACAACTCGCCTCCAAAATCTCGGTGCCCCCGTACATCCTATTCACTCGAGCGCTGTGGATGCAGCGGAAACAATGGTGGCAGCCGTCAGTGGTTATGCGCTGCATTTCGCCTTCGTCGATCCCTACAACCTGGAAGCGCTGGACTTCCGTGTGATCAGCGCCCTATCCAGACTCAAGCGGATTGACCTGCTTATCCACCTCAGCGCAATGGATCTACAGCGCAATCTATCAGTCAATCTGGCTGCTGATGACTCGGCATTTGATGTCTTCGCACCGGGCTGGCGCGAGAAAGTGAGTACGAACGGCTCACAGTCAGAAGTCAGGCGGCGTGTGGTTGAGTACTGGCGTGAGCTAATTGCGAACCTTGGGGTTTGGGCATCAACTGAGCAACGGCTCATCACCGGCGAGAAAAACCAACCGTTATATTGGTTATTGCTCGCCGCACGTCATCAATTGCCGCACAAGTTCTGGGAAACTGCCGCCAACATTGAAGGACAGGGCAAGTTGTTTTAGCAAGCAGCTTGCATTGCCGGATACGCATCCCAGGTTCGTCCCCGGAATTCCCTGCCATTCGCTTTTTTGTGGCGTTTGACACCGTCGGCACCCCAGCCGCCCCATTGCTTGAAGAAAAACGCAGCACCGGCCTCATCAGCCTGATGCTTCACGTTCTCCACCCACTCCGGTTTCATTGGCCGAGCCTTCGGTCCGGATTCGCCGCCTACGATCACCCAGTGAATATCAGTCAGATCAATCTCGCCCACGTCCTCTAGCAAGGGCTCCACCGACAGAAAGCGGATATGCGCATCGACCTGGCGCAGGTAGTCGATGCGAGGCACCCCGTACTGCCGATCCTCGACCGACACACCCAGCCATACATTCTTTGGGCATCCACGATCCTTGAAATACGCCGGCAAGCGTTCAGCTCGCTTGGTCAGGATTTGATAGGTGTGCTGCGGCGTCTGCCGTATCACTGAAAACACCTGGTCGAGAAACTGGTCCGGTATGTCCTCGTGGAAGAGATCGCTCATCGAGTTAACGAAGTACACGGTCGGTTTCTTGCGCTGCATCGGTTGGACCAGCCGTTCCGGCAAGATCGCCAGTTTGAAGCCGTTCTCGTAGCCGGGCGCACCCATGGCGTGGAGCCGACCCGCCATGACTTCTGCGTAGCAATGTTTACAGCCAGGAGAAAGCTTCGTGCATCCCGTTGTGGGATTCCACGTTTGCTCGGTCCATTCAATGCGTGATTGTGTCGTCATTTCACTTCCATCCTAGTTCACGTTCTGGCTCATATTGCGAGCCACACCTTATTCGGCTGCCAGCCCGTCTATGAGCTTGGACAGTGCCACGCGCAGAGGAGCTTGGTCCTCACGACCAAGTTGAGATCTCACTTTGTCCGCCAGTTCATCGACTGTCGGCACGCTCTCTTGTTCGCCCCAATGCACGAGACGCATACAGCGCTCAATGACATCAGCTTTTGGATTCGCGCCGCCCTGCTCGTATCGACACAGAGTCGGCTGTGATATGCCCAGTTCACGGGCGAATTCCGTCTGACTGCGCCTGTCTCGAGCAGTTTTGATGAGCTGAGAAACACTGGTAATCGGCACACGCGGAATCCATGAAAATATGCATGCTGTGCATCATATATATATATTGATGCATACGCTGCATAAGCATGGCCATGTACGTCAGGCAGCTAACAACAAGCTGATTTCTTGAGCACGCCTGGCAACTAACCCTGGTAGTGGATGGCCACCGCCATAGACCCAACGACGTAACTCCATGCCTGCCTGATTCCAGTCACGCTGATTGATCCGTCGCCGTAGCGTCGACGTTTGCAACCGACCCGCACCGAGGTTGAATGTGAAATCTACAAGGGCGGCGAGACGCCCCTCCGGCTCGGTGGCCAACACCGGGCAGTAGCGGAGTGTGGCGTTGAGCGCCGTCATCAGGTCTTGGGCCAGATAGACCTCAGCTTCGGCTTCCGTGACCGGCGGATGCTTCTGATCGCAGAGATGGCCGTAACCAATCGTCCAGAACCCCGCCGGGCAGATGTACGGATGCGCCCGCCGCAGCGGGTCCGCCTTCGGCACACGATGAAACCCCTCGAACCGTTTGGCCAGATCGATGGCCGCTTGGGGTACCTGCATCACCGCATCCGATCAAACACGCGCCCGAGGAACCAGAAATTCAGCACCCCGGCCCACAGCGCCTGGTCGGCCTCGGTCCAGGCATGAACAACCGCCACACTCCACAGCGCCCCGCCGTTGATGGCAGCGGTGAACGCCGCCGTCTTGGCCGCGCAGTACAAGGCCATGAACCAGTAGGTGACCACCGGCCGCACGCTGGACGACAACGCATCCGCCCAGGCCACGCCGGTTTTCTCACCCTGGGTGCGCACGGCATCACGCAGTGCCTCAATGGCCCCGCTATTCCAGGCCGCCTCAGCACTCGCGCCGATCTCGGCCATGCGCTGCGCGCCCCGAATCTTCTCGAACTCCAGCGCCTTGTCCTGCATCGCCAGTTCGTGGCCACGTTCACCTTTGCGGTCGAGCCACTTCAGCACCTCGGGCGCGAGTCGAAATGCCCCGCCCAGCAATCCGCCCAGCAAGGTCTCGATCATGGCGCGCTCCCGAAGATCTTCAGTTTCAGGACGGTGCCGGCGACAACCGCCAGCACCAGAGCGGTCACCAGCATCTTCACAATGGTCAGGCCAGCGGTCTTCTTGGCCTCGTTGAAGGCATCGAGCAGATTGCGTAGCTCGCGGATGTCATGGGCGGCGTCCTCACCGTCCAGGCCCACGCTGTGCAGGGCGGATTTCGCGCCCCGCGCGGCGGCGCATTCCAGCAGCTTCTCCAGTTCATCCTGGGGCAGCGTCACAGCCTTGCGACGCTCGATCAGGGGTTCAGTCATGTTGCGGTCCTCCATAAACGCGAAACCCGCCTCAAGGGCGGGTTCCAGGGATGGGAAATAAATGGGTGTTACTGGGTGTTCGATTGGGTGCCGGGCGGTTTGCCAGGGAAGGCGCCGTGGGGGTGCCTGGCATGGTCGCCGGCATCCTTGTTGGTGTTCTGCCGCAGGTACTGGCGCATCGCTCGGGCACTGCGGCCCGGGTTGAAGCCGGACTGCTCCATGCTGTCGTGGGTATCAAGCAGCGCCACCAGAGTGTCCTTGTCCTCGCCTGCCGGCAAGCCATCGATGACCGGCTGCATGCGTTCCTTGAATGTGCTCATGGGTTGTCTCCTTCAGACGGGATAGATGTGTCGGGCCACCGGTGCGCGGGTGGCCATGCCGTGGCGGACCAACACGCGGTCGCCAATGGCCAGGACATCGAGGGAGCGTGCCGTCACCGCGCCGCGCTCGGTGGCCACGTGCACCAGACTGCCGTTGAACCCCACCACCGCGCCGATCAGGGTGGCATCGGGGGCGATGAGGCGAGTGAGTTCCTGCAGCGGGAAGGTCATCGCGGCTGCTCCAGATTGAGCCGGGTATCGATAGCCGCTTCGGTCACCGTGATCTGGATGCCGGTAATCTTGGCGCGATAGGCGCTGGCGGTGGATGGGTCGGTCGCCTCGACGATCTGGCCGAGCCGGAACCCGGGCCGGAATACCACTTCCAACTCGACCTGATTGAACGCGTGGGCATGGGCATCCATCTCGGCCACACCCCGCTGCAGCAAGGCCTCGTCGGACAGCAGCGGCTCGACGATGGGCATGCCCTCGCGCAGACCGTCCCCGCGATAGACCTCGACGATCATGTCGCGCTCCCCTTGATCAGGGCGAGGATGGAGAAGTCGGTTTCGCCGTTGAGTGCGGCGGGAGAAGCCAGGGCATAAACCTGGGCCTGGGCCTCGTAAGTGACCTTGGCCACGCCCACGCCTTTCACGGCGGATTTAACTGTTACCTTGTCGGACTGGAGCGTGAGGGTGCCCAAACTGCGGCCATACCAGACCGACGTGCCGATTCCCGCCCGGGCTGGCACGCTGAGACTGGCTGCATCGGTTTCCTCGAACATCAGTTCGTCGGTGACCGTCACGGTTGCGGTGCCCTGGGCAGAAAGCGAACCCGCTGAGCAGATCGTCTCGGTGATGCTGACGTTGTCCGATTGGTAGACGAGGATGTAGACCGTCTCGCCCGGGCTGAACGTCGTTTTACCGGCATTCAAGCCCTGCGGCCGGTCATCCACTTCGGCGGATAGATGCCCCTCGCTGGCACCCTGGCCGTCAGGGTTGCCGAACTGCACGCGGATGGTGGCATTGGCCATGAATCACTCCTTCAAGCGTCGACCAGGATGAACTGGACTTCCTCGGCGGCGGCGAGCGTGACGCGCCAGTCGAGGGAGGTGGTGGTGTAGGTGAGATCGAGCAGGCTGTAGCCGGGCACCGCTGCGACCAGCGCCTGGCTGTCCGCTGTGACGGCCCCGAGATCGGTGTGCTGCCAGGTAGCGCTATTGATGGCGGTGACCGGGTAGTGCGTGCTCGCCCGCCCTTCGATGAACTCGACGACCTCGGATTCGCTGCGCGTCACCTCGCCCAGGGCGGCGATGACCGTCGCCGGATGGCCGGTGTGCGTGAGCAGCACGGGACGCGTGGTTGTCAGGTAGGCCCGCACCGTGCCCTGGTTGGCGTCATCCGGATCTGCAACATGCTCGATGCGATCAGCAGAACTCCCGCTCGCCCCGTCCTCGTTGGCCAGGGTGACCCGGTTGTAGCCGCGCGCCGGTGCGATCTGGGCGCGGCTGGCCAGGACATCGGCGTCGAACAACTGGTGGGCCACCAGCGCTTGCTCATAGTCGGGAATGCTCACCGGATGCCGACGGCGGCAAACCACCGTGCCGTCCGGATTGCTCTCGACGATGCCGCCGATGGCAGCGACCACGCTGCGGGCAGCGGCCAGAGGGGTCACGCCTTCCATCAGCAGCCGACCGGCGGGGATGGTCCAGTCAGGCAATTGCCAGTCCACCACGCCGATCAGTTCTTCGACCGCCGTGCGTGCCGGCAAAGATCCAGGCTGGTAATACCGGGTCGTCGCCGCGAAGGGGGCATCCAGCAGCGCCAGCGGCGAGATGGCGGTCAGTTCGCAGCGATGGCTAATCTGCGATTCCCGCGACAATGTCTTGCCATCCACCACCAACTCGAAGGTTTCCAGGCCCAGAACCAGGGTGATCGGGTCGCCGATGGCGATGGCGGCGAAATCCGCCACCTGGGCGACCTCGACCATCGCGATCCACACCGGGCTGCCCTCATCGCAACTCAGCGTGGCCTGGAGGATGCGGATCGTGTGATCCTGCCAGACCAGTTCCGGCGTGTTCATGACCGCCTGCAGCCGCTGATCAGCGAGCAACGACCAGGAGGTGGTCAGCCGCTTGGCGACCGGATTCACATCCGTCACGGCGTACCCAATCCCATGCCGCGCGGCGACAGCCTGAGTCAGCCAGTACGAGAAACACATGGTCTTCCGGCAGATCCCAAGATCGGAATACGGTGCGATGTGGCTGCCTCGGAGCAGTGCCACCTCGCCATAGGGCAGCGTCACCCGCACACGGTGCTGGCGTGTCTCGCCATAAGGCATGGCGAATCGCTGCCGGTATATCCGGGCATCGCCAAAGGGCATGACCATGTGCCGACGGTGCAGGCGCAAATCGCCATAAGGCGCGCGATGGTTCCGTTCCAGGCGCAGTCCGTAGACAGCCCGATGCGAGCCGGAAAAATGCAGCGTCCAGCTGATTTCATGCCGCCATGCCTTGTTCCGGGTGAGGTCCCACCGGGTGGCGTTGGCGACAAACACCTCCGTGCTGCCCCAGGTTGCCGAGAATCGAGCGCGTATCTTCGGCGGGCCGGCGTCCTTCGCGAGGTTTAGTTGCAGGCCGAGGTCGAGCAACAAGCCAAAGGTCATAGCAGCGTGAAGCTATCCGGAGCCGGTACCGCGAACGGTTGGCTCCACTGGTCGGTGATCAGGGCGATCCAGCCGGGAGCCACGACTTCCTCCAGCGCATAGCCATCGGTCAGCGCCAGGGTTTCATTCAACTCGCCCAGCACACAGGCAGTGATGCCGCCATCCCGGTTGGGAAACTGTGGCACCGCCAGTTTGGGCAGCGGGGAAGCGGGATGGCGCAGCCCGTTGTTCGACCAGCCTTCGCCCAAGGGCGACCAGGTGCCGGTCCAGGGCGTGGTATCGATATCGCCCCACACGTTGCGGGCATAGGCAGGTTCCCAATCGCCGTAGGGATCCCACATGCCATAGCGGGCGCACAGTCCCTGGTGGGTGTCTGCGAGATAGCGTCGGCTGGTCGTCCCGGCCCGGCAGAACTTGAAGCGGTTGCCGTTGTTGTCCGAATACCCCTCCGGACGGTCGATGCTGTAGAGCCACCATCCGCCTGTGACGCCATTGGCGGCGAACCAGACAATGGTCTCCGGGGCATCAATTTCGCCGCCGCAAACAAAGTACTGTCGGTGGATGGCATCGGGATCGTTGAAATCCACGCCATGCACGATGTGCGCCTGGATCGCGGCGCTCGTGACGTCGCCCATCACTTCGAAGGCCCAGTGCGGCGTGTCATCGGTCTGCGTCGTTGCACCAGCCTGTATGACCTCAAGGAAGGTGGGCGTGTCGAGCTTCACGCTGAAACCCGCCGTAACCAGGGTGCTCTTGAGCAGATCGAACAAGGCCAGCACGGCAGTGTTATCGAAGGCACCGGGGGCATAGGTTTTTTTGAAGCCGACCCAGGCCATCACGCACTCTCCCCGTGGATCGCCAGGGAGGCGAAGTCGTTGGCCAGGCTGAAGGTGCCAGCGGGTACCTGGCGGCGGTACCAGATCGGAATCGCAGCCGGGTGTGTGTCGAAATGCAGGCTCTCGTTGGCCTGGAACGTGCCGCTCCACCCGGCCGCCTTGAGGGTGAAGTACGGCGTGCCGGTGGCCGGGTTCACCGGGGCGAAGTCGGCGCTGGTGGAACCCATCGCGGGCAGCGCGCCCACCGTGTTTCCCGACACGTTGAAGTCACCTTGGCCGGTGAAGGTCAGAGTCCAGGTCTGCTCGATAGCCCCCTTGTTGTGGGCGACGAGGTTGCCGACCGTGGCCGAATCGAAACTGCCGGCGGCACTGGTGAGCGCCAGGTTCGACCAGGCGCCTGCGACACTGGCCTGCTGGTAGACCGTGCTCACCAGGGAGGGTTGGATCGCGTAGGCGTTGACCAGCGCGGGCGTGAAATCCAGGGTGGCGTAATCAGGACCGTAGGCCACGCCGGTGAGGGTCACCCACTCCTCGTTGCCCGCGCCGCCGGTACTCGGGCGGTCGGATACCCGAACAAGGTCGCCGACCCGGAATGGCTGCAGACTGGCGTATTCCGTGTTGTGCTCGCACACCACCTGAAGTTGGCTCGCCCCGCCAACCACCGGCGCGAACAGCGTGCCGATGCCATAGGGGCGTCCCGCGATCTGGTCCTGGGTATCGGTGGCGCTGCCAGGCTGGAACACCACGAAATCCCCGGCCGGGGTCAACGTATCCAGGAACAACCGCACATTCAGCAGCCCAGCATCCTGGGCGCTGTTGATGTGGATGAATGCCTTGCGCCACTTCACCGAGCCCGCACCGCGTTCGGATTGCGAGACGTCCGGGAAAAGATTGTTTTTCACGCCAGAGACTAGCTGGGCAAAGGCCATGCGGCCGCCGTTCTGCGCGGGCGTGGCGTCGGACAGCAAGGTGGCGGGCCGCCAGAGGATTTCATTGTCGAGGATGGGCATGGGGGTTCCTACACAGTCATGAGTTTCAGGGTGGCAAGATAAAAATCGCCGGGCTGGGGGTGGGCGAGCGCCACCAGGGGTTTGGCATCGAACGCGGGCGGCTCGTGGTGGCGGAACATCACCTGGAAGACCTGGCCGCGCAGTTCC
>SXGT01110533.1_pt1 | contig 19953 bp, 16 predicted proteins | sample 3176221 | NCBI WGS metagenome assembly SXGT01 (sample SAMN11356862, study PRJNA531348) | freshwater metagenome | isolation source: freshwater sample F1-120 | place: China: Fuxian Lake, Yuxi | collected 2017-12-25
CGGGCGGTCCGACGAAGCACAGGATCGGCCCCTTCTTGTCGGCGCGCAGCTTGCGGACAGCCATGTACTCGACGATCCGCTTCTTCACCTTCTCCAGGCCGAAATGGTCCTCGTCCAGGCAGCGGCGGCAGTGCACCACGTCGATCTTGTCGGGCGTCGTCTTCTGCCACGGGAGATCGGCCAGCCACTCGACGTAGGTGCGCGTCACGTTGAACTCGGCCGACTGCTGCTGCATGCCGGAGAGGCGGCCCAGCTGCTTCTTGGCGATCTTCTGGGCCTCCTCGGGGAGCTGGGCCATGCGCACCCGCTCGCGGAGCTCCTCGATGTCGTCGTCCTCGCCCTCGCCGAGCTCCGTCCGGATGTTGCGCATCTGCTGACGCAGGATCTGCTCTCGCTGGTTCTTGCCCTCGTCGGCCACCATCGTGGAGACCTGGCGCCTCACCCTGAAGAGCTCGAGCTGGTGGGAGACCACGGCGAGCACCGCGCGGACCCGGGCCTTCACGTCGAAGGTCTGCAAGATCTGCTGCTTCTCCTGGACGCTGGCCTGCTCGGTCGACAGGTTGGACGTGATGAGATCCGCGAGGCTGCCGGCCTCCCTCACGTTGTCCAGGACGCCCTGCGTCTCCTTGGGGAGGTTGGGCATCAGGCCCAGCAGCTCGCGCATCGCCTCGCGGAGGGCGCTCCCCAGCCTGTCGAGCTCGCCGTCGCGCTCGAGATCCTCCGAGATGCGCCGCACCTTGGCCCTCATGTAAGGCTCGAGGCCCGCGCGCTCCATCACCGTCAGGCGCGACAGCCCGTGGAGGACCACCGAATAATTGGACGGCCCCAGGCGAATGACCTTCACCACCCTGGCCAGGGTGCCGACCTCGAAGAGGTCGTCGAAGCCTGGCTCGTCGACCGAGGAGTCCTTCTGGCTGACGATGCCCACGATGGCCCGCTCCTGGCCGAGCAGATCCTCGACGAGGCGCACGCTGCGCAGGCGGCCCACGTTGATGGGCACCACGCTCGCCGGGAAGACCACGCTGTTGCGCAGCGGCAAGATGGGCAGGCTATCGATCTCGGAACGCGTATCTTGCGGCACTGGCGCTTCCTCCTAGGCGACGCCGAAGGTAGCGCAAAGCGATCGAAAATACCTCCGTCGACGAGCACTCGAAGACAGGAGGGTTCGGTGATACTCCTCTTTCCTCATGGTACGAAAGCTCTCGGCCCTCGCCGTTGCCCTGGCCTGTTCCATCGGGTGCACCACAGCGTGCGTGGCCGCGTGCGTGGCCGCATGCGTGGCCGGGTGCGCGGGCGCGCGGGCGGAGGACCCTCAGAGCGTGCTAAGAGCCTATGCTCGCGCCCTCGAGGAGGGCCGCGCGGACGACGCCTACCGCCTCCTCAGCGACGAGGCCCGCCGGGGCGTGTCCCTGGAAGCGTTTCGGCGCATGACCCGGGACAACCCGGACGAGGTCCGGGAGATAGGTCGCGCCCTCGCCAGGCCCACCTCCCCTCCCCTCGTCACCGCGACCGTCACGGGACCGTCCGGCGAGCAGCTCGTGCTCGTGCTCGAGGGTGGCAAGTGGAAGCTCGATCCCGCGAGCATCGATTTCTATGCTCAGGACACGCCCAAGCACGCCGTGCAGGGCTTCGTGCGCGCCCTCGAGCGCCGCCGCTACGACGTCATCCTCCGCTACATCCCCGACGGGCACCGCGAGGGGCTCGAGGCCGACAAGCTCAAGGCGGCCTGGGAGGGGCCGGACAAGGAAGAGATGCTCCACGTCCTCACGGCCCTCAAGCAGGCCCTCCCCACCGCCACCCTCGAGGAGACCGGCGAACGCGCCACGCTCCCCTATGGAGCGGGCACCATGCAGCTCGTTCGTGAGCGCGGTCTATGGAAGATCGAGGATTTTGACTGAGCCATGCCTTGCTGAAGGCTTTCTCGCCTGGATCGCCCCGATTTTCCTAACGAGGCCACTCGAGCTTCGGGCACATTGCATCTCAACGGGGAAAGACCCGTCCAACGGAGGCTGGGCGCATTCGGCGCCCCCTTTTTCTTGGTGGAGGTTTGGCTGTCATGCAGAAAAAAGTTTCCTTGCTGTGGCTCCTCGTCACGACCGCGGCTGTACCGCTGGTCGCCTGTCAGTTCCAGGCCAGCGCCGGCCCCGGGACTCCCCAAAACCCCACCGGAGGTACCGCAGACCCGCCTGCCACCGCGGCTGTCCCGGCCCCGGCCCCGGTCGCTCCCTCCCCGAGGGTCGCCTCCCTCAGGAGCCACCAGAAGAGCCGGAAAATCCCGCGTACTGGCGGGGTCACCCCCCCCGGAACCACCCCGCCAGGTCCCACTCCGACGGCGCCGGGAGAGCCGCCGGTCCTCACGGCCGCCAACGCCTTCGGCTCCGGGGATCCTCAGGACGCGAACTTCCTGGGGAGCGTCTACGAGATCCCGGACACGACCCAGAAGGTCCCGGATCTCACCCCGCTCAAGGCGGCCGGTACGATGTTCGCGAAGGAGCTCAACGTGGCGCCCCGCGATTTTGCCGGGGGCTTCCCTGGCTCCACCCAGCGGAGCACCTGGTTCGCGCTCCGCTACGAGGCGCCCCTCGTCGTCGAGACCGAGGCTGACTACGACTTCACCATCAACTCCGACGACGGCTCCATCGTCTTCATCGACGACACCAAGATCGTCGACAACGACGGGCTCCACCCCGCGGCGGCCAAGACCGGGCCTGTCCACCTGGTCAAGGGGACTCACTCCCTGCGCGTCGATTATATCCAGGGCTCCACGCCGTCGGTCGCGCTCCAGCTATGGTGCAACCCGATGAACGGCGAAAAGAAGGTCTGCACCGGCAAGCTCTGAGCGTCACCCGCCCCATCCGCGCACGCGCCCTGTGCCCTTCTCCCTTCGCGGGAGAGGGGCAATGTGCTTTGTACCCTGCGGAGCCGCTGCCTCCTCGCTTCCCTGTAAATCGAACCACGTCACCGTCGGAGGAGACGCCGTAGGTGTCTCGCTGCGAGGCGGCCGGGCCGTTTCCTCGCGCCGTGACAGGAGCCGCGGCACTAACAGGAGATCGAGGGGAGCTTCACGTAGCAGGGCTTGGCCTCCTCCCTGGGCCCGGAGAGCCGACGAAGCGCCACCAGGCCCAGAGAGGAGGCCCGGGGCAGATCGTGAGGCTCCTCGGTCTCGAATGTGCAACGGGCGAGCTCTGGCCTGCCTTGGAGGGGCCGGGCTCCAGCCCCGACGAGGCGGGCCCCGGAGAGCCCCTGCTCGCCGAGCCAGACCCTGACATGCTCCTCGCGGAGGCAAGCCGCTGCCTCGAGCTCGCCCGTCGACGACCGGCGCGCCGCGACGAAGACCTCGCTGGGGAGCGATCGAAGGACAGTCACCAGGGGCTGGCCCGGGAGGGTCTCGGCCAGCGCTTCGAGGGAGCGTATCCCGATCACGTCGGCGGCCGTGGCCAACGCGATCCCCTGCGCGGTCGCCAGACCGATGCGTATGCCGGTAAAGGACCCGGGACCCACGTCGACCGCCCAGGCCCCGACGCTGGCCGCGCTCCAGCCCGCCTCCGCGAGCGCGCGATCCATCATGGGCAGGAGCGACTCCCCGTGCGCGTTCGAGACGCGCTGGGAGCGCTCGAAGAGCAGCGCTCCGCCCTCGAAGAGCGCGACCGAGCCCAGCTCGGTGGCCGTGTCGATGGCGACCAGGCGGCTCAAAGCTGAGCGAAGCGGCCGCTGCGGAAGGCGGCCTCGAGGAGCTGATCGACGCGCTGGGCGAGCTCGGGCGCTCGAGGATCGGGGGAGGCTCCCAGGGCGGCCTTGATCTCGTTCAGTGCCTTGAGCTGGCTGAAGAGCTGGACGTCGGAGAGGCCTCCTCCGCCCGTCAGCACCTGGCGTACCCGATCGATCTCGGCGGCCAGGCCCTCGATGCCGATGCCCGCCGTCCCGACCCGCCGCGCCTGGGGGTGATCCCGGTAGTGTGCCTCGAGCACCGGCGTGACGATCGCCTCCAGGATGGCCGCCTGATCCTCGTTGTTCCAGATATGCTTTAGCACGAAGAAATCGCTGGCGTCCGGCTGGCCCCGGCCGTCGAGGAAGGCGCTCGCGGCGAAGAGCTTGAGCATCTTCACGACGCGGCGATCCGACAGGGTGATCCCCTCGGCGCGGATCTGGAAGACGATGCCCTTGTACTGGCTGAAGAAGTCCTCCGAGAAGCGCATCCGCTGGGCAGAGGCCCGGTGGAGCTCGTAGATCTCGCGCGCCGAGGCCAGAGGCTGGATGGGCTGCTCGGTGATGCCCATGATCTCGTTCTGGAGGCCCTTGGTGAGGAGATCCTGGAAGTGGTAGGCGTCCAGGTTCTCGCTGCGGATCCGCAGGAGGAAGCGGTCGAAGATGGCGGTGAGGTTCTCGTCGGAGGGCACCTCGTTGGACGCGCCGAAGCAGGAGAGCAGCGGGCAGCGCAGCACCGTGCCCCCGCTGGTGTAGCGGCGCTCGTTCAGCAGGGTAAGCAGGGCGTTCAGGATGGCGGAGTTGGACTTGAAGACCTCGTCCAGGAAGACGATCTCGGCCTCTGGCAACATCCCCTCGACCCGGCGCTGGTAGCGCCCCTCGCGAAAGGCGGCGATGTCCACCGGGCCGAAGATCTCGTTGGGCTCGGTGAACCGCGTCAGCAGATACTCGAAGTACTGGGCTTGTATGAGCTTGGCGAACATCCGGATGAGCGCGGACTTGGCCGTGCCCGGAGGCCCGATGAGCACGGCGTGCTCCCCGGCGACCACCGAGATGAGCATGAGCCGGATGACCTCGTCCTTGCCGAGGAAGCGCGACTCGAGCGTGCGCGCGAGCTGCTGGAGGCGAACCGGGAGCGCGTGGGTCTGCGGCATCGAGCGGGGAAGGCTACCACAGTCACTTCTTCTTGGGCGGCGCGGGAGGGGCAGAGGCGGGGGCCTCGCCGACGCGATCCCCGTAGGGGTCCCTGAGGTCGGCGGCGCCCAGGTGGAGGGTCGAGAGATCGCCCTCCAGCTTGGCCTTGTCGCCCACGACCACGACCTTCATGGTCCGGGGCGAGAGGTACTGCTTGGCCACGCGCTTGACGTCGGCCACGGTGACCTTGGCCAGCCTGGCCGGGCGGGTCTCGAACTCGTCGAGAGGCCAGTCGTAGACCACCAGATCCGCGAGGGCGCTCACCACGTCGCGAGCGGTCTCGAAGCGCGCGGGCAGGGTGTCGATCAGGCTGTCCTTGGCGCCCTGGAGCTCGGCCTCGGTGACCTCCTTCTCGCGCATCCCCTCGAGCTCGACGAAGAGCTCGTGGATGGCGGGGGCGGTCTTGTCCGAGACCACCGCCGCGCTCGCGGCGAACGGCCCGGGGCCCAGGCGCATGGAGAAATGCGAGCGGGCCCCGTAGGTGTACGCGTGCTTCTCCCGGAGGTTCAGGTTGATGTGGCTGGAGAACATGCCGCCGAGGATCGCGTTCATGACCGAGATCGCGTCGCGATCGGCGACGCTCGCCGGCACGCCGACCTGGGTCAGCGCGATCTGCGACTGAGCGGCGCCCGGCTTGTCGACCAGGAGGAGGCGCGGCTCCTCCCTGCTCCTGGGAGCGGCGACGGGGGGCACCGTCCCCCTCGCCCTCGCGGGGGCCTTCCAGGCACCGAAATATTGCTCGAGCAGCGGCAGGAGCACCTGATTGCTGATCCCGCCCGAGGCGACGATCGAGACCAGCGACGGCGAGAAGACCTCGCGGTGCAGCTTGACCAGCTCGGCGGCCGTGAGCTTCCTGACGTCCTCGATCCCGCCGCCGAGCGAGTGGCCGTAAGGGTGACCCCGCCCGAAGAGCGCGGCGGCCTGGGTGTTGAACATCATGGCCGAGGGGTTGTTCTTCTCCATCTGGAGGCTGGCGAGGCGGCGGGCGCGCAGGCGCTCCACCTCGGGCTTGGGGAAGGTGGGGTTCTGAGCGACGTCGGCCAGGAGCTCGAGTCCTTTGCCAAGGTTGTCGCGGAGCACCTCCATGGAGAGAGCGCCGGAGTCCCAGCCGAACGACGCGTCGTGGTGGGCGCCTATCGCCTCGAAGTCGTCGGAGAGCTTGAGCGCGGAGCGCCCCCTGGTACCCTGCTCGAGCATCGCGCCCATGAACGAGAGCGCCCCTGGCCTGGCCCCCTTCACGTCGCCCTGCCCCGCCTTGACGACCACGGACACGCTCACCCCCGGGTGGCTGCGCGCCACGAAGAGCACCCGGATACCGTTCTTCAGGGTGAAGGTCTGCACCCTGGGCGCCGCGAAGGGGCGCGACGGCCCCTTCGCGGGGGGCTGCTGGCGGAAGGGGGCGTCGGGGGTCTCCAGCGGCGCCGCGGCGCTGACGACGGGGGGCGCGACGGGAGGAGGAGGAAGCGGAGGGACGACGGGAGGCGAGCCGCACGCGACCCCCAGGCCGACCAGGAGAGCGAGCGGCAGTGACGCGAGGAGCGAGCTCTTCACGGCGTACCTCCACGGACGGTGCGGACGACCTCGCCCGCGGTGGGCGCGCCCTTCTTGGGGGCGACCAGGGTCACGACCCGGCCCTTCTCGGGGAGGTATTTCCTTATGGCCTCGGTCACGCTTGTGGCCGTGGCGTCCTGCGTGCGCGCCAGATCCTTGGCGAAGTACTCGGGGTCCCCCAGGTAGTGGGCATACTGGTTGATGAGGTTGGCCCGGTTGCCGACGCGCTCGATCCCGAAGAGCTCGCTCGAGCGGATCCCTATCTGGGCGCGGGCCAGCTCGTCCGGCTGGACGCCCCGCTCCCTGAGCGCCGAGAGCTCCTCGTCGACGACCTTGAGCAGCTCGTCGGCGGTGTGGCCGGGTTTGGCCGTGGCGAAGATCTCGAAGACGCTCCCGAGCTGCATGGACGACTGCGAGGCGAAGACGCTCTGCGCGATCTGGAGGTCGTAGACGAGGCGCTTGTAGAGGCGGCTGGTCGTGCCCGAGGACAGCACGCGCGCCGCCAGATCGAGCTCGGCGTCGCCGGGAGCAAAGAAGGCCGGGGAGTGCCACGACGCGTAGGCGCGTGGGAGCTCCACGTCGGCGGCGGCCTCGATCCTCACGTCGGCGGACAGCTTCGCGGCGGCCGGGACCTTGCGCTCGGGGAGCGGGCGAGACGGTATGGGTCCGAAGTACTTCTTCACCAGCTCGAGGGCCCTCGGCTCGTCGATGTCCCCCGCGAGGGCGAGGGTCGCGTTGTTGGGCACGTACCAGGTCCGGAAGAAGCTCTTGACGTCGTCGAGGGTGGCGGCGTCCAGATCCCTGGGCGAGCCGATCGTGAGGAGGTGGTAGGGGTGCTCCTTGGGGAAGAGCTCCGCCCGGATGAACTGCCCCACCAGGCCGTAGGGCGCGTTCTCGTAGTTCTGGCGGCGCTCGTTCTTCACGACCTCCCGCTGGCCCTCGAAGGTGCTCTGGCCGGCGTGATCCAGCAAGAACCCCATGCGATCGCTCTCAAGCCACAGGGCGAGCTCGAGGCGGTTGGCGGGCACGGTCTCGAAGTAGTTGGTCCGGTCGGCGTTGGTCGTTCCGTTGATGCCCGAGCCGCCCGCCTCCTCGAGGTGGCGGAAGAAGGTGTCCTCGGCCACGTGCTTGGAGCCCTGGAACATCACGTGCTCGAAGAGGTGCGCAAAGCCGTTCTTGCCCGGCGCCTCGTCCTTGGATCCCACGTGGTACCAGACGTTGACGCTCACTGTGGAGACCTGGTGATCGGGGTGCACGAGGAGCGTGAGCCCGTTCTCCAGCACGGTCTTCTTGACCGGGATCTCCGGCGCTGCCACCGCGGGAATCATGCGGAGCGCCTCCACGGTCGGCGCGGGGCGGACGGTCGACGTGGCCGGCGGCCTGTCGGCCAAGGCCGAGCCGGACCCGAGGAGCGCGGCGCAAGAGAAGAGCGCTGCCGTGGCAAGAAGCGGAGAGATGGAGCGAGGCATCCTGTGCATGAGTGAGCGGGATCTAACCGGATCTTGGTCGAAAAGCCACATGCGGAAGGGCAAGAAGGCTGGTAGGGTGGTGGATCGAACGGGGGGGAGACAGAGCAGCAAGGTGCCGAGGTCGACGCGGATTTCCATCGTGGAGCAGTCACTCCAGGACATCGTCGAACGCATCGTCGAGCTCCCCGAAGAGGCAGGAGCGCGCGAGCTCCACACCAAGGCGCGCACCCTCGCCTTCGGGATCGCGGGCTGGTCTCGGTCTCCTCCGACACAGGAGCAGCGGGCCAAGGCGCTGGGCGAGGTGCTCTCCCTGAACATCGAGGTCATCCAGGCGGGGCGGCTGCGCCGAGCGTGAGCCGCCTGGGGCGCCGCTCCTTGCTCTCGGGCGGAGGCGCGCTGCTCGCGGGGGGGTGCGCCGGCGGGCCTCCTCGCCAGGCCGCCCGGGCTGCGAGGGGCAGGGCGAGGCAAGGGCCGGGGGCGCCCCTGGCGATCCAGAGCGGGGACGCGAGCGCCAGCTCCGTGGTGCTCTGGGCCAAGGGCTCGGGGCCAGGGCGCCTGGTGGTCGAGTGGACCGCCCGCGCCGATCGCGATTTTCGAGGGGCGGTCCGGAGGGTCGGGCCGCTCGCCACCGCGGCCACGGATCACACCGCCCGGCTGGTCGCCGCGGATCTCCCCTCGGGCGCTCGCCTCGCCTACCGGGTGGCCTTCCTCGACGAGGCGAGCGGGACCCTCTCGCCCTTCGTCGAGGGCACGACGCGCACTGCGCCCGGGGGCGACGGAGACTTGCTCTTCGCCTGGTCGGGCGACACCGCGGGCCAGGGCTGGGGCATCGATCCGTCACGAGGGGGCATGCGGAGCTACCGGGCGATGCAGGACGTCCGCCCCGACTTCTTCGTCCACCTGGGCGACATGATCTACGCCGACGGCGTCCTCCTCCCCGAGGTCCGGCTGGAGGACGGGACCCTCTGGCGGAACCTGGTCACGGAAGCGAAATCCAGGGTCGCCGAGACGCTCGACGATTTCCGTGGAAACTACACGTACAATTTCCTGTGCGAGCACCTCCGGCGCTTCGCCGCCGAGGTCCCCCTCTACGCGATCTGGGACGACCACGAGGTCAGGAACGACTGGTGGCCTGGCCAGGTGCTCGACGACGACCGGTACCGGGAGAAGCGCGTCGACGTCCTGGCGCAGAGGGCGCGGAGGGCGCGGGTCGAGCACCTCCCGCTACGGGAAGAAGGGAGCTTTACCAGGAGCGTGCTCTGGGGCCCAGGGCTGGAGCTCTTCCTGGTCGACGGCCGCAGCCACCGGGGACCCGACACCGTCAACCTCGAGGCAGGGGGGGCGCCGCTCCTCGGAGAGGAGCAGCTGGCCTGGCTGGTGAGAGGCGTCACGAGCTCGAGGGCCACATGGAAGATCGTCGGCCTCCCCGTGCCGATAGGCCTGGTGCTCCCTCATGGAGAGGGCGCCCAGGACGGCTTCGGGAACGGCGACGGCCCTCCCCTGGGCCGGGAGCTCGAGATCGCCTCGCTGCTCTCGGCGTGCAGGGCGGCCGGGGTGAAAAATCTCCTGTTCCTCGCGGCCGACGTGCACTACGCGGCGCTCCACGCCTTCCACCCGGATCGAGCGGTTTACAAGGATTTCTTCCCCTTCCACGAGTGCGTCGCCGGGCCGCTCCACGCCTCCAGCTACCCGCCCAAGAGGCTCGATCCGACCTTCGGCCCCGAGGTGAGCTTCCAGCTCATCGAGCCCAGCGCAGGCGGCAGCGGGCCCTGGGCGGGACGCCAGAGCTTTGGTACGGTGGAGATCGCCGAGGGGAGCCACAGGCTCACGGTGAGGTTCTTCTCGGGCGAGGGGCGGCTCCTCCACGCCCAGATCCTGGCCCCGGAGAGCCGCTAAACGGTGCCCGACGAGGGCGGTGGTGAGAGCGGCGCTCCCGGACGAGGGTCACCGTCCCAGACGTGCGCGTAGGCGAGCCTGAAGCTCTGGAGCGAGCGAGGCGATGGAGTCATCGGAGAGGCCTCGCAGGAGGGGCTCGGGAAGCGCCAGCAGCGCCTGCTCGGGGGTCAGCGCGTGCGCCACTTGCTCTGGGGTGAGACCAGCAAGCCTTTGCTCGGGGGCGAGCCCGACCAGCCTTTGCTCGGGGGTCAAGGAGCCCAGCGCGTGAGCGAGCTGCTCAGGAGGTAAACCCGCCAGCCTCTGCTCGGGGGTCAGGAAGCCCATCAGAACATCAGGCGGCGTGTTCTCGACCAGCTTGCGCACCAGGTCTTCGTACCCCTCCAACTCCTTCAGCGCGTTCATGGTCGCCGCTCCTTCCGTCGTATGTTGTAGCACCCAGCGACGACCCGCCACTGTCTGAACTCCGTTGCGACCGAACCAGCGCAGCCTGTCGTCGTTCTCCTGCTCGGCCACGGTCGTGACGTCGATCACCACAAGGCGCATGGCGCATCCCGACACCCGGTGATAGCCCGGGTTCGAGGCCTCGAGCGTGCAGCGCATCGCCTCCAGCTCCTTGAGGAGCGTGTCGGTCAGCTGTGGCACGGCCAAGAGCAGCGTGAGGTCGTCCAGCTGGATGGGCTCTGGCACTGGACCTCGGGTGATGCCCTCGCGGGTCTGGTGCGTGGCCAGGTACTGCCAGCCATAAGCCAGCAGCTGGAAGAGGTTGCCTCGGCGGAAGGGTCTGGAGGTGCTCTTGAACTCCAGCAGCCCCACCCGTCGGATGTGGGGCCACATACCCCGCAGCGTCCCTCCCACATCGTCCGGATCGCGAAGCACGCCTGCTGTGACCTCGATGATGTCGTCGACCCGGAGGGGCTCGGAGGTCAAGTGGGCCTCGGCGCGGACGGTGGTCCACCGGGGCCTGAACTCGTCGAGCAGGGAGGTGAAGGGCGGGTGCCAGGCCGTGCGGATCGTCGTCATCGACGCCCGGCCATCGTTCGCGATGGGATTTCGGTCATGTGCATGCATCGACCGGAGCCCCCCAGATGTTGCGTGTTATTTTCGGCCGTGGCCGATTCCCCGTGCCCCGGATCCCACACCCCTCAGGCCGACGCTCCAGGGACAGCGCCTCCGCCGCAGCCGCCTCACCGGGAGACGCGGCGGAGGCTCGTCGGCTCGCCGGGCTTTTGGCCACGGCCCCGGGCGCGGTGCGGCGCTGCATGGACGGGGCGACCGTGATCGCTCCGTGGGCGAGCGGCGCCGGCGGGCGCAGCGGAACCCCAGGTTGTTGTTGCGGTTCGTGGGCGTGTTCCTGTTGCGATTGGCACCGCGGACGTTGGCGGGATTGTCGTTGTTCCAGCTGCCGCCGCGGTTGACTCGAGCTGCGCTGGCACGAGTTTTGCTGTAATCGTATGAATAGCCACTCGCTGTCCACTCCCACACATTTCCTGCCATATCCATCAGCCCGAAGGGGCTTTTGCCTGCTGGATAGCTCCCGACCGTACAAGTGCTTTTTCTGTTGCCTTTTCCGAGATCGTTGCCATTCCCGTCCCAGCAAAGTTGAGCCCCCGGCTCCGTATCTCCCCAAGGGTACTTGCGCCCCTCGCTCCCTCGAGCTCCATACTCCCACTCCTCCTCGGTCGGCAGGCGCTTGCCCAGCGAGGTGCAGTGGGCCGTTGCCTGGTTCCAGTTCACGCAGTTGATAGGGTGGTTGCCTCTCCCCGCCTGTCCTGCATTGCAGTTGCTACTCGTATCTGCTGGGGTACAGCGACCCGCCCTCACGCAGGCCGAGTACGCGTCGGTCGTGACCTCCATCACATCCATGCAGAACGCGCCCACGTTCACGGGATGGACCGGCTTCTCGTCATCGTATTCGTTAGAGCCCATCACGAAACGGCCGGCGGGGAGACCCGAGGGGGGGTCACCGGCTGTGCCGCGGGCGACGGAGCAGGCACCGGGGTCTCCGAGGGAGGCGCCACGCCCTCCAGAGCGAGCAGACCTATCCGCAGCGGCACCGCGCACCGAGCGTTCTCCTTGGCCTCGGCCTGGGACACCTTGCAGGCCTCCGCGCTGCCCTCGTCGCCCAGGCGCTCCACGTCCGCGCTGGTGCTTCCGCTGGTCCCTGCCCCCAGCAGGCTGGCGCTCGCCTCCATTGCCCGTGACTCGCCCGCCGCCATCGCGAAGGCCCCGATATGCATGGCGCTCACCACGTGGGTCGCCCGATCGCAGTCCTTGCGAGGACCGCGCAGATCGCTCGCCTTGAAGGAGTCTCCAGTGGGAAGCTTGTACTGCCCGGCCAGCATATAGTCGGTGCGCACGGCGCGGTTGCCCTTCAGCTTGCCCGAGAGGCGCGCGCCCAGCGGCAGCTCGGCGAAGAGCTCGCTGGCGTTGTGCGCCACCTTGTGTTTGTTGGCGCTGTACGCCGAGAACTTGTAGCTGCTGCTCAAGCCTATGCAGTTGGAGAGCAGCTCCAGCTCCACGTTGCAGCCCTTGGCCTGATAACGAACCGCGACGATACCCACACCTCGAAGGCGGCTAAGGGCGCCAAGCATAGCTGAACCGATGATCGTGCGCTTCCGAGCCGCCGGAGCTCAAGCGGGCCAAATTGGTGACAAATCAATGGGGCTTTACGGGGGGCTGATCGTCCCTCTGCACGCAGGAGGACAGATCGAAGAGCATGAACTCGAGCGTCTTCTGTTGCGCGGTCAGGTCGCCGGGGGTGCAGCCCTCGGGGAACGGCGGCCCCGCGGTGTTCCCCGCGCCGACGTGCAGGTCGCTGAACACGACGCGCCCGCACACCTGGGCGTCCTGGGCGCCCACCGGCGTGTTGAAGGACATGTACTGGATGGCCGGGATGTTCCCTTCCCTCGGGTTGTTCACCCGTATCCAGGAGAGGGCGTCCTTGCCCACGGCATCGACGTTGTGCCTCGCCTCCTGGATAGGCAGCTCGCCGGAAGCCGTGAGCGAGCCCGTGTTGCCCAGCCATGCCTTGAGCGCCGCCCCCTTGGGGAACCCGGTCTCGAGGGTGGCGTTCACGGTCTCGGTCTTGCCCGCGGGATCTTGCCTCGAGTCGGTCCACGCGGCGATGGCCTGCACCTCGGGCAGCGGCGAGGCCGAGAACCAGTAGTTGTGATAGTGCGACGCGAAGACGCGCCCCCCGGCCTTCGTGTACTCGTAGAGGGCGCGGCGCGCCGCCTCCGGCTTGGCGGCCTCGTTCTCGGTGCCCTCGCAGGAGAGCAGGACCACGTCGTACTTGGACAGCGTGGCGACTCCGCCCCAGAAGGCCGTGGCGTCCATGAAGGCCTCGCCGGTCGACGCGAAGGCGCGGCTGGGAGCGCTGAGGACGCCGTTGTCCGTGAAGCCGCCGCCCGCGTAAAGGTGGATGCGCGCGTCGCTGCCGGCGCGCCCGAACTCGGCGTCGTCGATGCCGATCTTGCGCAGGAGGCACTCGAGCGGATCGGCGGCCCCGGTCGTCAGGGCGATGCGAGGGATGTGGCCCTCGGCCCGGTTCCTGGGGAGCCTGAGCACGCCCGCGCCGACCGGGGTGTCGGCGCACTCGGCCACGCCGGGGAGGGTGATGGCCCGGCGCCACTTGCCCACCTGGACGACGACGGGGAGATCCTTGACGACCGGCACGTTCTCCAGCTTGAACGAGCCCGTCGCGTCGGTGGTCGTGATCGCGACCGGGTTGCCCGACACCGCCCCGTCGCACCGCTCGCAGGAGGCGCCGTCCCGGATCTCGGCGGGCGAGGTGTTCGGGACGTACACCACCACGTTGTAGAGGGGCACCTTCCCGGCGGGATCGAACACCTTGCCGCTGAGCGTCGTCTTCCCTCCTCCCGGGCAGTCCACCTGCTTGCACTCGAGGCCGACGCAGCCAGGCTTCCCGACGGAGCCGTCGCAGACGAGCGACGTGCAGGGTCCGTCGCTCGAGGCGTCGGACGCGACGACCGGGGGCGGCTCGTTGGAGAACCCCGAGCCCGTGGGATCGCTCCCGCAGGCCGGCACGAGGAACGAGAGACCGACGAGGAGGCCGATCGGGAGGAGCAGGGCGACGCTTCGCATGGGCCTCACGGGTTGCGGCAGCGACCGCTGGTGCAGGGGATACTGTTGCAGCAGTCGGCGGACACCGCGCAGACCTGCCCGTAGAGAGCGCATCCGGGCGGGGCCACGGCGTCGGGGCCTCCGGCGTCGGGGCCTCCAGCGTCGACGCTCGGGACCGGCGGCGGGGTGCAGACGCCACTCCCGGGGCCGCTGGGGAACACGCAAGGGGTGCCGGCGCAGCAGTCCGCGTGCGTCGTGCAAGCCCCCATCGAAGGGATACAGTTCGTGCCCGCACACTCGAGGGCCCCGGTCGGACCGGGGGTGCAGGGGTTGCCGCAGCAGTCGGCGCTGGAGGCGCAGGCCGTCCCCGGAGGAGGAGGGGGCGAGATCGCGCAGTCGACCGCCGGGTTGGCCGTGCAGCGGGGGACACCCAGCGCGTCCTGCTGGCAGCGGAGCGGGTTCTGCTGCACCGTCCCCGAGCAGCACCGATCGGTCGCGTTGCAGCTGTTGGTCGCCAGCCGGCAGACGGCGCCCGCGGGGCTGCAGCGGTTGCCGTTGTCGCAGCGGGCCACCAGATCGCCTGGCTTTCGCGTGCACTCGACCCGGGCCAGCGTCCCGTCGGGGAGGGTGGCCGAGCCGCAGCAATCGACGTGGTTCAGGCAGATCTCGCCGGTCCCCCGGCAGCCGCTGAAGGGCTGGCAAACGCTGAGGCCCGACGGGGCGAAGACGTGGCAGCTCCTGCTGCAGCAGTCCCCGCCGCAGTTGGCGCCGGTGCTGACGCAGAGCACGCCCGACGGGGTGCAGCCTCCGCTGGGGGGAGGGGCGCAGATCCCAAGGGTCGCGCCCGGGGCCTTGTTGCACGCGCCGGTGCAGCACTGGGCGGAGTCCGAGCACACGTCCCCCGCCTGCGTGCAGAACGAGGAGTCGGCGCAGATGAGGCCCCTGCACAGCCTGGAGCAGCAGTCGCCGTCGGCCGCGCATGGGTTTCCGGTGGTGCTGCACGTCGGGTTGAGGGGAGTGCAGGTCCCGCCGGTGGGCCCCACCAGGCAGGTCCCGCTGCAGCACTCGCTGCTGTCCGCGCAGGCTTGCCTGTCCCCCACACACTGGGTCCCGGCGCAGGTCCCGGCGTTGCACCGTGAGGTGCAGCAGTCGGTCCCCGCGGCGCAGGCTCCACCCGCGGGCGTGCAGGGTGGGCCTATGGGCATCGCGCACTTCTGGGCCACGGGATCGCAGTTGACCGTGCAGCACTCGACGCTGGAGGCGCAGCTGTCGCCCACCGCCTTGCACACGAAGCCGTCCGGCAGGTTGCCGTCTGGAAATGTCCCGTCTGGAAATGTCCTGTCCTGAAGAGCCCCGTCCTGGGGCGCTCCGTCCTGGCCCGCTCCGTCCCTCGGGGCAGGATTCCCGTCCCCAGGACCGAGGCCGTCACCCGCCCCGAGGCTGTCCGCCGCGCCATCGTCCGTCCCAAGAGGAGCGTCGACCTCGGAGCCACACCCCGCGAAGACGGCGCTCAACGCCGAGGCGAACGCGATGAACGTGAGCCCGGTCAACGCGATTTTTTTCATGTGTCCTCCGCCTCCGCGAGCGTCGCCACGCCGTCGGCGAGCACCTCTCGAAAGGTCTCGACTCATATCCTAGTTAGCCGAGAGCGAATGGTCCATAAAATATTGAAATATTTGATCATTTCTACATTGCACTACACGCCCTCCGGTCACTGGACCGGCCACCGATCTGGTCGGACGAGTGTCCACCCAACTCCTCCGCGCCTGGTCAGCGGAGCTACCAGCGTGTGCGTCGGCCGAGCATCGAGCATGCGAGCGCGCGAGCCTGGCTGTTTTTCGCCTAGACTGTGCGTGGTGAGCACCACACACAGCGATACCCTCACGCTCGCATCTCCTCCGAAGAGCCGAACGACGAGCTGGGTGCCGCGCCTCCACGCCACCAGGGGGCCCGGGAAGGACCGAGCGCTCGCGTTGCTGCAAGCGGTCACGACCGTGGGACGTCACGCCACCAACGATCTCGTCCTGCCTGATCCCAGGGTGAGCGGCGTCCATCTGCACCTCACGCGCGACGGTGAGCTCGTCCGGATCCGCGACGCGGGGAGCACCAACGGTACCTGGCTTGGCCCTCACCGCATCATGGAGGCAGAGCTCGCGCTGGGAGCCGAGATCACGCTGGGTGACACGGTGCTCTGCCTCGAGCCGGACGATGGATCGATCGAGCTCCCCGAGCCTTGCCGCGAGGCCTTCGGCGAGATGGTGGGAGCGTCGCTCGAGATGCGCGAGCTCTTCGCGACCCTCGAGCGGATCGCGGTCAAGGATCTCACCCTGCTCGTCCAGGGAGAGACAGGGACGGGAAAGGAGGAGCTCGCCAGGGCGGTTCACGCGGCCTCCCCTCGAGCCTCGGGGCCCTTCGTCGTCGTCGATTGCACCTCCCTCCCCGACACGCTCGCCGAGCCGCTCCTCTTCGGTCAGGAGGAGGGCGCGCTCGCGTCCGGCTCCTCGCTGCGCGTGGGCTTCTTCGAGGCGGCCAGAGGAGGCACGCACTTCCTCGACGAGGTCGGGGAGCTCCCGCTCGGCCTCCAGGCCAAGTTCCTGCGCGTGCTCGAGCGGAGGGAGATCGTCCGCATCGGAGGCCAGACGCCCGTACCCGTCGACGCGCGGATCGTCGCCGCGACCAACCGCGATCTTCGCCACGAGATCGACGCGAGCCGCTTCCGCGAGGATCTGTACTTCAGGCTGGCCCAGGTCCGCGTCATGCTCCCTCCGCTCCGGCACCGGGCCGAGGACATCCCGCTGCTTTGCCGCAAGCTGCTCACGCGCGCCGGCGCGGAGGTGATGATCGAGCAGGACGCGCTCACCTTCCTCACCAAGCAGCCATGGCCCGGGAACGTGCGCGAGCTCGGGAACGCGCTCCTGCGCGCCAGCGTCCTGGCCAACGACGACATCATCCGCAGGAGCGATCTCGCCGGGGAGGGCTTCGGCTTCCGAAGCGCGAGCGCCGAGGGCGCGGCGGTCGACCTCATGGGTACCTTCGCCGCCGCCAAGGAGCGCGCGGTGGACAGGTTCGAGCGCGCCTACCTGGGGCTGCTCATGAGGCGCTGCAAGGGCAACCTGTCACGCGCCTCGAGGGAGGCCGACATCGCGAGGCACCACCTCCGCGATCTCCTGCGAAAACGCGAGCTCTACGGGGTCTCTTACGACGATGACGAGCCGTAGGCCCGCCTCCGCCCGGGCGCCGTCGCGCGCAGCGAGGGCCACGGTAGCCTTTGTGGCGATTCACGCCTTCCACGCGGGGCGTGCCGTCGCCGCGCCCGAAGCCGCACCTCAGACCGCAACCCAGACCGAGATCGAGGTGGCGCGAAGGACCTTCGCGAGCGCCTACGAAGACGAGCTCGCGGGGCGCTTCGCCTCGGCCCTGACCAAGCTCAGGGAGGTGCGCGCCGTGCGCGACACCGCCTCGGTGCGCTACCGCATCGCGTCCTGCCTGGAGGCGCTCGGCAAGCTCCGCGACGCGAGGGAGGTCTTCCTGTCGGTGGGCGACGTCCCCCTCGGCCCCACCGAGGATCACGCCGTGACCACCAGCGCCATGGATCACGCCCGCGCGCTCGAGGGCAAGCTCGCCCGGCTCTTCCTCCGCGTGGACGGCGCGGCGAAGGAGCAGGCGAGGCTCGAGGTGGACGGCGTACACACGCAGCTCACGGCGGGATCGACGCTCCTCGTGCTCGATCCGGGGGATCACACTGTACGCCTGTCGGCCCCCGGCCGAGGCCCTCAGGCCATCCAGATCACGCTGATCGAGGGCAAGGAGTCGAGCCTCGCTCTCTCGCTCGTCGATCCCCCGCCCCCTCCCGTGGCTCATCCACGCTACGGCAACACCGTCGGCATCGTCACGACGACGACGGGCATCGCCCTGGTCGCGGGGGCGGTGATCGCTCTCGTGGTGCGAGAGACGGCGATCTCCCGGATCGCCGAGCTATGCCCAGCAGGGACCTGCCCAAGGAGCGCCCAGCCCGAGGTCGAGGGCGCGTCGGCCCGCGCCACCGCGGCGGGGCCGGTGGCGGCGGTGCTCGGAGCGGCTGGAGGGATCTCCCTCGGCGTAGGTTTGTACCTGGTGCTCCGGCCGGTGGCGGCGCCCACGGGGGCCGGCGCCGCCCTGGGCGTGGGGGGGACGCTCCCATGATCTCTTCGGGCGCTCCTCGCGACCGGGCTCCCATCCCCAGACGAGACGGCTAAACTTCGGGCATGGCCTCCACGCGCACGCTGGACAGCGAGCCTGTCGCCCGCCGCTACGGGCGATACGAGCTGCTCTGCCAGATCGGGGACGGCGGGATGGCCACGGTCTGGGCCGCGCGGAGCGACAGCACCGGCGCCGAGGTGGCGCTCAAGGTCATCCCCGCGGGCGTCGACAACGATCGGGCGAGGGCGAGGTTTCACCACGAGGCCCAGCTCGCAGGGCGATTGCAGCACCGCAACGTGGTCAAGATCTTCGACTTCTTCACCTCGGACGACGGCGCGAGCGTTCTGGTCATGGAGCTCCTCCGCGGCGAGTCGCTCGCCTCCATGCTCGAGCGGCGAGGCCGCTTGCAGCGCGACGAGGCCGTCGCCGTGATGCTGGCCATTCTCTCGGCGCTTCGGCACACCCACGCCGAGCGCATCGTCCACCGGGACATCAAGCCGAACAACATCTTCATCGCGGTCGACCCCGACGGCCACGTCACGCCCAAGCTGCTCGACTTCGGCATCGCCAGGCTGCCCGAGGTGAGCCCGACCTTCACCGTCTCCGGCGACGTGCTCGGGACACCGCGCTACATGTCGCCCGAGCAGATCCGCAGCGCCCGCGATATCGATGGCCGCGGCGATCTGTTCGCCGTCGCAGCGGTGCTCCTGGAGCTGCTCACGGGGCGCTCTCCCTTCGCCGCGGACACGCCGGGCGCAAGCCTCGCGGCGGTCCTCGAGCGCAAGATCGATCCCGATCCGGACGTGGCCCCTCGCCTCTTCATCGAGATCGAGCGGGCGCTCCGGAAGCGCCCCTACGAGCGGCACGCCAGCGCGGCGGAGCTCGCCGAGGCGCTGCGCGCGGCCACCTCCGCCACCGACGCGGAGCTCGAGGCCGCCCTGCAGGGCCTCGCCCCCACGAGGGAGCTCCCCAGGAGGCTCCTGCCCCAGCCCATGACGACCCTGTCCGGACGCACCCGACAGCACCGGATCACACGCCTCCGCCGCACGATCCTTGGGGTGTCGCTGGTGTTCGCCAGCCTGACGGCGCTCCTCGTCGGGAGCAAGCTCCGCGGCGAGCCCGCCCGCCCCACCCGCGCCGAGCCGCCCGCGGCCGCCCTCGTCCCGGCCAAGGATCCGGTCTCCGCGACAGAGATCGATCCGGCGAAGAAGCTCCCTCCTGACCCCGTGCCTCCCTCTCTGGAGCCGACCGGCGCAAGGCCTTCGATCGATCCCGGGGCGGGGGCGTCTTCTGGCCAGGCGCGCCCGACCTCGTCGGGGCCATCGAGGGCGCCCCAGCCGGTCAGGCCCCCACCGCCCAGGCCCGTGGCCACCACCCCAGGCTTCTGACCGGCCTGTCTTTACGAACCCCCGCCGCCCACGTTAGGAAGGCCGTCCAAATGCGCGAAAGAACGCCCGTCGCCCTCGGCCTCCCCATCTCGCTGGAAGACCTCGAGGACGTGGCCCTCCGCGGCCGCCCGGTGGCGGTGGACGAGCAGGCGCGCGCCAAGGTCGCGCGATCGAGGGACGCGATCGAGGCGATCGTGGCCGCCGGGGCCAAGGCGAGGAACGTCTACGGAGTGAACACGGGCTTCGGGGCCCTCTCCGAGACGCGCATCGACCCGGCGGACATCCGCGCGCTCCAGCGCAACCTGGTGCGCTCCCACTCGACCGGCGTCGGCCCCGACCTCGGCGTCGCGGAGGTGCGAGGCATGATGCTCCTGCGCGCCCAGGTCCTCGCCCTCGGCCACTCGGGGGTGCGCCCGCTGGTGCTCGACACCCTGATGGCGATGCTGAACCGAGGGGTCCACCCTCGCGTCCCTTCCCAGGGCTCGGTC
>SXGT01205805.1_pt1 | contig 19953 bp, 16 predicted proteins | sample 3176221 | NCBI WGS metagenome assembly SXGT01 (sample SAMN11356862, study PRJNA531348) | freshwater metagenome | isolation source: freshwater sample F1-120 | place: China: Fuxian Lake, Yuxi | collected 2017-12-25
GCGTTCGGGACGCTGAGGCCGGAGGTTCAAATCCTCTCACCCCGACCATTTCGTTCTTCGGGCCCGCATCGGTCATGTCCGAGCTCGGCTGTCCGCTTGGTGATCGCGCCCCGCGGAAATCCCGCGAGCCCCGTCGCTGATCACTCGACCGCGTGCCAATCCCAGCCGCGGCGATGGTCCGGCGGACAGTCTGTCGGGCACGCGGTGCGCCGCGATGGCGTCTCACTACGATCCGTCGAACGTCGTCGATCACACCGAGGCGACGACCCGCGACATCTCCAGGACTGGCCGCGACAACGCCCTATGACCACGCTGACCCAACGCAAGTCCGACCTCGGCGTCATCTTCGGTTTCCCCGTGGTCGTCGCGGCGCTCGTCGTGTGGCGCGCGTGGAGTAGCGCTCCGGTTGCCGCGGCAATCGCCGGGGTCATCGGCCTGGCCGCCGTCGTCGCGATCGTGGCCGTGATGCGCCAGCCGCAACACGAACTCCGGATCGGACCCGAACACATCGAATACGGACCACCCGGGGGAAGTCGCGAGTCGATCGAACGCGATGAGCCGGGTGTTCTGCGCTTCTCGAGAGGCCCAAGGATCGGATCCCCTTGGTTGCTCCACCCGCGAGATGCCGACAAGTCCACTGGCATCGATCTGACCGGCTTCAACCCGGTCGAAGTACGCGGGACGTGTGAACACCACGGTTGGAGCTTCGACCAAGACCTGTTCGTTCCCGACTCCTGAACCAGATACCCGCCAGCTGCTCCACCCTCGAACAAAGGCCGCGCCCATGACCCGACGTACCGCCACCCTCACAGCCGTGCTCCTCGCGATCGGGCTCACCGCGCTCGCAGGTTGTTCCAGCGACGACACCGACTCCGACGCGGCCGACGAGACGAGCGACAGCTCCGAGAACCGCGACCCGTCCGACGTCGACGAACCCTCCGGTGACTTGCCGCAGTTCAGCACCGAGTTCGACCAACTGTGCACGACGCAGGTTGGCTTCCCGGGCGCGGCCGAATACACGAGTGACCCGGGTCCGAATGTCATCGTCTACATGGAGAACTACCGCGACGAGGGAACGTACGTGACGTCGTCGCGCGCCTTGCCCGCGGGCTGGGCGCTCCAAGAGGACGACGACTACGAAGACAACAGCGAGTTCGCTGCCGTCGAGCTTGTCGGCTGCCTCGACCGCACCGAAACCACACCGACGGGCATCGACTGTGAGTTCGACGACGACGGAACGACCATCACGCTCGAACTCGTCGACGCGTCCTACGACCTCACCGTCTATGCAGCGGCCACCGCGGAAGTCGTCGGGACCAAGTCGATCACCGCGGCCGAAACGGAGTGCCCGTTCATCGTCAGCACCGAAGATGGCGACACCGAGCATGTCGCGACGCCGAGCGACGACGACATCGTGAACGCGCTCAAGGAGTTCGTCGCCCCGGCGTGAATGCCATCCCCGAATCCAGGATCTCCGAAGCAGCTTGCGTCAGTCGTCGTCGACAATCGTGATCACTCCAACCGATCGACCCAACGTCAACCCCAGCGTGGGATCCACGAGCGTCACGAACACCGTCTCGTCCCCTTCGACCTCGAGGTCCGGAATCACGCGGATCGAAACCGGCTTGCTCTGAACCCGACCGGCGACGAACGTCAACAAGGTGTCGCCGATCGGGCGGATGTCGACGCCTTCGTTCGCGGTGCCATCGCTGATCACGACGCGTACGGTGGTCGTCGTGGTCGCCGGAGCGCGTAGTGCGGCGCGGAATTGGACCGTATTGGTCGCGGTCGACGATTGACCAGCGTTGCCCTCGACAATCGCGAAATCGCCGACGTCCACCACGAATTCGGGAGCGGGCGCGGGCGCGGCGTCATCGTCGAGAATCGTTGCAGTCGCGACCGAGACACCGAGCGCGTACCCACCGGTGGGATCGGCGAGCACGATTCGAAACGTCTCGTCCCCTTCCGGGACGCCGTCAGCCAGCACGGTTGCCGTGACCTGACGATTCGTCTTCGACAAGCCAGTTCCCGACGCGGCCGCGAACGTGAGCGTCCCGCTGCGCAGACGGAAATCGGTATCGGGCGTAGCGGCGTTCGTCGACCCGTCGGCTTCGATCGAGTACCCGACCGTGACGGTCTGCGTCGAGGGCTCGCTCAACGTCACGCTGAACGTGACCGAACGACCCGCCCCGGCGTCACCCTCGACGACGGCAATCGACCCCACAGAAACTGTCGCGGCCGGCGCCGACGTCGCCACGACCACAGGAAGATGACCACCGCTTCCGTCGTGCTCGTAACCGACCGCGACACAACTCGAGATCGCATCGCACACGACTGCGGTCAGTTCGGTCTCCGACCCAAGGGATGGAATGGTCGGAACCAGCCAACGGGTTCCGTCCCACACTTCGACCGCTGGGGTCGAACCCTGCACGTCGCCAACCGCGGCGCACCAGTTCGTCGACGCACACGACACGTCGACGAGTTGGCTGTGCGACCCGAAGTTCTTCGCCGCGATCGTGGTCCACGCCGCGCCGTTCCATCGCGCGGTCAAGATCTTCGATGTCGTTGGCGTGTCGTAGTAGAAGCCGGTAGCGATGCATTCGCTGATGGTCGGGCACGACACGCCCGAAAGCAGCGAGTCGTTGGCCGACGTCACCGAATAGGAGTCGAGGCTCCACACCGTCCCGTTCCAGGACAGGATCAACGGCTGTGTTCCGGAGACTCCCGGAGCCGAGCCGACCGCGGCGCAGCGCGCCGCGGAAGCACAAGCGACATCGGTCAGCAGGCCGTCTGCGCCCGTCGTCGGAACCGATGCGATCGTCCACTGTGTGCCATCCCACGATTCGACGAGCACACGAAACTCGTCGCGCCCAACGGCCACGCAGTGCACGGTCGAAGAGCACGACACTCCGAACAGCGTGTTCAGGGTTGGGCCCGCGTTCGGGCTCGGGACAACCGACCAAGTATCGCCATCCCAGAGCTCGACGAGCGTCTGGGACCCTGCGCCACCGTTGTACCAACCCACGGCGACGCACCAATCGATCGCCACGCAGTCGACTCCGCTGAGCACCGCGGTCGTGTCGCTGTTGCCGGCATCGGCGAGCGACCAACTCGATCCGTCGAATGTCTCGATCACGGCCCCGCCGGTGCCGTATCCAACGGCAACGCACCATCCCGGATCCGTACAGTCGACACCTTGGAGAAACGTCTGGGTTCCCGCGCTGGGCGCCTCGCGGCGTGACCAACCCGAGAGCGCTTGTGCCTCAGCCTCCGTTGCGGGGCTCACCAGAATCATCGAGATGACGAGAATCGCAGCGGTCAGCCGAGCCATTCGTCATCCCTCTCAGTTCCTGCATGCTTCGCGGTCGATGACGTGAGCCCGCCGGCGCAACCCGCTGGTTCGTGCCTACCCTCGTTCGCTGGATGCACCGAGTCTCTCCCGACCGGTACCGAATCGTACGTTCACAGCGCCCGAAACGCCACGGGTCACTCTGAAGTACCGCAGTCTTACCTTCGGACGATGCCGCCGACCCGTCGTGATCAATCGTCCGACTTTCGTCGACGACCCGCCGAACCGGGTGATCACCCGGTGACGTGGCCCCGATCGAGGCGTACCTTCGCTTGCACGACGTTCAGCGAGAGGAGCAGACGTGAGTGACTTCTGGGACCACCTCCGTCAGGCGACCGACGATGACTCGGCCAACACTCCAGACCCCGAAGCGATCAAGGCCCAACAAGAGCTCATTGCGAAGCGCGATGCGCTCCTGGCAGCTCGAGATCGTCTCAACGATCCGTGGAACCAGACTCCTGACGGCGGCGACTCGGTCGATCCGCAAGCCGCGCTCACGGGACTCGCCGATGCCGGTCACGCGCTCGCCGACGCGGTCACCGATCTGGGGTCCGGTCTCAGCGGGCTGCCGGGTGGCGACTCGATTGCGGTCGGCGCCGCCGCGGTCGGGCGAACCATTCACGGCGTTGCCGATCTTCGCGACCGCGATGGTGACGGTCTGAGCGACGGCCGCGAACGGCAGTTGAAGACGAGCCGCACGAAACGAGACACCGACAACGACGGTCTCGACGACGGCGTCGAGGTCGACACGTTGAAATCGAATCCGCGCTTGCAGGACTCCGATCGCGACGGCCGATCGGACTACGACGAGGCCGAACGGGGGATGACGATCGACGGCGACGACGTCACCTTCCGTCCCGTCAGTGGGATCAACTCGCCTCCGAACACCGATCCAGATTTCGACGAGTACATCGAGCCGAGCTTCGGAAGCGACGACAACTTGCCCGACAGCCCCGATGACGACGTACAAATCCTCATGAGCGCTCCGACGACCGAGACGGCGTCCGGCGAACCCGGCGCGTCGTGGGGTGAGATCGAGTCGCCTCCCTATGTCGAGACCAACTACGCCGACGACCCCACGTCAACCGCTGAGTACGTCGACCTGGATTCGACCGACGACAGTTACGACTTGGCCTGAAGCCGAGTCACATCACGTAAACGGCTTCAACGTGAGCCCCCATGCGTTCAACGCGTACGGCAGGTGTGAGTACCAAACCGGCGAACCGCCGGGGTTGCTCCCGCCTTTCAGCACGCCCACCGCGCCGTAGCCATAGATGGTCGGCCAGTAGATCGTCGCACCGGAATCGTTCGTGTTGCCGTACATGGTTGCGTAGCGAAACACGGGGTTCCACCCCGCTCCCGGATCGAACGTCAGACTCGTCAGCGTCCCGCAACGGTTCGTCGGATTGCTGTTACCGCTCATTCCCGTTGTCGCGAGACCGTTCTGACACACGGTGGAGCCGGTGACATCGCCATTCATGCCGATCGCGAACGTCAACGTGTGCCAGTAGTCGGTCGACGTCGAATGGATGTTGCCGGCCGACGGACGAGTGCCTCCGATCGCGATGCCTCCAACATCGAAATTGCCGCTGTCGCTGTCGAGCGCGAACACGCCGAGGCTCGAACCGCCCTGCAACCATGACGGACTGGTCGTGGAACCGCAGTGGCCCGCAGTCAACAACATGTCGCCGTACGCCGCGTTGTTGGTCGGAACGCCAGATGTGCATTTGCCGACCTGGGTGCTGGTGTCGAGCGACATTCCACCCCCGACAACGCCGAAGAGGTAGTAGTCGTCTTTGTCGACGTAGTCCTGTGGTTCGCCCGGGAGCACCTCGATCGAAACCGATGATGTCGGGAACGACGACACCGCGGACTGGGCGAGCACCACGTCTTCTGCGAGCACCGCGACGATCACTCGGTTCGTCGGTTCGTCGATCCGAGACGTCACCGCGGACAGGTCGGACTCGAGCATCGTCGCCACCTCGTGGTGGATCTCGACGAGCTCGACCAGTGGATACGTGACGACACGTACATCGAGCGCCGACTCGGCGTCGGGCACCCGATCGACGATCTCCGTTCGCACGGTCTCGACCTCGCATCCGGCGCACTGCACGACGATCGACAGCCCTTCGACAAAGGTGCCGCCGTGGATTGCCGAACCGAGGATCGCAACCGCGGCGCTTCGGACCGATGGCGCCAACCACTCGTTGCGAGCGTGCTCGGCCGCGATTTCGACTTCGTCGGCGCGGAGCCGGAGCCCGCCATAGCGATCGTCGGTTGCCTCGAGCGCACCGGCTTCGACCGGGTGGCGGTAGAGATCGCCGACCGTTCCTCCGTCGGTGCTGAGCCCCCACGCGCGCCGCAGCTCCAACACGTGTTCGAGTTCAGGCCCGTCGAGATCGACCACCGACGCGCTCGCGACGACGACCGTCTCGTCTCCAGAAGGCGCGTCGGCATGAGCGCCGGCGAGTGAGGCGAGGCACACTGCGACAACCGTCGTCGCAATCATTGTGGTTCTTCCAGTCCGCATGCCCACCCAAGCCCGCGGCGACGTGATTTCTTGACGCGCAATCGCGCGAGCAGTGCTCCGGTCGAAACCAGCTGCCGTGGTCGCATAACGTTCCGACGGCGTCACGAGAACCGCGCGGCGGGCGCGCCTCGGACGTGGGAGGCACCCTTGGTCCACCTGCAACTCACTGTCGAACAGCAGACCGACTTCACCGCGTGGTATCAGCAGGAGCACCCGAAGATTCACCGGGCGCTGCGCGTCATCGCGCTCGACGAGCACCTCGCATCTGACGCCACCGACGAAGCGTTCGTCCGTGCCTTGGAACGCTGGTCAAAAGTGGGATCGATGGATCAACGGGGTGCCTGGGTTCGCAAAGTTGCGATCAACCTCGTCCGTCGGAACTGGCGCCAGCGTGGGCGCGAACGTCGCGCGTACGAACGTCATGGAATGCCCGAACAGTCTCACGTCGACGATTACCTGGGTGAGTTGCTGAGCGTCATGAGTTGTTTGACTCAACGCGAACGCACCGCGATTGCACTGCGCTACGTCCTTGGCATGACCGAGCCCGAAGTCGCCGAGGCGATGCGGGTGAGCGCAGGCACCGTTGCGACCACCCTCCACCGGGCTCGTCACAAGCTCGACTCGGCACTTGCCGAACCGATTCGTCTGCCCGAGGAAGTGAGTCCATGACTTCCGATCGAACGATCCCCGACGACTTCGATGGCTTCGTCGCCGCGTTGAGCACCGCATCCGAGGCGCCCCGAGATCCGGCGCCATTCGCCGATCTCGAACGGCGCGCTGTTCAGCGACGCCGGGCTCGCCACCAGCGCATCGTGCTCGCGACCAGCGCGCTCGTCGTCGCCGTCGCCTCCGGGACGTGGGTCGCGATGCAAGGCGACGAAACCGTTCCCATCGCTGAGCCCGAACCGACGGCGACGACGCCGACGTCGGTGCTCGGCGACGCAAGCCTCGCCCCCTCGGTGCTGCCTGCCGGGTGGCGGATCGTCGACGAGACGCACGACACGACCGGCGCCGGCGACTTCTCGCCGGGTCGCGTCGACGCGTACGTCCTCGAGACACCCGACGCCGAAACGGTTCGGATCACGGTCGATTGGGGGACAGCCGCCGAACTCGGCGAGGTCGCCGAGCGGTTCGACGGTGAGATGACGACCGTGCGCGGGACAACGGCGGTTCTCGCAATCGGCGACGACGTGGGACTCCTCGTCTGGAACGAAGGTTCGATGGCCGTGACCGTCGAAGGTCCAGCTGACGAGACCTTGCTGCAGGACGCCGCAGCATCGCTTCGGCCTCTCACGGTCTGAGCTCGGCGCACCGCGAATTTTTTTTCGAAGCGTTGTCAAGGATTCGGCCCCATTCGGGCTTTGGTCACCGAGGTCGGCGCCGTGGGGGTCACAGCAGGACGCGAGCTCGGCTCCGTCTTGGCCGTGACGACAGCGCGCACCCGGTGCACCGCCCGATGCCGGGTGACCTCGGGCCCGCCCGGGCCGCGGTCACCGCCAAATGTCCGCGCCCGGGCGGCGCCCTCCAAACGGTTCGCTCGGCACCCGTCACGCCATCACGAGTCGCAACCCCAGCCGTCACCGTCGCGGTCGAGGTCGTAGATGTCGCTTCCGATGACCTGTACGGGACCGTCGACATACGCCGGGCCGTTCCCCGAGCCGCCCGCGCAGTCGACGTCGCTGGCAATCGGCACGCATCCCGAATAGTTCGGATCACAATTGCTCGGCGCAACGGGTGGGTCGGTTTGCGGGACTGTCGGCGGTTCAGTCGGCGCAGGCGTCGGCGCCGCCGTGGGTGGCACCGTCGGAGGTGGCACGGTCGTCGTTCGTGCTGTGGGGGTCGGCGGGATCGTCACGACCGGAGCCGACACGGCCGGAGCCGTGACGATCGGAAGCGTGACTTGCGTCGAAGCGCCGCGCGCTGGCGCGATGGAACTCGACGTCGACACCGCGACCACGCCGGTCGTAGGTCGATCGCTACCCGACATGGCGGCGCCAACCCCGGCCGCGCCGCCGAAAGCGCCGACCGTCAATGCTCCCGCGAGGGCTCCTTTCGGCAGGCGAGAGGACGTTCGCGAACGACCGATCGAGGGAGAGAAGTCGTCATTCACAGAGAAACGGCTTGGCGGCGGATCCGTGTTCGTCGTTCGGTCGACTTCCTGCCATGACATGCCCGTTCCGGGCAGCCCGACGGTCGTCGTTCGTCGACCAGACGAGTGCCAGGATCGCCGAAATCCTCGACGCCCGAGGCTGAAGCCGACACCGGTGCGGCTCAGGTTCAGACGTGCGAATCGACCAATTCCGATCGACCGCCGAAAACGCATCTTGAATCCCACCGCCACCCCCTGGCTTGCGCGAAGCATGACAGGCAAACCCGCGCGAGATCAACGGCGCGATTCGCTCGACGGCATACGCTCGTCGAGGATTCGGCGTCGGGCGGGGCCGCCGCGAACCGAGGTTGCATGACTCCCGAGCCCGTCAGAACCGCCGAGATGCCCAGCACCGTCGCCGGACCGATCATCGAGGATCGGCTCGCGCAGGCCTACCGCTACCTCCAGCGCGTCGTCGGGCTGATCGCGCTGGCGTTGCCGTTCGTCGTCTCGATCGGCGATCGAGTCATCGCCGATCATCCGTTACGAGGCTCGATCAGTGCGTACTACTACGGCAGTACCGGCAGCTACTTCGTCGGGAGTCTCTGCGCACTCGCAGTGTTCTTCTTGTCGTATCAGTACGAGAAGCCACCCCGACCCGGTTACGCGATCGACCGGACCGCGAGCAACGTCTTGTCGGCGCTCGCGGTCGGAGTCGCGCTGCTACCAACCGCAGCCGAAGGCGAGCGAGCTCGCGGGGCATCCGCCGTCATCGCGACCTTGCACCTCGTGTGCGCCGGCTTATTGTTCGTCCTGCTCGCCTACTTCTCGTTGTGTCGATTCACTCGCACCGCGGGCGACTCCGACCGATTCGACCTTCGCAGCGAGATTCGCCGCTCGGTCAACTCGCACCCATTACTCCGCGCGGCGATGTCGGATCGAAAACGCCGCCGCAACGCGATCTATCGCGCTTGCGGGTGGACCATCGTCGCCTGCATCGTCATGGTCGGTGTCTCGAACGCGCTGCATTGGCACGTGCTGTTCTGGCTCGAAGCAATCGCCATCGTCGCGTTCGGTGCTTCGTGGCTCGTGAAGAGCGACTCGATCTCGATCCTGCGAGATCCGCGTCCCGCCTGAGTTCGATCGGCAACTCCGACCAGACTCCGCCGATGGGATGCCGACGGCGATATCAGCGGAACTGCGCGACGCGGGAGTCAGTCGTCGTTGACGATCGTCCCGACGCCTGTGCTCTTGGTGATCGTCGCCGGTCCATTCAGCGCCGACAGCACGACCGTGAAGGTTTCGTCGACCTCCGGGAGCGAGTCGTTGACGATCACGATCGACACCACTTTCGACACCTGACTCCCGGTGAACTGGATGACGTTCGTCTTCGGTCGGTAGTCCGCGGTTGACGCGCTCCCGGGCACGGTCGAGTACCGAACGGACACCGATCCACCCGAGGGACGGTTGAGGGTCACCGTGAACTTGAGGGTCGACGTTCGTCGGTCGGAGCCCTCGACGAGCTGCGCATCCGACACCTCCATCTGGACCGACGAGGTCGCCGGGTCATCGTCGACGATCGTGACGACGCCATCGGTGTTCCAGAGTTGAGCATTGGTCGCGTTGGTCAACCGCATCACGAAGGTTTCGTCGGATTCATCGAGCAGCTCGCCGACGACGCGAACCGAGACGTTCTTGTAGACCTGGCCCGGGTTGAAGGTCGCGATCCCCACGATGTTCCGGAAGTCTGCGGCGCTCGCCGTTCCGGTCACCGCTCGGTACCCCACGGTCACGGTCTGCGACGAAGGCTTCGACAACGTCACAGAGAGATTGACCACCCGGGTCGAGCCGTCGCCTTCGCGAATCGACGCCGACCCGATGGAGACGAACGTCGGGCTCGGGTCGTCATCGACGATCGTGCCCGTGCCTTCAGCCGTGTATCCGTTCGCTGGTTGCTGCACACGCAACACGAACGACTGGCGGTTGAAGGGCGACGACTCGTTGTAGATCGCGTCGTTGACGACGGGAACCGCGACCGTCTGACTCATTGGTCCACCGGGCACGAAGAGCAACGACCCCGTGGTCGACGTGTACCGAGCCGGGGCCCGAGCCGTGCCATCGACCGTCTCGTAATCGACAGTCACCGGGAAGTTGGGATTCGCCGCCAGGGTCAATACGAATCCCAACTGCCCGGCGTTCTCCGACGCGCTGGGTGAGCCGACCGCCACGGGAGGCGGATCGTCGTCGATGATCCTGCCAATCGCCGTCGCGTCGCCGAGGCGCGCGTTCGTGGCGCTCACGATCTGAAACTCGAGTTCCCGATTGGCGCCGAAACTGGTGTTGTCGATGATCGGAACCAGTACCGACTGTTCGGTCGTTCCGCCGGGCACGAACGTCAGCACACCCGAGGTCGTCGAATAGTCGGTGCCGGCAACCGCAGTTCCGTCACTTGTCGTGTACGCCACGCTGATCGTGCGTTCGGCCGGGTTCGAGATCGAGACGTCGAACGCCAGCTGTGCGGTTGGTCCCTCGACCACTTCCGCATCCGCAACGTCGACCGTCGGGTTCGCGACGATGTACGTCGAGAACTCGACACTCGTGTTACCTGCCGCATCGCCCGCGAAGACGATCATCTGCCTCGGCCCTGAACTCGAGGTGTCGAGTGCAGCACCGTTCGGCTCACTCCCCACGCAAGACGACAGTTGCCGATCGTCGCTGCAGTCGAAGTCGAAGTTCAGCGGGGCGTTGGCATCGACCAGGAGCCCGTGGGTCGGACTCGTCACGACGATGGCTGGAGGGGTCGTGTCGAGCACCGTCGTTCGCGACAACACCGGATTCGTCCGACCATTGAACGTCGGGTCGCCCGCCGCGCATCGGTGCGTCGTCGGCAGCGGAAGCCCGGCAGGTGCCGTCGTCACTTCGAATCTTCCGAGCCGGGTCGTCACGTCGGAGCCGGCCGTACCCTCGGAGGCGACCGTCGCTCGGAAGGGCGGGGGCGTGAAGTTGTCGTTGCCGATACCGGCAGTCCCCTGGTCGGTCACCGATGCAATGCGCAGTTGCACACTTCCCGAAGCAATGGCGACGGTCGCTCCCTCGACCTGTACACCTGCTCCGATCAGGGCAACGTCGACGAAGCGCCCATTCGCAGGCGGGGAGAACTCATACAGGAGATCCGTTCCATTCGTCAGCGTCGGAATGAAGTCCTGCCCCAACCGAACGGTCCACGAGAACAGTTCACCCTGCGCCGTCGAAACGGGCGCCGAATTCGCGGCGACGGGAATCGCCTTGTGCGCGGTCTGGAACTGGTTGTCACACGAAACCGGAACCGCGTTCGAGAGATCGCCGCTGGTGAAGTCCTGCTGAGTCGGGTTCGGAAGCACTCGGTACGAGTGCGTCTCGGCGTGCGGAAGCCCTTGGAAGTCGGTGGCTTCGACCGTGAACGTGTGCGCACCGACCGTCGAAGTGTCGAGCATCGCGTCGTCGGGGACGTCGCCGTTGCACGTCGCGACACCACTCCCGACATCGGAGCAGTCGTAATCGACCGTGATCGTCTCGCCCTCGTTGTAGACCGCGCCATCGGCGGGAACGACGACATCGATACTGGGAGGTATCTCGTCGGCAGCGCCCGCGACAACCTCGTAGTTGTGAGTCTTCGGAACCGAAGTGTTCCCCGATCGATCGCTCGCCTGCACGGTGAATGAGTAGGAGCCCAGCACGCTCGTATCGAGCATCGAGCCGTTCGGGAGATCGCCGACGCATGTTGCGACACCTGATCCGAACTGTCCATCGGTGCACGCGTACGACACCAGTACGGTGGCTCCCTGCGGATACTGAGCCGAATCGGCAGGTGTGCTGAGGGTGATCGTCGGTGGTGTGGTGTCCTCGAAGACGATCGTCGTCGTCGTCCAGATGGTCTTGGGTGCAGGTTCGAAACAGGAGGTTGCTGCGTCACCCGAGAAGGGCGAGGTCACGTGAGCAGTCGTCGTGAAGCCAGGGTTCGCGAGGCTCGTTCCTCCGAGCTGGGTACGAATGGTCGAACCCGCGGCGCCCGTCGCCCGCAGCGTCAGATGCAACGCGGGAATCTGGAACTCCTCGTCCGTCGCGATCGGACCCGGGATGACATATCGAATCGAACCGGACGTGGCGCTGCCTTGGAGACTCACACTCGGTGTTCCGGCGCCATAGTTGAACCCGCCGGACAACGACCCGCTGACGTACTGCGAGTTGCCGGGAACGTCGATCCGGTACGAGAGATCCTTGATGTAGTCCACTCGGGCGGCGCCGCCGTTCTGACTCGACGACACGGTCGCGGCCGGAAAGACGATGTCGATCGGTACGCCCTGATCGGGTTGAACTGCCGGCGGGGCTGACGCGTCGAAGCCGATGACCTGGGTCGTCGCAATCGTGCCGATCGGCGTCGCCGACTGGCACGACAGATTGAGCGAGATCGCGGCGGCACCGGCAGGCCGATCGCGTTCGAACACGAGTGTCCCGACCATCAAACCGACAACGGACACGATGAGAACGCGTCGCCACACAGAAGTCTCCTCTGAATCTGATCGGAGCGACCATCGCACGCGAGGAGTCCCGTGTCGCTCAACAAGAGGCCAATTCCGGGCGCTCTTCCCAGGTCCAGCTCGACGCCGTGGAGAAATTGTTGTCCCGTTGATGTTGATTTCGCTGTGCTCGCGTTGAAGTATCTCCGATGGAACACGTTGTGACCCTGACCTCGGATCGCCGCAGCACTCGACTCGTGTCGATCCCTTGGCAAACCGAACGGACCCCAATGGCGATGACGCCGCCGACGCGAGTGCTGATCGCCGAGGACGACTCTGGCAGCCGTGCATTGCTCGAGCGTTTCCTTGCGCTCCGGAGCTTCGAAACGGTCTCGGTCGCGGATGGGCCGTCGGTCCTCAGCGCGATTCGTTGCCAAGACTTCGACGCGATCGTGCTCGATGTCGAGATGCCCGGCCTCGACGGCATCGCGGTTCTTCAACGACTCCGACGAGAACACTCGATTCCGATCATCGTGCTCACATGTCGCACCGAGGAGGAGCATCGCCTCGCTGGGTTCGCGGCAGGAGCCGACGACTACGTCTGCAAGCCGTACTCGCTCCCCGAGCTCGAAGCGCGCATTCGCGCGGTGATCAAGCGCGGTGCCATCGTGTCACCGCCGCGACCCGTGGTCGTCGACAACCTCGTCATCGATCCGAGCTCCGCCACCGTCACCCTCTCGGGAAACCCGGTGTCACTCACACACAAGGAGTTCGAGTTGCTCGCGTTCCTGACGTCACGGCGCGGACGCCCACACTCCCGCGACGAACTGCTCCACCCTGTCTGGGGGTCGACCGCGGATTGGCAAGACCCGGCAACCGTAACGGAGCACATTCGCCGATTGCGCTCGAAACTGGAGGCAGATCCGCGCCGACCCAAACTGATCGAAACCGTGCGCGGCTTCGGATATCGCGTCCCGTCCGAGTCCCCCCACCTCAACACACATGACCCCGCCTGACCGCACCGACGGAACCCGCCGAACGGCCGACGAGCGCCTTCGGATCGCTGAGCAAAGCGTGAAGGACGAGCCCGACCACGCGCGAGCGGTCTTCGCGGCACTCGCGGAAGGCGTGCTCGTGGTCTCGTCGAGCGGGGAGATCGTCGACGTCAACCCCAGTGCGAGTCGGATCCTCGGCATCCCCCGAGAACGACTGCTCGAACAGAACGTGTTCGACGAACCCTGGCCGATGCGCGACGAGAAGGGAAATCGGGTTCCTCCCGAAGAGGGCCCGATTGTCACTGCGCTTCGCACCGAGTCACCCGACGGGCAGCTCGTCGTCACGACCACGCCCGACGGCACCGAAGTCATCCTCGTGGTCATCGGCATGCCGCTCCCACGTTCCAAGGGGAAGCCATGGGTCGTCGCGACCCTGCTCGACGTCACTCGCGAGCGTCGCGCGGAACTCGCCCTCGCGGGGTCGGAGCGTCGATTCCGTAGCCTGATCGATCACGCGCCCGACCCGGTGTTGGTTGTTGCCGACGACGGCGGTATCCGCCTCTGCAACCAGCGCGCCGCCGACGTGTTCGGGTATTCCGCCGAAGAGTTGGTCGGCCTCTCCGTCGAGATGTTGCTGCCGGTCGGCGATCGGGCCGGGCACGCGGAGCGACGCGAGGAGTACCAACGAGACGCCGCAACCCGCCCGATGGGTGCGGGCCAGAACCTTCGCGCTCGCCGCAAAGACGGCTCGGAGTTCCCCGTCGAAGTCGGACTGAGCCCGATCGACACCCCGGACGGGCCCTGCGTGATCGCAATCGCGCGCGACCTGACCGACCGAGTCATCGCGGAAGCCGCGATTCGCGCCGATCACGCCACGAACGACTTCTTGTCCCGAATGAGTCATGAGTTGCGGACCCCACTCAACTCAGTGCTCGGATTCGCGCAATTGCTCGCCATGGGCAACCTGTCCGAGGACCAACGCGAGTCGGTCGATCACATCTTGGCCGCCGGTCGTCACCTCCTCGAACTGCTCAACGATCTGCTCGACTTCGAGCGTGCTCGCTCGGGTCACTTGTCATTCGCGATCACCGATGTCGACGTCGACGACACCATCGCTGAGGCGCTGAGCTTGGTCCAACCGCTGGCGACCAGCAGCGGAGTCCAGATCGATGCCGCGCCACACAATCGGCCGGCGCTCTTCGTGCGATGCGATCGCCAACGTCTGATGCAGGTGCTGCTGAACCTCTTGTCGAACGGCATCAAGTACAACCGACCCAACGGTCGAGTGTTGGTGAACGCTCGTGAGATCGACGGCCAGATCACGATCGACGTCGTCGATGGCGGTCGCGGCATCGACCCTCAACACCTGCAGCGCTTGTTCCAACCTTTCGACCGACTCGACGCAGACCGCGCCGGGGTACCCGGTACTGGCGTTGGCCTCGCGATGAGTCGAATGCTCATCGAAGGCATGGGTGGGAAGATCACGGTCGCGTCGGAGATCGGACAGGGCTCGACCTTCAGCGTGCACCTCCCGACGGGCGTGCGTACGACTCCGCACGAACGACTCGAAACAGCACCCGTGGCGCAACCCACGACCCCACGCGCGGACGTTCTGTACGTCGAAGACAACGACGTCAACGTCCGCTTCGTCGCTCGAGCGTTTGCGGGCACCGACGTGAACCTGTCGGTCGCGCGCACCGGGGTTGGCGCGATCGAGACGCTACGACGATCGCAGCCGAACCTCGTGCTCCTCGACCTGAACCTTCCGGACCTTCCGGGCGAGACCCTGATGAGAATTGTCCGGTCGGATGAACGGACACGCGAGATCCCGATCATCGTCATCACCGCGGATGCAAATCCCGAGCGGCTCCGCGGCATGCTCGAACGGGGCGCCTTCGCGTGCGTCACCAAGCCGATCGAGCTCGGGCTGTTGTTCGAGAAGGTCAATGCCGCGCTCGCCGGTGTCGGACCGGGGTCGCCGACGCCACCGACCTGAGCTCCCTTCGACGATTGGTCAAGGCATACCGAACGTCAGGCGTATCGAGCGGTCAGGCGCAACAGCGGAGGGCCGGATCCGAATGGATCCGGCCCTCCGGGGGTGCGGGGAAGCGGTGAGATCGAGGCTGTCGGGCTATGCCAGGTACAGCGCGCCGATCCCGAAGTTGAGTCCCTTGACGCCCGTCGGCGACAAGCATTGGGCGAGGATCGCGGCCGCGCTCTCACCCGTGGTCCCGTCGAAGGTCGACGTGATTCCGCCGTCACCACCGGTGAAGGCGTTGGCAACGGACGGAGGTGCGGTGCTCCCATGCGCCGGATCCGCGCCGATCTGGAACAAGCCGTAACCCGACGTCCCGCCATTGCCCCATGACGAAGGCGCAGCGAACGTACTGCCGCTCGCCTGGGTGATCGACAGGTCGCTCACGGCACCCACGACACTCGGGTCTGCGTCGGAGATCTTCGGCGTGCCAGAGAGCGTCTTCCACTTGACCTGCACGGTGCCCGAAACGCTGGTCGGGCCGATCAACGACAGGCAGTCGTTCGTCGGCGTCGACAACACGCCCTTCATCTTCGTCGGCTTCAGCTTCACATTGCTGTCGTCGAGGTCGACACACCCTGCGAGAGTGGCGCTCACCGTGATGCTGTTGGCGGTCGTTCCACCGACGACCAATGGGGTCGCGAACTTCAGTTTGCCAACCAAGCTGTCGCAAGCGACGCGGTGATTCGTGACGTCGATCGGCGGTGGGGCCGCCGCGTCCGCCGGCTCATGGGCACCGGAAACGAATACGCCCCCGAGCACCGCGACACACGCGGCGATCAGCGGCTTGACACTCTTGTTCATCGTGACTCCCTTTCCTTGCGAGGGCAGCGATTGCACCAAGCACTGGCATCCTGCAGTCAAGGTTCGAGGAAGTGAAGCAACAGAAGGTCAATCGCTTCACAACAGCAGCACAACTCGTGACCGCAAACATTCCCGAATGCGGTCGTCGTGCCTACGTTGTTCTCATGACCCCACTCGAACCGCGACCAGGTGCACCGCGACGAGCGTTCACGCTGCTCGCGTTCGCCGGCATCCTGGCGAGCGCGTGCGCGACCGACGATGGTCGTACGGCAACGTTCACCACCACGTCGACTTCGGTTGCGAACGCGGCCGCGTCTGATCGTTGGATCGTCGTTCCCGACGCGGTCGCCGACCCAGCCGATCGCGCGCTGCTCGGCTCCATGGGTAGGCCGCTTGCACAGTTCGTGACGGCGACCCGCCCGATGGCCGATGATGCGTTCTACACGCGCGAGCGTTGCATCGAACTCACCGAGCACACGCTCCCGCAGGTCGCCGACGACCTCGACGAGCTCCTCCAACTGGCCGCGCAACTCCACAACGAAACGTTCCGGGATGCGGTCACCATGAACATGAAGGTCAAGAACGCGGCCCTGATCGTGTGTTCGAGCGGGCGCGAGGTGGGCTCAGCAGGACGCGACCTGATTCAGACAACCAACGAGTCGATCGAGGCGCACCTCGATCGACTCGGAGATTTCGCGACGCCGAGCAGCTCCTGACCGAGCCTCGACTGGATCAAGGCTGCGATCCTCGTGACCGCTCGGAGGATGGGTCGACCCGGTCAGTGTCCTCCGCCGCCGGCATCGATGTCGCCGGCTTGGAACAATCCGAGCGCGCCGCGGGCCACGTTCGAGAACTTGTGGGTCACGATCGGGTAGAGCCCGACTTCGTCGAAGGTGAACTCGACGAATCCGCCCTCGGCGGGTTGCAGTGCCATCACCTGCGAACCGCCGTTCGTGGCGTCCGGCTGGAGGACGTAGGCGCCCTCCCTCCACACCGTGTCGAAGATCGTGCCCACCACATGAAACGCGCTGTTCTCAGACGGTCCGGCGTCGAGCACCCAGACTCGGATGCGCTCGTTGGGCTCCACCCGGATCGGACGATCGCGGTACTGGTTGACGTAGCCGTTGAACACCACGGCGTCCCACGAGTCGGTCTTCATCTTGGCCAAGTCGCCGACTTCACCTTCTGCCCCGAGGTACAGCTCGCTCTGGACCAGCAGGTACTCGTGGTCGACTTCGGGCAGGTCGGGCGGCTCGATGATCAACGCTCCGAACATGCCGTTGCCGATGTGGTGCAACGCCGGCGGAGTGCCGCAGTGGTACATGAACACGCCCGCGTGCTTCGCGGTGAACGCATACTCGAGTGATTCGCCGGGCCCGATCGAGCGCATCTCGTCGTTCCATGCGACCTTCGATGCGTGGAAGTCGATCGAATGATCGATCGTGCCGTCGTTGATGATCGTGACGACGAACCGATCGCCGACCTTGCCCCGCAACGGCGTGCCGGGAACGGTCCCACCGAACGTCCACTGCTGCTGGGTGACGCCGGGGGCGACCTCGATCTGCTCCTCGGTCATGTGCAGCGTGATGCGATGCTCGGTCCCGGTCGGAGTCGGTGGCGCGGCCGGGTCGTAGGGCTCGAACGCGTCGTCCGCAGTCGCCGCGAAGTCGAGTGTCGCGCCAGCCGGCTCCGTGGGCGTCTCAGATCCCGAGCCCGAATCCGAACCAACGACGTCGATCTGCATCGCCATCCCGCCGTCGCGATGGCCGGGAACGTCGCACCACGCGACACCGGAGCTACGGAGTCCGTCGCTCGAAAGTGTGGTCGACTCGCCGGGGGCGAGCATCTTGGTGTGCGACCGGTCGGGGAGCCAGAAGTCGTGGTCGATCGCACCGGAGTTCGTGACGGTGAACTCGATCGGCTGTCCCCGCTCGACCGAGATCGACTTCGGCGTGATCGTGAGGTCAGCAAGCACGACGTCGACTTCGAGCGCGGGACCGTCGTAGGTGGCCGCGCCCCCGTCACCATCGCCCGCGTTTGCGAACGACACGCCGACCGCGGCCGCCGCAACGATCATGCTCAACACGGCGATGAAGAACGCAGCCCAACTGAACGCGACCGACTCGTCCTTCGACTTCGGGCTCTCGTGGGCGACTGTCGTCTGCGTCATGGTGGCTCCCTTCGCCAATCACGACGGTCGCGCCCGGCGAACCGTCGCGACCACGGCTGAAGGTCCCGAAACGGACGGACCGAAGCACCGTTTCCCAGGTTCGACGCGGACGTTGGTCCGAAACTGCTTCCGGTCAGGCGCCGGCGAGCACCAACTCTGCGATCTGTACCGCGTTCAGTGCCGCGCCCTTCCGCAGGTTGTCGCTACTGCAGAAGAACGCGATCGAATTCGGCGCCGTTTCGTCGTTGCGAATACGACCAACCAGGGTCACATCGTCGCCCGCTGCGGCGAGCGGTGTCGGAATGTCGGTCAACACCACGCCGGGCGCCGCCGCCAACACCGCCGTTGCCCGAACCGCGTCGATCGCTCGCTCGAAACGCGCGTTGATCGACAGCGAATGCCCGGTGAAAACCGGCACGCGCACACAGGTCGGCGCAACCAGGAGATCGGGGATCCCGAGAATCTTGCGACTCTCGTCGCGCAGCTTCTGTTCCTCGCTCGTTTCGTCTCGACCGTCGTCGACGATCGAACCGGCCATCGGGATCACGTTGTACGCAATCGGTCGCGGGAACTTGTTCGGCACCGGGAACTCGACGGAACTCCCGTCGAACGCGAGTGCCGCGGCGCGGTCGTACGTCTTGCGGATTTGTTCGTCGAACTCAGCCGTGCCTTCGAGACCCGCGCCCGAGGTCGCCTGATATGTCGATACGACCATCGACCTCAAGCCGGCGGCACGATGCAGCGGCATCAACACCGGCATTGCGGCCATCGTCGTGCAATTCGGATTCGCGATGATGTTCTTCGGGCGACGTGCCATCGCGTCGGGGTTGACCTCCGACACGACGAGCGGCACGTCAGGGTCCATTCGCCACGCGGACGAGTTGTCGCTCACGACCGGACCCGAAGCGCCGATGCGTTCGGAGATCGCTTTGCTCGTCGTCGCCCCGGCCGACATCAACACGATGTCGAGCCCCGAGTAGTCGGCTTCATCGGCGACTTCGACGGTGACGGCGCGCCCACATGCCTCGATCGTTCGACCCTTCGATCGAGCGGAGGCGAACAGCCGCAGCTCGCTGATCGGGAAGCCCCGCTCCTCGAGCAGTTTCGTCATCACCTGGCCGACCTGTCCGGTCGCCCCGACGACACCGAGGCGCGCCGCGTTCATGACGTCAGACCCCCAGCTCGAACGCATCGTGCAACGCAACGACCGCACGTTCGACATCGGACTCGCGTACGACGCACGACACGCGAATCGTCGAGGTCGAGATCATCTCGATGTTGATGTCGTTGTTCGCGAGCGTCTCGAACATGGTCGCCGCAACTCCGGGATGCGTCTTCATTCCGGCGCCGACCAGCGACACTCGAGCGATCGAGTCGTCGGTCTGGTAGCCGGTCGCGCCGATCTCGGCCACGATCTTGTCCATGATCGGCGCGGATCGGCTGACGTCGAGTCGCGGAATCGTGAACGAGATGTCGGTGTGGCCC
>SXGT01213345.1_pt1 | contig 19952 bp, 22 predicted proteins | sample 3176221 | NCBI WGS metagenome assembly SXGT01 (sample SAMN11356862, study PRJNA531348) | freshwater metagenome | isolation source: freshwater sample F1-120 | place: China: Fuxian Lake, Yuxi | collected 2017-12-25
GTGCCTTATCATCTGAGGGGGCAATTGCAACGAGCAGCTTCAAGTGTGGCTTTAAATCTCGCAGAGGGTTCGGCTAAGCCCAGTCCTAAAGACAGAGCAAGATTTTACCGTATTGCTCTTGGCAGTTTTCGTGAAAGTGTAGCAGTTCTTCAATTACTTGAGATTCATAACGCTGAATTGAGTGAAATCATGGATAAACTCGCTCGTCACCTTTACAAACTATGCAAAGCCCTCGAGTAACGACTAGTCCTCTAGCCGTTATTTAGAAAGAACCACAAACCTTACCAAAACCTACACAAGCGCCACATACTAAACACTATCGATACTCAGTGCTGCGATTCTTACTAAGCTTGCCTGAACTCAAAGTGGATGTTTTAGGAGTTATCTTACGATCTGTCTTTTTAATCTGCATTTTGTTCTTAAGAGAAGCTTTCACAAAACCTATAAACAATGGATGAGGAGCAAAAGGCTTAGATTTAAACTCGGGATGGAACTGACAGGTTAAAAACCAAGGATGATCCTTAACCTCAACCATCTCAATCAAATTCAATTCAGGATTAAGTCCAGATAAAATCAAACCATGATCAGTTAAAATTTTTCGATAATGGTTATTAAGTTCATATCTATGACGGTGACGTTCCCAAATTTCTAAAGAACCATAAGTCTCATAAGCTAAGGTTTTAGGAGTCAATTTGCACTGATAAGCACCTAGCCTCATACTTCCCCCCAGGCGCTCAACTCTTCGTTGATCCTCCATGAGATCAATCACAAACTCCCCCGTATTGGAGAACTCTCGACTTGTAGCTTTATTTAGACCACAAACATGACGAGCAAATTCAATAATAGCCAACTGCAATCCGATGCAAATTCCAAAATAGGGTATTTTATGAATTCGAGCATATTCAATGGCTTTGATCTTCCCCTCGACTCCACGATTTCCAAAGCCTCCGGGAACTAAAATTCCTGAAAGGCCAGAAAGCTCGGACTCCACATTAGTACTCTCAAGCTTTTCGGAGTCGATATATTTCAAATTCACTTTAACTTGATTAGCAATAGCCCCATGACCTAAAGCTTCACTCACACTTTTATAGGATTCCGTTAAATCGACATACTTTCCTACAATTCCTATCTCAACCGTTCCATTTTTAGGTAACGCCAGAGTCTCAGAAATTTTAGCCCATTTAGCTAGCCCTTTAGACTTCGCTTTTAGTCTCAATCTCTGACAAATCTTTTCATCTAATCCTTGTTCATAAAAAACCAACGGAACTTCATAGATATTTGAAACATCTTTAGCTGTAATTACATTTTCTGCTTTAATGTTACAGAAAAGAGCAATCTTAGAGCGAATATCCGGAGGTAAAATTCTGTCGGTTCGACACAAAAGAAAATCAGGTTGAATACCGATCTCTCTCAATTTTTGAACACTATGCTGAGTAGGCTTTGTTTTAAGTTCTCCCGACATTCCTAAATAGGGAACCAATGTCAGGTGAATAAAAATAACGTTTTCTTCCCCCATATCGAATCGGAGTTGTCGAATCGCCTCTAAAAAAGGAAGAGACTCAATATCACCTACTGTTCCACCAATTTCGACGATACAAACATCTTTTGCTTTGGCGACTTTTTTAATTCGTTCTTTAATTTCATCAGTAATATGAGGGATGACTTGAACAGTTCCCCCTAAATACTCTCCCCGACGTTCTTTTGCGATCACAGTTTCATAAACCTGACCTGCAGAGACACTATTTTCTTTTTGAAGATTAATATTAGTAAATCGTTCGTAATGGCCCAAATCTAAATCGGTCTCGGCTCCATCTTCAGTTACAAAAACTTCTCCATGCTGAAAAGGGTTCATCGTGCCTGGATCCACATTAAGATAAGGATCCATTTTCATTAGGGTTACTTTTAATCCACGGCTCTCTAATAAAGCAGCCATAGCCGCTGAGGCCAGCCCTTTTCCTACGGATGAAAGAACCCCTCCAGAGACAAAAATATATTTTGTTTTCATAAACCCTCTCTTGTCGTCATTTTAACCTGACTTAAATCTGTTTTCTTTAAATAATCTTCTACTTTAGAAACATCCTCAGGCACATCCACCGCTATAGTATCTTGATCTACGATACAAACATGAATCGCCATGCCATGTTGCAGGGCCCTAAGCTGTTCCAGCCTTTCAGCTTGCTCTAAACAAGAGGGTGAAAGTTTGCAAAACTCAAATAATGAATCTCGACGATAGGCATAGATACCCATATGTTTAAAAAACTCGCCCGATTTTTGACTGATTAGAGGACTGCGAGAAAAATAAAGAGCCTTACCCTGATCATCAAAAACAACTTTGACGCAGTTGGGATTAGCTAGTTCATTAGGATTAGTTCTTTTGACAGCCAAGGTTGAGAGATGGCAATTGGGATGTTGAATTAAACTATTAACCAAGAGATCTATAGATTGGGGATTAAGTAGGGGTTCATCCCCTTGCAGATTCACAATAATTTCGGCAGGGCTATTCTTAGCAACAAAAGCCACCCGATCACTTCCGCTAGGCAGATCACTTGGGGTCATGACCCCATGGCCTCCAAAAGATTTAACGCAGTTAAGAATATCGGGATGATCTGTCGCGACTATTACATCATTTAAGCTCTGAGCTCGCTTAGCTACTTCCCACACATACTGAATCATGGGTTTACCAAGGATTGGAGCTAAAATTTTGAAAGGGAACCGGGTCGAGTGCGCTCGTGCGGGAATAATACCTAGAACCTGAGCGGCTTTAACCATAATGTAGAGAGCTTATACTCAAAAAGAGGGGCTGAGGTCAAGACCTACTCCAGATAGAGGTCTTTACCCCGAATGACCTTTTTTCCTTTAACTTTAGCTTTAATTTCCCCTAACAATTTCAGCTGTTTCTGGAGCTCTTTTAAATAGAGGAGGTTAGTCTTAAGTAAAGTTTCTACCCGATTAATAGCTTCATTGAAGCTTAACGATTGAGACTCTACCCATAGATCTTCAAATAACAATTGAGTTGAGCCCACAGCCAAAGAGGGAAAAGCTCCTTCATCGACCTCACCGTATCCCACAATTAAGCCTCGAATCCAGAGTGGCTTTAAGGCTCTATGATAGGTTCCCTCTAAAGCTTGACCTTGAAGTTTGGCTTTACGCTTTAAAACTTTGGTCGATACCGGGGACTCCTCTTCAAGCGTTTGAAGGATGAATAAACTTTCCTTGGGCAGGCCTTGAATTTTAGCCAGCAAAGTAAGTAACGGCACAAACAATTCTCTAGAAAAAAATGTGGCTCTTCCCCGATACCATTTTGAGTAAACCACTTTTCTAGAACGGGAAAGCTCTTCTCGTAAATGCCAAAGGTTGGCGACTCGACTATCACCTGAGTCGTCCCATTCCCAACGCATCTGACTTTTTGGAAAAAGTTCACCCCAAAGTGAGAGGGGCTCTTTTTGATTTTGAATGGGAAACACCAAAAGAGCGCCATGTTGATTAATAGCTTCAATAGCTTTGGAGAGCTTCATTGAATAGACCCTATCCTTTCATGAATTGAAAAGGAAGGCCCCTCATAGAAGCATATCTGCGTAATTTACGCAGATAGGTAAGTAAATTTATCCTGTTAAAGCTGGCACCAATGTGATTTCCGTGTCTTCGTTAACGCCTTCCTTTTCCTAGGCTTCGCGAAGCTCTTTGATCGTTGTTTCATGTCCTTCGACGAAATCAAGCATGATTTTTTTCAGCAGGAAATCGAATGAATAATCGGGATGATTCTCGCCGGTCTTATATTTCGAGAGAGTGCCGTGTGACAGAATGGTACATTCATCACCGAGGATCGAATCTAGAAAAAGTGCCCAGCCAATTCACTTATTTCTTTCATATTCCAGAAATAGCCCAGATTTTCGAAAAATCGAAGTAGACCCGTTTTAGGATTTCATGCTAAATAATTAAGTTCATTGTTCTTTTGAATTTAATGCGGGTGTAGCTCAGTTGCCCGCAAGCGTTAGCGAGCGAAATGTAAATGCTCATCAGCTTGCTGATGCGAAACCACTGAGCATGAAAATTTGAGAGTTTTTATCAGGCGGGTGTAGCTCAGTTGGTAGAGCATCAGCTTCCCAAGCTGAGGGTCGCGAGTTCGAACCTCGTCACCCGCTCCATTGGTCAAAGTGTTCGAACCATAATTTTTAAAATAAAAAAACGGCCCGGCAGGGGGTGTGATTCCTGCTGAGCCGTTTTGCTTTGTAATGTCGTTTTTACTGCGTTTACTGCCATCGGGCGAACCGCTTAGAGGATCAGGCTGCCATCTATCAGGATTGATAAGGTCCTGACCCACATAGTAGTAAAGCCGGAAGGAGCCGGGCAGTATTTCTATTTTATGGACCAGCGATTTGACGATTACCGCTTTTAACTCCGGCGTATCTGCAAAACCTAGCATCCTTCTGATAGTAGCTAAGTAGGCCTGGTAATCCTTGAGGGATGCGGGTAACTCTGTGGCCCCGCCATTTCTCAGGATGGATTCTAGCTCTTGATGCGCCTCTCTTTAAATTTCTCTAGCCGTTCCATTTGAGCAAAAATAGGAGTTGGGAAAATACTTTTTGGAATTTTTGTTAAGTGTTCTGCCACTACTTCAATTTGCTCTTCAATTCCACGAAGTTTATTTCGAAGCTTGTCAGTTTCCTGTACATGACTTTCAGCCTCATGAACTTCATAAGCGTCCTTGATTAAAGTTTCCGCAATTTCTGGAGTCTCAAGTAGGCTCTCAATTTCGGCCCAAACATTGGGCTCTAATTTTTTTGCATTGATGCGGTTTGGGTATGATTTCGCTTATATCCCAAAGGAACTGAGTCGCCGTTAGATAGACCACTTTCTACACGGGCTATGAAATTAGCTACGATGCGTTCCGAAGTCTGCTTTCTCTCAAACTGGGCGATATTGGCAATCGTGAATAATACCATTTCCCCAGCCGCAGAAGTCGTGTCAAATTGCTCACGTAGTGATTTTATCCAGCACTGCGACACCGAAGCCTAATTTGGCCATTTAATAACTCGCGAGGCCTCGGGAGTTATTTTCTTGCTGTTCCAGGCAGTTTCAAAGTTTTTTAGAAATTCCTGCTTCGGAGCTTGGGTTAATGTAATTTCGACAACCGAAAATGCCGGATTTTGAGTTAGTGCCTTTCCTGCGGAATTGGCAAATTGGCGATCATTGGTGAGAAGGCATTCATAATCGGCCGCGATGGCGGCTCGTACAAGCTCGCCGTTGGAAAGTTTTTCCCATCCCTCTGCACTGGTCCAATTGCAATCAACCCCAGTTTTTTTTAAGAAATCGGCCAGCTGTTTGGGCAGGTTATGATCAAGAAGCCATCTTTTTTTCACGGGCTTCTTTCTCGATCAATTCAGCGCTCAAAGAAAAAATTTCGGCTAAAACTTCGGAGCGCAGTTTGAATGGATAATCACGTTCGATATCGGTTGGGGTCATTCCTTCGGAAAGGCACTTTAGAACGTGTGAAATATCAATATCATCCGGATAAACCCTGAGGCTTCCCCCGCGGTATTCTGGATCTTGCACGATCCACTTAAAATTCTTATAGGGTTTAGGCGTCCACATGATGTTAGCCAATATAACGCAAAACCCATAAAATTGCACATCGGGGGTTTTCTAGGCTGATTTTAGCCTCAAAAGCCGCAGCTCCTTCTTAATCTTGGTGGAGCTGAACCCAAAATGCTCCTGAACTCGCTTAATTGGCCACCTTTCCTCAAACCGAAGTCTTGCCAGCTCGGCTAAGTCCAGAGTAGCCTTTGACCATTGAGCCGGGTACATCCTAGCTACGGTCATTGGTTCGAGTAGCTTTGCGTGACCCGCTCCAAATTTCCAATTTCCAATTTCAAATTTCGTTAGATTTATTAAGACTGCATGTTGTAGCTCTCTAACTTTACTTTTCTATACACGCTACTCTCGTAAGATTGACAGTGTTTTTATTGGAATAGGTTGCTTATAGAACTGCAGTTAGGGTTATTAAGAGAAACCTTTTATTTGGATAAAAAACAATCCCTACAAGATACCTTTACACACAAAACAGACCTCTATTTACAGAGAGTATCATCCCTCTTAAAAAAACATAAAAAAAACTCATGGTAAGGTCTCTTAAGATGAAAGATTTACTTTTGACATCTCATACTAAAAAAGAGCCCAAGTCTCAATCCCACCATGTGGTTTTAAGAGCTAGATTCCCTGTGTTAAGACTTACTAGAAATAAAAAGCTAATTTCAACTCTTCTTCTTACCACCTCAAAACGATTTCAGGTTAAAGTTTATAACAATTCTCTAAACAGCAACCACATCCATCTTTTAGTAAAAGCCAAATCTCTAGATAGTTTAAATAACTTTTTAAGAGTCCTAACTGGACAAATAGCGCAGCAGATAACTCATGCCGTAAGGGGCAAAAAATTAAAAGTAGGTTTCTGGCTAAAGCCTATCTGGAAAAGACTTGTCCACTGGGGACGAGACTTTTTAAAGCTTCATCAGTATATTTTTCAGAATCAGCTAGAGAGTTTAGGGCTTGTAAAATATAGATCTAGAAAGAAACTTATGAGCCATTCATATAAAACTTTAAGAGTGCCCTCTCAATCTTCTTATTCGAAAACTAAAATCACTAATTATTCCAAAGAATCTCAAGAGACAATCATGTGTGTATATATTTAAAGGCGAACGAGTAAAATTTAGACGGCAAAGAGCAGTGTCGTAGAGAGATGTGTGAATTAACCAACTGAAATTCAGGTGCATTTTTATATTTTGAATGCACCTATGCAATTGTATACAGAGCGTGCACTATCAATAAAGAAGGCAGTGAAAAAGACTTTTTTCACTTACCACAGCTTAAATATCATCGGTATTAATCTTGCGATACCTATCCCTAGATATCACCATTTTTCAGGAAGAATCTATGAAATTATCAAAAGCGCGTTTTTTGCGAGGGGCTTCTCTTCTTTTATTCTATCCACTCATTACTTCAAATTCGGTATTTGGTGACTTGTCAACGACATCAGGAAAGGTTAATCCGTCGAGAAACCCCAATATTCAGGATCCACCACCTCCCCCAATAGAAAGACTAGAATCACTGCCGCCATCTAATAAGACGGATAGCTAGTTTGACTCGAACAGAGGTTGAGAGCCAAGTCGCCACAGGCCGAGGTCAGACAAAATCTCTATTCTGTGCCCTTAAAGAACGCTTAATTGCTAAGGCCAATTCTCGCCAAGATTCCGACTCAACGGTTGTACGGGGGAAGGGGCCGGACACTTCTCCAGTCTTAAGGCGCAGAAGAAATGAAGGTGATACTCACCTTTAGCAATTAGGTCTAACTCTATCCCCTAGGAACGACACCGAAGTTCATTCGTATCCGAATGAACTTCCCTTAGCTCTTACGCTTCATCACAAGCCGGTAACGTAAAGTAAAATGTAGAGCCCTTACCAGCTTCAGACTCCACCCAGATACGCCCCTTATAGAGATCTATGATCTTCTTGCAGATCCCAAGGCCAATTCCTGTTCCCGAGTATTCTTTATCAGAATGAAGCCTATCGAACATGGCAAACACCCGCTCGCGGTGTTCTGGTAGAATTCCAATGCCATTATCGCGTATATAAAATTCCCAATCTCGCCCCTTCCTGGTAACACCAATATGAATTTCAGGTCGCCTGCCTGAAAGCCGATACTTGATTGCATTTCCCACAAGATTTTGAAAGAGCTGCATAACATCGTTTGGACTCGCCAATACTGTCGGTAATGGATCGAATGTGATGATAGCATTAGCCTCTTTTGCAGCAGCCTGCAAATTGAGAAGAGCCCAATTAATTAATACATCATTGCAATCTACCAGAGTCGAAGGTTGCTTCTCCGAACCTACACGAGAATAAAACAATAAATTATGAATTAACTCCTGCATCTTGCCAGTGCCTTTAACAGCAAAGGAAATATATTCATTCGCTTGATCATCCAACTTCTCCTTATATCCGCGAGCGAGAAGCTCAATGAAACTTCGCACAGTATGCAGTGGAGCTTGAAGATCGTGAGACGCTACAGACATAAATTGCTCCAAATCACGATTCGAGCGGAGCAATTCATTACTGATCTTCTTTAGCTCAAACTCTCGACTCTTTCGTTCAGAAATATCATAGAGAGAAATGAATATCTCTTTATGGCTATTATGGGACAACTCCTTTTTGCGAACTTCTGCAAAAAAGAGAGTGCCATCTCTTCTTTTGAGCTCGATTTCGGTAGGATGAATCGTAGGTTTCTCGAAACTTAACTTATCCTGAAAATACTCCGCTACAAAATCATCAAAATGCATACCGATCAGTTCAAATGAAGTGCCAAACCCAAGCATTTTCGTGGCGGTATCATTGGCCTCAACGATCCTTTCGCCCTTACAGATCAAGATCCCTTCGGCAATCGATTCCACTAGGTTCTTAAGCTTTGTTTCTCTTTTTAGAAACTCAGATTCCACGCTCTGTTTTTCGATTGCAGTTCTTATTGCACGCGAAAGCATTTTCTTAGAGAACTCCCCTTTAACCAAGTAGCTCTTAACTCCAAGCCGAATCGCCTCGCGAGCCGTATTTTCATCATCAAGACCGGTCAATACAACGATGGGAACCCCTTTTTTTTGACTGCTTTGAATTGCCCGCATGATACTTTCCTTCCCCTTGGAATCGGGAAGAAACAGATCCAAAAGGACTGCATCAAATAGCTGCTCTTCAATCTTTGCAAGCCCAGTAGCGAGACTATTTGCTACCGCCACATCGTAAAGTGCCTGCTCCTTAATATCTCCAATCAGGTACTCACAAATCAGCTCAGCATCTTCAGGATCATCCTCGATTACCAAAAGTCGGATAAGCTTAGGAGGTTGTGAAGAGAAGGATTGTTCCCAATCTACTTGCTTCACGGTGGCTATTCTGGAATCACCTAAAATATTTTTTATTGCTTTCATTTCGTTAGTTCCATCCTTCATCCTGGTAACTCAACCACAGTAAACCAAAACTTATGAATCTCCTTTACGACCTTTCGAAATTGCGCCAAATCAATGGGTTTTGTCACAAAGCAGCTCGCTTGAAGTTTGTACATGGCCTCTATATCAGCCTTTGTCGTCGAGGTCGTCATTACGACCACCGGAATATTTGCCAAGTTAGGATCGCTCTTCATTTCGGAAAGAACCGTTCTCCCATCCTTTTTCGGTAAATTAAGATCAAGTAGGACAAGGGAGGGACGGAGGGCCTTAGCGTACTTTCCTTGGCGACGCAGAAATTCGAGAGCCTCAGCGCCGTCATAGACTACGTCAATACAGAGAGAAAATTTCTCTCCGACTCTACTTTTTTACGCTCTGTAATATCCGAGATTGCGCTAGAAACTAATGTTTCATCTTCCGTCTGAAAAGGGGAAAGTCCAATCTCAATAGGGAATTCAGTTCCGTTCTTTCTTAATCCATAGAGATCAAGCCCCTGCCCCATGAGTCGTATCTTTGGATTTACAAAGTACTGTTCACGTTGTTGTCGATGCATCTCCCTAACACGTTGGGGGACCAGAAGCTCGATCTCTCTTCCCAGAAGTTCTTCCCTCTCATAGCCAAACAATTGTTCAGTTTGTTTATTTACAAGGACAATCTTACCTCTTCGGTCTACCACCACAATGGCAATGGATACCATATCGAGGAGTACACGAAATCTATCTGCTTCTCGAACCACTTTTCCATTCCCCTCCATGATATACCTTAGACAAAGTACACCTGATGACTTGCAAGGTTAGTGCAAAACATGAACGGCTTTTTTTAGAAAAAATCCAATCAGCTTTCCACTCGTGGCTTATTTAATGCACATTTTCTGGGCCATTACGTTGGGCTTTAAGTATGCCCCAACATTTGCGCGTCACTAGAGTCGCCAAACATCATCTGGAGGTATTTATGAAACGAGGTAGTCTAGCATTATTGGGTTTCTCTTTGCTTTGGCCATTTGCCTTAGCGGTGAGAGCCGACGATATTAAACCCGAGACCGCTTATGGTGCCGGAGGAATCACTTTGCCCCGTGAAGCCCAACAGATCCCCGAGGTCGAATTTCGCCGACTCGTACGCGAGTCTCATATAAAACTGACCCATGGCCAAGCGATGCGAGAGCATGAGGCAGCAACGAAACTACGTACGAAACAGGATGAGGATTTCGTAAAACAAAAGTTAGCTCAAACCCCAGAACTATTGGGGCGTCTCACCAGAAAACCCTCGCCACAAGATCCTCACGTGAAAGCGCTACCGGATGGAAACTACATGATGACTATCCAGGATACTCAAGGAAGAACGCAACAAATTGTAACGATGGGTGATGAATTTCTCTACGGATCTATCGCCAACTCCTTAAGAAAATTTCATGTACACAAAAATCAACATGAAATGTATGGACAGGTTTTCAAGATGTTGCCGGAACGCTATAAGCAGCAAAAACAGCTGCCCAAGCCCCAGGAGATTACACATTATACGGCCGAGCAGCTTACATCTCTAAATGTTTCGATCGCAAACGACATCAATATTATCATGCCGTATCTCATTCTTGATCCAAAGCCCTCGGGTTATCCCGCAAGCTGTGCTGCTGAGATTGGTTATGATTCTAGAAACACCGATCGTACTGGGGGAATCTGCGCGCACAATGCAAATGGTCTATTTCAAAATTCGAAATACCCTCTTAAATGGTACGCCACCTGCGTAAAGAACCAGGGAAATCGTGGAACCTGTGTCTCTTTCGGCGTGACCGCCTCGGTCGAGTCGAAAATAGCGTTGAAGCACGCTAAGTGGGTTAACCTTTCCGAAGAGGATCTTTACAACAAAGCGAAGATGACTTGGTACCCTTCCGTTTGGGGCGATGGTTTGAATACGGCCGGCATCGTGAACGACATCAACGATCGCAACTATGTGTTCCCGTATGAACAGAGCTGGAACTACAATCCCTCTTATAGTCGAACATCAAATGCGGTCACTCATACGTACCACAATTCCTGTGTCGGCTATACAGGCCCCTTCTGTTCCGATACCAACCACCAAGGACAGTTGGTATGTTCGCGAATCAGCATCTTAGGTACAACATTTACGTTCTGCGGATATCGCGCCCCCGTAGCCGGAACATCTGCGGAGCAAGCGACGGTCGTAAGCCAGGTATGGAACCCTGCAAATCCAAGTCTATCGACCTCGTTGTTGGCACTGGCTGTGATCTTAAAAATTCCGGCCACCATTGCATTACCAGTTACCCCTTCGTTCGACGGCGCTCCTGCCACTGGATTTCAGTCGTTCTTAGGAGCAGGTGAAGGGAACCGCGGCTGGCATGCTGTGCAGGTTCTAGGTTTCGTATCGAACACTTCGCTTCCGGCCGCTATGCCCAAAGGCTCGGGAGGAGGCTGGTTCGTGATCAAGAACTCATGGGGAGCCTGCTGGAAAGATGCAGGGTACATCTACCTGTCATATGACTGGGTAAAAACCTACGTCGGATCGGCATCGCTCATAAACGACGTGATCTGATCTCTTTACCGATTGATAACGGCCCTCGAGAACTGCGAATTATCGTTTTCTCGAGGGCTTTTTTGTAGGGTGATAAATCTTGCCATCTTGATTAGACCTATCATAGCCTTAAGCAATTGAACCGTGCACACCCGAGTATGGATCATGAGTTCGTTCCCTATTGCGTAACCTGCTTCACTTAAATGGGAGTATTAAAATCCGTGCTTTTTCTCAACTTAAATTCTGTGCTAGGAAAACTTATTCGATTACCTCTAAAGCTAATTCCCCAATCTACCGTCGTTCGAGTTCCATTTGGGCCTCTTAGAGGTAAAAGGTGGATCGTGGGAAGTTTAAATCATGGAGCTTGGTTAGGTACTTACGAACGCTATGAAACTAAGAAATTTACAAAAGAGGTTAGAACTCTTTCTAATAATGCGGTTATCTATGATTTGGGGGCTCACGTAGGATACTATTCTCTTATCGCAGCCTCTATCAATTCCAAATTAAATATTCACGCTTTTGAACCCTCTAAGATCAATAACCACTTTTTGACAAAACATATTAAGTTAAATTCTATTTCCTGCATCTCCTTGCATGAATGTGCAGTAGGTAATGAAAATAAAGAGGTGAACTTTGATTTAGGCTATTCTTCAACTACAGGACATATAACAACAGCGATTGGAACTACTGCAATTCGATTAAAACAGATTTCAATTGATGAGGAGGTGGCACAAAAAAGGCTACCACCGCCTTCCCTAATCAAAATGGATATTGAAGGGGCGGAGTATGAAGCTCTTTTAGGAATGAAGAAAACCATTTCTCAGTTTAAGCCCAAAATATTCTTAAGCACTCACAGTACAGAACTTCATTACAATTGCAGTCAGCTTTTGGATTCACTTGGATATCAAATTGAGAGATTGGACATTAATGGGAATCCTCAGGTTTTTGCTTTCCCTATTTTTGAATGATTAGAATAAAAAAACTAATGGATTTTTGTGAGTCTCTCTAGAAAGTAATCTATAGCCAATCAACCAGCTCTTTCTTTTATTTTTATGTCCCAGCCTAGCTGATATCTGATTTCGGCATTGCGGCAAAACCGGCACACCGAGTTGCGGTCAGGGCACCCGGCAATTGCGCAAGAGTTTGAAGACGCTGCAATATCTCGTTCCTTTTCGTTAAATTCATCAGGTTCAAGTTGAATAATGGCCTGTACCTCTCTGTGACTCCCAAAAGCAATTACTTGAGATTCATAACCCTGAATTGAGTGAAATCACGGATAAACTCGCTCGTCACCTTTACAAACTATGCAAAGCCCTCGAGTAACGACTAGTCCTCTAGCCATTATTTAGAAAGAATACTCAAAACCAAAACTTTTCATTCCCTTCATCATCACGATAATCCGCTCGGGAAGGAAGGGCTTCGACACTCACTGAGAATGAAGCCACTTCAGGCTTAATCCAATTGAACCAATCGTCGAATTTAACCTTTATTCCATCCACATGAGTTCCCGCCTGAAAGAGAATATCTCCGGGAACTCGCATAGTTTCATCCATGAGTAATTTAACATTAGGCCAGTGGGGAATAGGAGGAGTTGAACCCACATCACAATCGCTACAAAAAGATCTTAACTCATCTTCGCTTGCAAGGCGAACGTAAGTACCCCCCAAAGCTTCTCTTACACGATGGATCATAATTTTACGGCTTGCGGGCAAAACCAAACCATGGGGATGGCCATCTGCAATCACTACGACAAGCTTTGCCACTTTATGCCCCATCATGTGTTCCTGTTGAGCAAGTTCCTGTGCCGTAAACGCAGGACTGTGCTGTACCTCCTCGAAAGGAATCTTATATCTCTGTAACTCATCTTTAATCCAAGCGCTTGTAGCCATTAGTACCTCCTAAAAGATATAGGTTCCTTGCTTAACTCTCTCTCCATGCATACGACATATCTGACAAAATCGGATTCAGTTAGAATTCCTACTAAGTGAGTGCCATCGCAAACGGGAATACAGCCGAGCTTGTTCTCCATGATTATAGTTCCAGCCTCTTCAATTTCAGTGTCTGGACTCACGGTCTCAATTTCTCTAACCATGATCTCTTTTACCTTGGTTTTTCTTAATAATTGGTTGAGATCACTTAAGGGCAAATAATCTGCCGTAGTATAAGCCACTTTCACTAGGTCTCGATGAGAGATTAGCCCTAAAAGTTCCCCTGTGGAATCGATCACAGGAAGATGACGAATACCATTCTCCGACATGAGATCACTCGCAATAGAGAGATCCTCCTCCTGTTGAAGAGCAATTACATTTTCGGTCATTAAATCACTCACTATCATATTTCAACTCTCTCCTTTTTAGAAAAAAGAATGCAACTTGAAGGCCGTTGAGTTGATAGATAATCTCGGATGTGACAGCTATCTTAATAGAGGGAAACTATATGCTGTACAATCTGATTTTTAATGATTGTGAATTTTATTTTTGGGGGACTTACTATCTGGGACCTGCCTCACAAATTTCTTTAGAAGCTCCATCCTGATATTTTTTAAAGTTTTTCTTAAAAAGCTCAGCTAAATGGATTGAGGTCTTATCGTAAGCTGAGCCATCTTTCCAAGCATTCTTAGGAAGAATCATCTGCTCTGGAACTCCAGGACAAGAGGTAGGTACGAGAAAATCAAAGAGCTTGTCTTCTACTGTGGCGACATTAGCCAATTGGTTGTCGTTGATCGCATCAACAATGGCACGTGTGTACTTAAGAGGAAATCGTTGTCCTATACCATAACTTCCACCAGTCCAACCCGTATTGACGAGCCAAACTTTAGTATTATTCTCGCGAATACGTTTAGCGAGAAGCTCAGCATATTTGGAGGGATGCCAAACCATAAATGCCGCTCCAAAACAGGCTGAGAAAGTTGCTTGAGGTTCTGTGATCCCCATCTCTGTTCCAGCCACTTTAGCCGTATAACCGCTGATGAAGTGGTACATCGCCTGAGCTGGAGTGAGTCGACTCACCGGAGGTAATACACCAAAAGCATCACAGGTTAAAAAGATGATATTTTGGGGATGGCCACCCATGCAAGGAAGCTGAACATTCGGAATGTACTCGATAGGATAGGAGGCACGAGTATTTTCCGTGAATAAAGCACTATCGTAATCCACTTTGCGGTTTGATTCATTATAAGCCACATTTTCCAAAATGGTTCCAAAGCGAATAGCGTTATAAATTTCGGGCTCTTTTTCTTGAGAAAGATTAATACATTTAGCGTAGCATCCACCTTCAATATTAAAGATTCCATTGTCATTCCAGCAGTGTTCATCATCCCCAATTAGGTTGCGACGAGGATCTGCAGAAAGAGTTGTTTTACCTGTGCCAGAAAGGCCGAAATAGAGAGTGGTATCTCCATCCTTACCCTGTGTAGCTGAACAGTGCATAGAGAGAATATTTTGCTTGGGCATCAAGTAGTTCATGACGCTAAAAACGCCTTTTTTCATCTCTCCTGCATACTGAGTCCCTAAGATCACAAGCTCTTTATCTTCGAAACTGAGATCAATACTGGTTTTAGAGGTCATGTTACGAGTGTATCTATTGGCAGGAAACTTTCCAGCGTTGTAGATCACAAAATCGGGTTCGCCAAATTCCTGTAACTGCACTTGGCTTGGACGGATAAGCATGTTGTGCATAAAAAGAGCGTGGTAGGCTCTTGAACAAATAACTCGAACTTTAAGTCGATATTCAGGATCCCATCCCGCATATCCATCGATTACAAATAATTGTTGGCAAGTATTTAAGTAGTCGATAGCGCGTTCACGATTAATCTTAAAAACTTCAGGATCAATCTTAATATTTACATCCCCCCACCAGATATTTTTGTTGCTCTCAGGGTGATCTACAATTCTTTTGTCTTTGGGGCTGCGGCCTGTCTTTTCTCCAGAGGATACGATAAGAGCTCCGGTGGAAGAGATAGCTGAACCCTCTTCTCTTTTTAAAGCCTCTTCATATAGCTTGGCAGGAGCTACGTTTCGATAGACAGTTTTTACATTAATGTTGTGTTTAGATAGGTCAAAGTTAGTTTCCACATTTCACCTCTAAATAGAAAATTTGAAGATCTTTTATAGCACCAACTCTAGGTCTCGTCTACGAGGGAAAAACCCTCTTAGAGCAAGCTTTCAGCCATTCTCAGGCTTAGATGGAGCTGCCACAGCCTCTTTTTGAGTCTTCAGATAGGCCATAGCCAATCTCATTCGGCGTCTAACCATCTCTTTTCCTAGCACCTGAAGGGTCTCCATTAGAGGGGGAGAAACCAATGTTCCAGAGACTGCAACCCGCATCGGCATAAAAAGATCTTTCGCCTTGATCTTATTTTGAAGAACAAAGTTTTCCATGACCTCTTTGATCTTAGCCACGGTCCATTCATCTAAAGTTTCAAAAGCTTCTAAGAGATCTGAAAACCAATCTGCAACCATTTTTCCAGAAAGCCCTTTGGGAAGAATTGAAGTGTTTTCATATTTTAAATCTCCAGCGAAAAAGAAATCGGTATTGGGAATAAACTCTTCAAAGGACTGCACTCGTTCTTTAACGAGGGGCACGATCTGTTTAAGATAATTTTCGTTAAAGACCTGCTCTCTTAGTAATTGGACCCAAGTCTCATCAGATAGTTCTTTTAAATATTGACTGTTCATCCAGAGAAGTTTGGTGAGATCAAACACTGGCCCTCCGAGAGAGAATCTTTCCCAAGTGAAATTTTCAATCATGGTGTCTGTTGAAAAAACCTCCTGATCTCCGCCTAAACTCCAACCCATAAGGGCTAAAAAGTTTCTTAAGGCTGAGGGAAGAATCCCTTTTCTTCGATAGTAAAGAATACTGGTTGGATTTTTACGTTTTGAAATCTTAGATTTATCGGTATTCCTTAAAAGATTCAGATGGGTGAAGGAAGGGGCTTTCCATCCAAAGGCCTCATAAAGAAGAACATGTTTGGGGGTTGATGAAACCCATTCTTCACCACGAATCACATGGGTAATCTTCATGGCGTTATCATCGACAACGCTAGCTAAGTGGTAAGTGGGAAAACCATCCGCTTTAAGAAGAACTAAATCATCGAGGCGTGCATTTTCAAATTCCACCTTTCCACGAATTTGATCGTCGAAAGCTGTAACTCCTGAAGTTGGCATTTTAAATCGGACAGTAAATTTTTCACCCGCTGCGGCTCTCTTATCTGAATCTTCTTGGGTAACGGTTCGACAATGGCGATCATAACCGGGAGGAAGTTTGTTGGCACTTTGAACCTCTCGCAACTTATCCAATCTTTCCACGGTACAAAAACAGCGATAGGCATGCTCTTTTTCAATTAAGGTCTCTGCAGCTTTTTGATAGAGGGGAAGTCTTTCGCTTTGCTTATAGGGGCCATAAGGTCCCCCGATATCTGGCCCTTCATCCCATTGAATACCAAACCACTTAATAGCGTCCAAAATCATGGCTTCACTCTCAGCGCGATATCGAGTGCGGTCGGTATCTTCGATACGAATGATGAATTTTCCGCCATGCTTTTTAGCAAACACATAATTAAATAGAGCAATATAGGCTGTCCCAATATGAGGATCTCCCGTGGGGCTTGGGGCAATACGAACTCTAGGGGGAGTAGTGATAACGTGGCTCATAGGTCCTCTCTAACGATAAAAAATTTGATCTTTGGAACTTACACAGGCTGCCCAGTGAAGTAAATGTGAAGTCAATTTGATAAAAAAGGGATAATCCTGAACTGGATTTTTTTAATGCTGCATTGTATTATCAATTCATGGATAAGGACCAAGCTCGATTCGAACGGGGATTTAGTCTCCTAGAACTCGCTATTGTGACGGGGGTAATAGCTCTAGTCACCATTGTGAGCATAACTAGTTATAAGGCCACGACTTTAGATAAGAAATTCTCTCAAGCAGACCGAGATTTAAAAACCTTGAAAACGGCTGTGATGTCCTATTGGAGACATAATCGGATTGTTTTTCCTCAAGATGTTCATCGAACACTGGCCTCCACCCAACCTGGGGTGATCAGTGAGACCTTAAAAGATCCATGGATAACTGATCCTAAAACATCAGGTTATGGCTTTGTAAAAGCCATGGATTCTAATCTTGGTGAATATTTTATTTTATATACTCAAGGGCCTGAACGAGACACCAAACCGAGACTTAATTCAACTTTACAAGTAATTGAATACTCTGGAAGTGGACTTGTTGTTAGCAACTTGCCTATAAAAAAGCTAAATTAAAATCATGTTTAATGAAGTAAATTTTGATCTTCTTTCGACTTGGGTAAAGTTTCGTCCGAGCCTTTGCGAGAGTTGTACAGCTCTTTGTTGTTCTCTACCTCTCGAAGTGGACAAAGAAGATCTGTTTAGATTGGGTCTAATTTCTGAAAATGAACTAGAGGGAAGTTTAAAAAAGGTGGCAAAGCGTTTACAGACTCAAGGTTTAATCAAAAACTTTCGAGCTGCTACAGCCCTTTTTACGATAGCTCAAAAAATGAACGGCAAGTGTCTATTTTTAGATAAGGAAAATCGATGTACCGTCTATGAAAAACGCCCCAGAGTTTGTCGTGAATTTCCTAAAATTGGTCCTCGACCAGGATATTGTCCATGCATCAAAAAGTAAGGGGTTCACCCTTTAAAAAATTTGATGAAACTAAACTTCCCCAGGGGCTCTATTATCGAAAAGACTTTTTAAAGTATTCCGAGAAGCAAGAAATTTATAATTATCTAAGAACACTTCATCCTATATGGGAAATGAGATACTCACAGCATAATCCCCCTCCTCCAGGTAAAGAGCAGAGATCTTTATTGCGCCCCGTTTACTGGTTGGGAAATTGGCAATTTGCCTGCTTAAATTACTATCATCCCCCTAAAGGAATACAGAACAGAAGTGTATTTGCTGAAAGTTACCCTTCCATTTTAAAAAAAATTAGTGAACAGGCTGAAAGAAAGGTTCGAGAGATTTATTCAGTTCGAGATATCCCTCCTGGATGGGAGTTAAATACCTGCCTTATTAACTTTTATGGAAAGAAATTTGAGATTGGAAAATGGGTAGATGGGGCAAGAGTAGGTGAACATAAAGACTTTGAGCCAGGTCCGGTAGCCTCTCTTTCTCTTGGAGAAAGGGCCTTGTTTCAGTTTATTTCTTCAATAGGAAGAAGTGCTCCTGCGAAGGTTGTGTTTCAGCAATGGCTTGAGGACGGGTCAATTCAGATTTTTGGGGGAAGAAAATGGAAGGATGAGCTTTTTCATCGAGTACAAAGAGTCGATAAAAAGACAGGCGAAGATCTGCCAGTAGAGATTGAGAATTTTAAAGTACGCCGGATCAATTTTACATTCCGTTACGTGCCCAAAAAAGATTGGGTCAAGTTTAAAGAGCTGCCTCAGGGGTTAAAAGAGGATGTGACCCCTTATGTAGAAGAGCTTGCGAAATACTCATCATTTTTCGCAAACCTTTTAAAAACCTCGAATGAAAAATGATCAAAACTTTAGAGACAATACAGCTTCTCAATGCCTACGCGAACGGCTATTTCCCTATGCCAGAGCCAAAAACCGAAGAGATTCAATGGTATTTTCCCGAACCTAGAGCCATTATTCCTCTGAGTGAATTTCATTGTTCCAAATCTTTGACTAAGAAGATTAAAAAAGAGCTCTTTTCTTACACCACGGATCAAAACTTCGTAGGGGTTATTAGAAACTGTGCTGCGCGAAAAGAGACCTGGATCAATGAAGAATTTATTCGCGCCTATTCTGAACTTCACAAACTAGGATTTGCCCATTCCCTAGAGGTGTGGAACGGAAAAAAATGGGTAGGTGGAGTCTATGGAGTCTCTATTGGAGCTGCCTTTTTTGCAGAAAGTAAATTTCATGTAGAAACGGATGCTTCAAAGATCGCTCTATATCATTTAGTTCAGGAGCTAAAAAGACGAGGTTTTAATCTATTGGAAGTTCAATTCCTAACTCCCCATTTAGAGCGGCTTGGGGCTATAGCCATTTCGTCAAAAAAATACCTATCCTTACTTGAAAGATCAGTTAAAGAACCCCAAAAATGGGGTAACTTTTCTCTCCCATTCGAATCTACCGCAAAAAAATAGGCTCTTTTTGAAAACTTAACAGCTGTTCTAGATGAATAAATTTTGAGGCTAATTGAGGAGCACTAGAAAAACTTTTTCGCAAAGTCTCGGCGTGCCATTGTGGTAATTTTATATACCTGGCCCTCTATACTGTGTTTTTTGAGAGTTTTTTTGGTCTTGTTTGCCTTACAGGCCATTTAAATTCTTGGGATGTTTTGGCAAACAAAGCGTCACCTAAACTCAAAACAGTAAATCCCCATACTTTATCGAAGTTTTAGCCCGCTCAGCCTGCTCATTAAATACTTACTATTTCAGATGTTGTGTAGAGCAGACTAAACCAAAAAAACTCTCAAA
>SXGT01806425.1_pt1 | contig 19951 bp, 18 predicted proteins | sample 3176221 | NCBI WGS metagenome assembly SXGT01 (sample SAMN11356862, study PRJNA531348) | freshwater metagenome | isolation source: freshwater sample F1-120 | place: China: Fuxian Lake, Yuxi | collected 2017-12-25
GGCGGCAGGTTCGGCGGCGGCGGCGCCTCGGGAGGATGGTGAGATGAAATTCGGCCGCGAGGAGCATGCCCGCATCACCGCCGCCATCTGCGAGGCGGAAAAGACCACGTCCGGCGAAATCTTCTGCGTCTTCGCCCATCGGGTGTCCCACCACGCCGATGTGGTGCTGGCCTGGGCGGCGGGGCTGGCCCTGACCGTGCCGCTGCTGCTGATCCCGTTCGGCTTCAATCCCTCCTGGCTGCCGGGCTTCTCGGCCGGATGGACCGCCGCGCACCTGGCGGCGACCGAGATCACGGTCGGCCTGACCCTGGCCGCCTACGCCGCCGTGCAGCTGTTCGTGTTCGCCCTGGTCTGCCTGATCGGCTGCATTCCGGCGGTGCGCCGCGCGATGACGCCACGCACCCTGCGGGCCGGCCGTTGCCGCCGCGCGGCCATGAACCAGTTCCTGGCCCACGGCCTGCACGTCACCGAGAACCGCACCGGCGTGCTGATCTTCGCCAGCGAGTTCGATCATCACGTGGAGATCATCGCCGATGAGGGCATCCATGGTCTGGTCGACGCCGAGGTGTGGATGGACGCGGTCGCGGTGATGGCCCGGCATCTGAAAGCCGGCCGCGCCGCGGAGGGCTATGAGGCCGCCGTCGCCCTGTGCGGCCAGGTGCTGGCCCGGCATTTTCCGCCCGCGCCGCGCGACCGGAACGAACTGCCGGACCGGCTGGTTGAAATCTGATCCCGTTCGGGCCGTTTTTCGGGCTCAAAAGCTTCATCCCATAGGCCTATAGTCCCGCGTTCATGGCCCGACTCCTCACCTACAATGTGCATCGCTGCGTCGGCGTCGACCGACAGCTGGACGTGGCCCGCATCGCCGGCGTCATCGCCGATCTGGAGCCGGACATCGTCTGCCTCCAGGAGCTGGACGTGGGCCGCGCCCGCACCGGCGGGGTGGACCAGGCCCACGCCATCGCCGAACGGCTGGACATGAGCTTCCAGTTCCACCCCGCCATGCGTGTGGAGAAGGAGTTGTACGGCGACGCCATCCTGACCCGCCTGCCCGAAACCCTGGTGCGCGCCGACGCCCTGCCAACCCTGTCCGGCCTCAAGGGTCTGGAGCCGCGCGGCGCCCTGTGGAGCCTGATCCAGGTGGACGGGGTCGAGATCAACATCATGACCACACACCTGGGCCTGATCCCGCGCGAACAGCGTCTTCAGGCCACCGCGCTGATGGGCAAGGCCTGGATCGGGTCGCCGAAGCTGGAGGGCCCCGTGATCCTGACCGGGGACTTCAACGCCACCTCGATCACCCGCCCGTATCAGATCTTCACGAAAAAGCTGGACGACGCCCAGCGGCGTCTGAACCTTAAGCCCAGTCTCAAGACCTTCCCGTCAGGCTTCCCGGCCATCCGCATCGACCATTGCTTCGTCAGCGAGGAGATTCGGGTCACCGGCGCGCGGACGGGAACCTCGCCCCTGGCGCGCATGGCCTCTGATCACCTGCCGCTGGTGATCGATTTCGAGGTGTCGGCGGCGGGGGATTCCAGCCTCGCCTGACGGCTGCGCCGCCGTCTCAGCCAGGGCCACCAGGCGTCGTCGGAGCCGTGCGGGTCGCCGAACTGCCATTCGGCCATGAAGCGGTCAAAGCGCGTCGGCGGCTCCAGGCCCAGCTGAACCAGACGATCCCCCCCGAACGACAGGATGGTCTGGCCCACGGAAGGGGACAGGGCCTCGGCCGCGCCATAGTGCTCGCCGTCCACGGCCATGAAATGGGCGATCAGCCGTTGGCGCAGCCGCCGCACGAAGGTGCGGCCTTCCTCCGTATCCGCCACGGTCGCCACGTCGCACTCGGTGTCGAGGCCCTGCGAGCGGTTGTTCAGATTGGTCGAGCCGATGCGCAGGAACTCGTCGTCGATGATGGTCACCTTGGAATGGACGATGATGCGCTGGCCCTCCTCGGTGCGGGGACAGAAGGCGGTGAAGCGGTTCTCGTGATCCGCCGCCTCCAGCCGCATCAGAACCTCGGCCCGGGCGGTGTCCATGGTCAGACGGTCGAACCAGCTGGGGCTCTCGGTGGTGGAGATCAGCACGATCTCCGGCCCGCCCGGTTCGACCAGACGATCGATCAGGGCCTGGGCGATCACCGGCGAGGTGAAATACTGGTTCTCGAGATAGATCAGGCGTCTGGCCCGGCGAATGGCGTCCAGGTGCAGGGCCAGGTTCTCCTTCACCTCGGCGCGCCGCCCCCAGGCGGGCTCGGTGCGGGCCACGCCGACCTCCACGTCGGTCAGGTCCGGCTCGACGCCCTCCGGCCACGGATCCAGCCCCTCCTGCTGGATCGGCAGGACCGCTTCGCGCGTGGCCCGGAACCAGCGGCGCCGCGCCAGATCGCCCAGCGCCCTGGCGGCCGGGCCGTCCATGACGCACATCACCTCGTGCCGGGGCGGACAGATGGCGCCGGACGGCATGCACCGGCGCGGGTCCCCGTCCATGTGCTCGACCGAATCCCAGCGGTCCGTGGCGATGTCGCCGCCGCCGCAGAAGGCCACCGCGTCGTCGATCACCACCACCTTCTGATGGTGGCACGCCCCCAGGGGGCCGGGGCTGTCCAGCCGGAAATCCGCCGTGCGGCGGCGGAACCAGCGCTGGGCCCGCTGAGGGAAGAACCCCTGCGACGCAGCGATCAGCAGCGGTGATTTCCAGATCAGCAGCCGGATGTCCAGGTCCGGGTTCTGCTTGATCATCATGCGGATCTGGTGGCCGATCTCGGCCTGACGGTCACCGGGCCGCGTCTCCGGATCCAGCCGGGTGCGCGGATCGAACTGCCAGCCCAGGACGACGACGGATCGCTTGGCCTTGGACAGGGCGGATTCCAGCGCCTCGAAATAGGCGGCGTTCTCAACCAGCACGGCGAACCGCCCGGCGCGTTCGACGCGCCAGCAGTTGTCGCCGGTCTTCAGCCATGTGTTCGCCTGATCCATGCCCCGCCTTGTGACGTGGTCGCGTGACGACTTTATTCACGTCCACGCATCGAAGACGCTCCACCGGGGTCGTGGTTCCGTCAAGCCAACACATTATGGCCAAGGTTGCGGCTAAGCTGGATCAGGCGCATAAGGCTTTGACGCTGGGACAGGGGAGCTAGATCGGCGATGCAGACGCTGATCCAGATGATCATCCGCTTGGTGGCCGCCATCGCTGCAGCCGCCCTGGCGCAATTCGGCGTGGACGTGAATACGCCCGAGGCCGAGCGCGAGGTCCGCCGGATGGCCGATTGCACCGAACAGGTCGCCGAACTGACCGCGCCGCCGCCCTCCCACAACTGCTGATACGCCAAATACGCCGCCTTCACCTTTGCGCGGCGACCGCGAACGGCTAGTTTCTCCGTTCGCGCGAAACCTCAAACTTGTCCGTGATGCGCGCGTCGGACCACGGGGCTCCTGTCCATGACAAAACGCAGTCGGCTGTCGACCAAAACGGAAGCCCAGGCGGACGTCCCGCCCGAGGCGGTCGACATCGCGCCGGAGGCGGCTCCGTCCGAACGCCCCATGTCCGAGCGTCAGCGCCGCCGCCTGGCCGAACAGGAACGCAAGGCGCGCGAAGCCGAGGATGAAGAACAGCGTCTGGCGCGGGAGGCCGAGGAGGCCGCCGTCGCCGCGGCCATGGCCGACATCCGCGCCCAGATGAGTGATGAAGCGGCCCAGCCGCCGGCCACGCTCGATGATCTGCCCCTTCCGGCCCCGGCCGCCCTGCCCGCCCCTGCGCCCGCCGTGACGGGCGGGCGTCACGCCTATCTGATCGCCGCACTGGCCGTGGTGCTGTGGATCGGCGGCGTGGCCGCCTGGGCCGCGTTCCAGACCGGCGCCGGGATGAGCGGCCTGGACCCGCTTCAGATCGCCATCTACAGCCTGCTGGCCCTGGCCCCGGCGGGCCTGGCCATCCTGCTGGCCCAGGCCGTGCGTCAGGGGGCCCAGCTTTCGGCCGAGACCCGCCGCGCCCGCGCCCTGGCCGACGCCATGGTCGCGCCCACGGCCCTCGCCGCCCAACACGCGGGGGGCATGGTCACCGCCCTGCGCGGGGACATCGATCAGGCGACCCTGGCGGTGGAGCGCGCGCGCAATGATCTGGCCGCCCTGCGTCAGGCCTTGGGCGAGGAGACCGAGCGTCTGACCGAGGCGGCGGAGACGGCCCAGCGCTCGGCCCGTCGCCTGTCCGAACAGCTGGGCGGCGAACGGACCAGCCTTCAGGCGCTCTCCGGCGAGCTGGAGAAACAGGCCGCCAATGTGGTGGATGTGGTCGAGCGCCAGTCCCGCATGGTGGCGGACGCCTCGGACCTGGCCCAGACCCAGCTTCGGGAGGCCGAGGCCGCCCTGGCCGCGCGCGCCGCCGACATGGCCGCCGCCGCCGGGGAGGCCCAGGACGCCGCCCGCCTGGCCGCCGACGACCTGTCGCGCCAGACCCTGCGGCTCGAGAATGCCGGATCCGGCGTGGCCGAACAGATCCACTCGGTCGAGGAAGGGCTGAGCCAGCAGCGCGCGGCCCTCGTCACCGCCGCCTACGCCCTGCGCACCGATCAGGAGGACTTCTCGGCCCAGGTCGAGAGCCAGCGCGCCCAGCTGATCGAGACCCTGTCGGCGGCCCGCTCCGCCGGCGGCGAACTGTCCGACACCTCGTCGCGCAGCGTCGAGGTTCTGCGCGATCTGGTCGAGGCCGCGGCGGACCAGTTCCGCGCCCTCAGCGAACTCTCCAATCGCGAGGCGGAAGCCTTCGACGGCGCGACCCGCAAGGCGCTGGATCGGTTCGAGGCGTTGGCTGCGGATGCGCGCGACACCATGGCCGAGGAAGCGCGCCGGGCGCTGGAAGCCCTCAACGCCGTGGCCGCGGAATCCCGCGCCGCCGCCGCCGAGGCCGCCGACCAGGCCCAGGCCCGGGCCGACATTCTGGGCGAGGCGCTCTACGCCGCCGCCCAGAAGGCCGACCACGCCGCCGACAGCCGCATCGAGGGGGCTCGCCGCATCGTGGACGAAACCTCCTCCCTGGTGGACGAGGCCGGTCAGAAGGCCGTCGAACGTCTGGAGCTGACCGTGGAGCGCCTGAACGCGGTCATCAGTCAGGTGGACGACGCCATGGGCGAACTGGACGTCAAGGCCGCCCGCATGCCCGAGGAAGCCCGCAGCCGCATCGATGAGGTGCGCGCCGCGGTGGAGGAAGGGCTCAAGGCGCTCGGCGAGGCGTCCCAGAAGGCGGCCGAGGACACCGAGGCCCTGGACGCCGCCTTCCAGGAACGGGTCAAGCGCAACTACGACATGCTGTCCGAGGCCGTGCGGCTGATGGGGGTGGTGTCCGGCGACTCGCCCGTGGCCGCTCAGCGCCGCCGCGAGGTGCTGGCGGAGAAAGCCCCCGAGACGGGCAAGGCCGCCCCCGCCCGTGCCGCGCCGCCCCCGGCGGATCCCGAGCCTTCGGGCGGCTTCGGCCTTCGCGGCCGCCTGAAGCTGGAGCCGGCCGGCGCCCCGCGCGGCAAGGACGGCGACGCCGACCGCAGCCTCAGCTGGAAGGATCTGGTGGACGACGACGCCGGTCAGGACGCGCCCATGGACCTGGAGACGCCGGTCGTCGACGACGAGGCCCTGGGCGAACGCATCACCCAGGCCATCCGCCGCATGGGCGTGGACCCCAACGCCCTGCTGCCCCGCTCAAGGGTCGAGGAAGCCGCCGCCGCCTTCCAGGACGGCGAGCCGGACCGCGCCCGCCAGATCGTGCGCCGTATCGCCCCGGCGGCCGTTCGCAGCGTGTCGCGCCGGGTGCTGAGCGATGCGGAGCTGAAGGCCGACGTGGAGCGCTACGTGCGCCAGATGGCCCGCCAGCTGTCGCAGGCCGCCCGCGAGGACGGCGAGGGCTATTCGGTCCTGTCGCGCTTGGCCACCGACCCCGGCCGCGCCTTCCTGCTGCTGGACGCCGCCGTGGGCGACTTGGCTTGATCCCTCGTCTGACTGAGGGGCGACGCCTGGGCGGGGACTTATAAAATCGCGGAGGCCAGCGTTCGCTCGCAAGCAGAAGATCGGTGCGTTCTCACGACCATAACTGGAGGTCGCTGCTCCACTCGAAAGTGGACCTTTGACGCGCCTGCTCTGCACCTGAGCCGATGATGCCGAGCACTTGGATGTTTCGCATACTCGCGTTGAAGTTCGAGGCGCGTTAGGTTTGTGCCATGGCTGTCGATCCCGATCAGATCAAAGCGCTTGTCGAGCAACCCGCAGAAGCTCTTCAGGTCGAGCTAAAGACATGGGTCGATCCGCGTACCGACGACGGTATTGCGAAGCTGGTGAAAGCGATATTCGCAGTCCGGAATCGCAATGGCGGGTTTCTGCTGATTGGATTCGACAATGCGACGAGAGCGCCCGATTCCTACACATTCGATCAGCCGGTCGAGGTGCTGTTTCATATCGATGCCTTGCAGGGTCTCGTCTCGCGTTACGTCAGTCCTTCATTCGAGATCGGGGTCGCGTTTGCCGATCGCGACGGCCAAGCTCACCCGGTGATCTCCATTCCCGAAGGCGTACAGGTGCCAGCGGTCGTGAGGCGGGATTTGATCGGCCAAGGCGGCAAGAAGCTGCTTGCTGAAGGAGATCTCTATTTCCGCACACTCAATTCGAACGGCTCAGCCAGCAGCGCGCGCATTCTGCCGCCGGACTACGCCGACCTGCTCGATGTTTGCTTCGACAATCGTGAGGCCGATATTGGGCGGTTCTTGAGGCGACATCTGGCCGGTGTCGGGTCGGCGGCGACGCTGTCGTCGGCGCTTGGGATTGAAAGCGAGGAGAGCAAGCTACGAAAGCGCGCGTTCGCCATACTGGAGTCCGGTTCAACCGCTGCCGGTACGGCTGTAGATGAGCGCGCGACGCCAGAGCAGCGCAAGCGAATCGCCAATGCGCTGACGATGCATGTCGGACTGGCTTTCGACCCGGCACGGCCCGACGCCCTGCCGACGCAGGAGTTTCTGAACAAGGTTTCGTCGAGCAATCCCAACTACACCGGCTGGCCGGTTTGGCTCGATAGTCGGAGATTCACTGAAAAGCGGGATCACCCCTATGTGACCGAAGGCCTGTGGGAAGCGCTGATCTTCGATCTCGACGCTGGATGGTCAGAGCATGTCGAATTTCTCCGCTTGGACCCGCGCGGTGATTTCTACTTGCGCCGCGTGATGCAGGATGACCTCACCGATAAGGTCGAGCCTGGTACCGCGCTCGATGTCATTTTGATGATCTATCGTGTCGCAGAAGTGCTGGCGGTGGGCACGGCTATTGGCCGAAGCCTAGGGTGGTCGGCGCAGAGTGAAGCAGGATTTGCGTTTCGCTGGACCGGCCTCAAGGACCGGGCATTGCGACCGTGGGTGAACGCATTTCGATCAGCCGGCCGAAGCGGCAGCACCTCGCGCAGCTCATCTGTGGAAGCTTACCTCACTGTTCCGCTTGAAACCCCTGCCGGGGCGATGGCGCCCTATGTGAGCGCCGCCGTCGCCCCGCTGTTTTCGGTCTTTGAAGGTTATGAGCCTTCAACCGAGTTGGTCGAGACGAGCGTCCGTAAGCTGATCGAGCGTAAGATGGACAGCTAAAGCACGTTCACCACGGCTAGCTCTAGGGCGGCCGTGCTGTTGTTGATGACACAAGTGGAACTGGCACTTTGCCGTGACAAGAAACGAAGAAATCCGAACTTCTGGCCCCTGACTCGTAGTCTGATGCCGTAAGCGGACGCTCCCAACGTTTTTTGGAGCCCATAGCCGCGGTTCCGACCGCCTGCTGTTCGGCAGCCCGCCCCGCCCTCACCCATGAGGACCTGACCTAGTCCGCACCCAGCTCCGTCAGCAGGTGATCCATGCCGTAGATGTTGCGCAGGGCCTCGGTCACGGCCTGGGTCGTGACGATGACGCTGCGGTTGACGTTGATGTCATAGCCGTAGGCGTTGCGCTGGGTCAGGACGGTGGAGTCGAAATTGGCCCCGATGATCTCGCCGCGCGCATTGATGGCGGGCGAGCCTGACGAGCCGCCGATGGTGTCGGTGGAGACCGACATGTTCATCACCGCGTCCATGTCGATGCGGTCGCGGGCGGCGGCGATGCGCGGGGTGATGACGAAGGGATCGGCGCCGGTGGCCCGGTCGAACAGGCCGGCGAAGGTGGTCAGGGGCTCCACGGTCCGACCCTCGTACGTCCAGCCCTCCACCTTGCCGAAGCTGAGCCTCAGGGTGCCGGTGGCGTCGGGATAGACGTCGTCGCCGTAGACCGCGAAGCGCGCGGCGGCGAGCGCCTCGGACGCGCGGGCGGTCGGGGCCTCGACCTCGGCCTCCCACTGCTCGCGCACCGGACGGTTGACGGGCTGCAGGGCGAGGGCGAAGCGGATCAGCGGATCGTCGCTGGCCTCGATGGCTTCAAGACCGCCCTCCCACAGGGCGCGGCGCACGGCCGGGTCGCCCAGGGTCGAGCCGGACGCCAGCCGCTCGGCCATGCCTTCGGGGGATTCGTCGCCCAGCATGGCGCGCACGCGCGGATCGTCCACGGTCAGGATCTCGCGGGTCTTGGACAGCCACCAGCTGAGCTGCAGCTCGTCCAGCGCCGGATAGGTCGGCAGGTTCGCGAACAGGCGCTGCTGCACCAGCGGCAGGCGGCTGTCGGCGAACTCGGGCAGGCGCTGTCCCGAGGGCTTGTCCCGCTCCTGCGCAGCGCGCACCAGGGTCTGGGCGAAGCCGAACAGACGCGAACCGCCGCCGGCGCGGCCCTCAAGCAGGCTGTAGGCCGGATAGAGCCGCGCCTGCACCGGCTGGATCTCCGCCAGCGTCGACCACGGATCGCCCGCCTCGGCCGCCAGCGCCGGATCGGCGGCGACCCGGGCGCGGAATTCCTCTTCCGCCGCCTGACGCCGCCCCATGAAGTCGCCGTCGATCAGGGCGCGCATGCGGCCCATGCCGCGCTTGTAGGTGTTCTCAACCCCCGAGAGGGCGGATGAGGCGATGAAGCGGTTCTCGTCGCTCTCCTGCGAGAAGCGGATCAGCCGCCCGCGCAGTTCGGACCCGATCAGCTGGTCCATGGGCAGGACCACATCCCGCACGGTGGCCAGCTGGTCCTGGGTCAGCAGGCGCTGGGTCGACCCCGGCGTGCCCGAGACGAACACCGCCTCGCCCGGCGTCGGCGCGTCGGCGTTCCAGGTGAAGTGGGTCTCGGTCGCGACCGGCCGGTCGTTCTCGTAGAGACGCAGGAAGGCCGCATCCAGGGCGAAGCGGGGGAAGCTGAAATTGTCCAGATCACCGCCGAAGGACGAGGCGCGCTCTTCCGGCGCGAAGGCCAGGCGCACGTCGGCGTATTTGCGGAAGGTGTAGAGCTTGAACTGGCCGCCGCGATACAGGCTGACCACCTGACAGCGCAGGTCGTCCCGGCCCTCGCAGGCCTCGCTCTCGATGGCGCCGGATTCGGCGTCGCGGGCGCGGGTGAAGGCCGAACCGTCCAGCCCCTGCCCCGCCGCCTGCATGCGCTCCGTCACGTCGGAAATGTCGATCAGCACCTCGGCCTGCATGCCGGGACAGCGGCGCTCTTCCTCGCGGCTCGCCGGGGTGAAGCCGGTTTCGGCGTACTGCACCTCGGGCGTGGAGATGTTCTGCACACAGGACGAGACGCAGTGATTGTTGGTCATCACCAGCCCCTCGCCCGACACTATGCCCGCCGAACAGCCGGTGGTCAGGCGCACCGACGACAGCCGCGCATGGTCCAGCCACGCCTGGTCGATGTCCGTCCCCAGCGCCGTGTTGGCGCGCTGGATCGGGAAGTTGTCATAGGTCCACATGCCCTCTTCGGCCGAAGCCGAAGACGCGGCGGCCAAGGCCAGGACGGCGGCGGAGGCGGTGAGGAACAGGCGCATGGTGGTCTCCTTCAGGCAGGGCCCCTCTCCCGATGGGAGAGGGCTGCGCGCAGCGGGATGCGAAGCAGACCGCTTCTTGAGCGCGCAGGGTGAGGGTCGGGCGAGTCCTTGCGGAACCACCGAACCCTCATCCCCCACGCAAGGACCTCCGCGCTGCGCGCTCCGGTGCGCGGGTCCCCCTTCTCCCACCGGGAGAAGGTTGGAGGCGCTTACTCCACGCCCAGTTCTTCCAGCAGGTGCGGCAGACGATAGACGTTCCGCAAGGCCTCGGTCACGGCGGCTGTGGAGACCGAGACCGTCCGGTTCAGCTCTCCGTCATAGCCGAACGCGCCGCCCAGCGAATGGATGTTGCCGTCGAAGGCCGCGCCGATCACTTCGCCGTCGGCATTGATGACGGGCGAGCCGGAGTTGCCGCCGATGATGTAGTTGGTGGAGACGAAGTCGTAGACGGTCTCGTGGTTCACGCGACCCTCGGCCTCGGCCCAGCGCGGCGCCAGGTTATAGGGCTCGGCGCCGGTGGCCCGCTCGTACAGGCCGCCGATGTAGGTCATGGGCGGAACGTCCACGCCGCGATAGCTCCAGCCCTCCACCGCGCCGTAGCTGAGCCGCAGGCTGAAGGTGGCGTCGGGATACTGGCTGTCGCCATAGACGGCGAAGCGGGCCTGGGCGATGCGCTCGGCGGCCTGGCCGGTGGGGGCGGACACGCGCTGCTCCCACTGGGCGCGGGGCTCGCGGCCCAGGCCTTCGGTGCGCAGGACGAACTGGATCATCGGATCGGTCGAAGCCTCCACCGCCGCCAGTCCGCCGTCGAACAGGGCGGTGCGCACGGCCGGATCGGTCAGGGTCGTGCCCGTGGCCAGTCGCTCGGCCAGGCCCTCGGGGCTTTCATTCCCCAGCAGGGTCTGGACCGCCGCATTGTCGGTGGTCAGGTATTCGCGGGTCTTGGACAGCCAGAAGCCCAGCAGCAGCTGGTCCAGCTCGGAGGACACCGGCGTTCCGTCCGCCAGACGGCGGCGCAGGTTGGTCAGGCCGGTTTCCGACGCGTACTCCGGCAGGCGCTCGCCGGCCGGCTTGGCGCCTTCCCGGGCCGCGCGAACGATGGCGCGGGCGTAGCTGTAGAGGGTCGATCCACCGCCCGCCGCCGATTCCAGCTGGCGATACGGCAGATACAGCTCCTCGACGGACGACTGCACCGTCTCAAGCTCGGTCCAGGGATCGCCGATGCGCTCGGCCAAGGCGGAGTCGGCGGCGACGGCGGCGCGAAGCTCGGCCTCCTGCTCGCGCTTGGTCCCCATGAAGTCCCCGTCGTTCAGGGCCAGCTGCTGGCCATAGAAGGCCTTGAAGCTGTTCTCCACGCCGAACAGGGTGTCCAGCGCCACGCGCTCCTGCTCCTCGCCGCGCTCGCCGAAGGCGATCAGACGGCCGCGCAGCTCCGAGCGCTGCAGCTGGCTGACGGGGATCTGCTGGTCGCGCAGGTTCTCCAGCTGGGCCACGGTCAGCAGACGCGAGGTCGAGCCCGGGTTGCCCGCCACGAACACCGGCTCGCCCTCGGTCGGCGGGGCGGGGTTCCAGGTCAGGTGGTTCGGGGTCTCGACGACCTGGCCGTTCTCGTAGAGGCGCAGGAAGGCCGCATCCAGGGCGTAGCGGGGATAGTTGAAATTGTCCGGGTCGCCGCCGAAGAAGGCCGCCTGGAACTCCGGCGCGAAGGCCAGACGGACGTCGGAATAGTTGCGGTACTCGTAGAGAGCGAAACGCCCGCCGCGATAGAAGCTGATGACCTGGCAGGTGCGGGTGTCGTCGTCGCCGCAGGCCTCTTCCTGAATGGCGCGGCTGACCGCGTTGCGGGCCTGGACGAAGGCGGCGCCCTCAAGGCCCGCACCCGCCGTCAGCACCTGATCGGTGACGTCGGTGATTTCGGTGAGGATCTGGGCCTGCACGCCGGGGCACTGGCGCTCCTGCTCGCGGGCGGCGGGCATCCAGCCGTTCTGGACATAGTCATTCTCGGCGTCCGACAGGTCCTGGACGCAGGACACCACACAGTGGTGATTCGTCAGCACCAGCCCCTGGCCCGAGACCACCGAGGCCGAGCAGCCGCTGGACAGACGGACGGCCGCGCCGCGCACGCTGTCCAGCCACGCCTGATCGATGTCGGTGCCGTATTTCGCGTTCACCGTGGCGGTGGGAAAATTGTCGAAGGTCCACATGCCTTCGTCGGCCTGGGCGGCGGACGAGGCGAAGGCGGCCAGCGCCAGGGCGGCGGCCGAAACGGTGAGGCGAAGCGACATGGGTGAAGGCTCCCTGAGCGCGCCGATCAACCGCGGCGCTTGTGGGCGAACTGACTAGCAAGGCCGGGTCCGGCGCGCCAGCGCTGAGGCCGACACCTTGATGTAAAAGGGAAAACGGCCCGTCTTTCCGACCCTTACCCCGATTTAACTTGGCCCGGCGAACGCTGGCCTTCAGACAGGGGGACAACGAAGGGGGTTCGATGTCACTCGCGCTTGCAACGCTGCTCTACGAATGGCGCCGCTACATGGCCGCGGTCATGGCGCTGGCCCTGTCCGGCCTGCTGGTGCTGGCCATGACCGGTGTGTTCATCGGCATCGGCAAGGGCTTCACGGCCGCCATTGAGCGCTCAAGCGCCGATGTCATCGTTCTGCCGCCCGGCGCCACGGCGCTGTTCAGCGGCCCGATGGGCATGCCGCGTCGGTACATCCCGCTGATCTACAATCACCCGGAAGTGGTTCAGGTCAGGCCGCTGGCCATGTCCGGCGGCATGTTCCAGAACATCCGCAACATCGACCCGACAATGTCCGCGGCTGACCGGGCGCGGCAGGGCGCTCCTCGCCAGCGCAACGTCATGGTCAATGTCATCGACACGGCGCCCGGTTCGGTGACCATACCTGTCGATTACTCCGATGAGCTGGTGGAGGCGCTGCGACAGCCCTTCACCGTCGCCGTCGATGAATCCGCCCTGCCGACCCTGGGCGTCCAGCTCGGAGACAGGGCGATCTACAACGGCCAGACCGTGACGGTGGTCGGTGTGATCCGCGGCTATCCGAACATGATGCAGCCTACCATCGTCACCTCGCGGGACACCCTGCGGATGATGGGGCAGACCAGCGATTCAAGCCCCAGGGTCGGGCCGTTGATGATCGCCATCGAGGATCCGGCGCGCGCCGAAATCGTGGCGGCTCAGATCAACGCAGCCAGCCGGGGGGCCTACCGCGCCTGGACCCGCGTCGAGCTGGCCGAGGCCAACGCCGGCGCCATGTTCGAGGAAGGCATACTGGTCATCATCATCGGCGGCTGCGTCGTTCTGGGGGCCATCATCGGCGTGGCCATCACCTGGCAGACCTTGCGCGGCGCCATCATGGCCAACATCAAGGAGTTCGCCTCTCTCAGAGCCCTGGGCGTCAGCATGGGGTCCCTGCGCCGGATCGTGCTCGAGCTCAGCTTCTGGGTGGGTCTGGTGGGTGTGGTCGCCGCCATCTTCCTGACCTGGCTGGTGTCGCTGCTGGCCAGCGCCAACGCCGTCATCATCGCCCTGCCCATCAGTCTTCTTCTGATCGTGGGTGGCGGACTGGTGATCATCGCCATGGTGTCGGGCCTTCTGTCGCTCGGCATCCTCAAGAACAGCCAGCCCGCGGATTTGCTGCGATGACCACCGCGACACATGGAAAGCACGGCGACTTCGCCATCGAGGCCAAGGGTCTGGTCAAACGCTTCAAGACCGGCCGCACCCACATCGAAGTACTGAAGGGAGTCGATTTCGACGCCCGGCACGGCGACCTGACCATGGTCATGGGGCCCTCGGGATCCGGCAAGTCCACGCTGATCGCAGCCCTGTCCGGCCTGTTGAAGCCTGATGCGGGCCGGGTGGACGCGCTGGACGTGGATAACCTGTGGAAGCTCTCCTCCGGACGCATCGACAAATTCCGTCTGGATCACTGCGGCTTCATCTTCCAGGGCTTCAACCTTTTCCCGGCGCTGTCCGCGTTGCAGCAAGTCACGACGGTTCTCAAGTATCAGGGGCTCTCGGGCGATAATGCGCGTCGCCAGGCCACCGCCGCACTGGAAGAAGTCGGCCTGGGCCCGCGTCTGCACCAGCGCCCGTCGGCATTGTCCGGCGGCGAGAAGCAGCGTGTGGCCATCGCTCGCGCGCTCGCCAAAAACCCTCAGATCCTGTTCGCCGACGAACCCACCTCGGCGCTGGACGGCGAAAACGGACAGGTGGTGATCCGCCTGTTGCGCCGCGCCGCCACAGAGCACGGCGCCGCAGTGATCTGTGTCACCCACGACCCCCGGCTTGAAGCCTGGGCCGACCGTGTCATCCACATCGAAGACGGCCGCATTCTAGACGACCAGCGACGGACGCCCGAGGCGAACCCGATGCTGGCCTCGGCCCACTAAAGACCAGAAAAAGAGCAACCCATGTCCATCCCCGGTTTCCTGAAGAAAAAGCGTACCTGGATCGCTCTCGTGGTGGTCATCCTGCTGATCGGCGGCTTCCTGTTCATGCAGGGCCAGGGACAGCAGCGACAGGCTGAGCTGGAGGCCGCCACCGCCTCGGCGCCGGAAAGCCCTTACGCCGCCATCGCCAACGGTCGCGCGGACGTGGAAGGCGGCGTGATCCAGGTGGCTGCCCGACGCGGCGGCGTGGTTCGCGAGGTCTATGTCAACGAAGGTGACGAAGTCACGGCGGGACAGATCCTGGCTCGTCAGGAGGACGACGAACCTCGTCTGGCTGTGCAGCGCGCATCCGCCGAGGTCGCCCAGGCGCGCTCGCAGCTGGCCGCGATCGAGGTGGATCTGAACACCGCCCGGCGTGAATTCGAACGTATGAACCGTCTGGCCGACAGCAACTTCATCGCTGCGCAGCGCCTGGATCAGGCCCGCGACGCCATCGCCATGGCCGAGGCTCGGCTGAACAGCCAGCGCGCCTCCGTTCAGACAGCGCAGGCCCGGCTGAATGAGGCGCAGTACAATCTCGAACTCACCGCCATCCGGGCGCCCATGGCCGGCCGCATCGCCCGACGCTACGCCCAGCCGGGCGCGGGCGCCTCGACCCTGAACGTCTCCACCATGTTCGACCTGGAGCCCATGACCGACCGCATCGTGCGCGCCGAAATCGTGGAGGCGGACATCCCCAACATCACCATCGGGCAGCAGGTGGAGATCACCCCCGAGGGTGACCCCGACCAGGTTTACGTGGGTGAAGTGTTGCGCCGCGCCGGCCTGTTCGGCGCCCGCCGCCTGCAGTCGGATGATCCGTCCCAGCGCGCCGACGAGCGGGTGGTTGAGGTCGTGGTCTCGGCCAACGAAGCCCCCTTCCTGATCGGCCAGCGGGTGCTGGTGAAGTTCATGAAGCCGGGCCAGACCGCCGGCGCCGAGCGCGAAGTCAGTGTCGGGGTCGGGCCGGATCAGGCGATGCGTACGCCGTAAAGGGGCTTCAGCGGCCGGTGAAATCCGCCGGCCGCTTGTCCAGCACCGCCGACACGCCTTCGATATGGTCGTCGGTCAGGTGGGCCAGGGCCTGCATGGCCGCCGACATCTCCAGCATCTGATCGAAATTCATGTCGCGCCCCTGCCGCAGGAGGCTCTTGGCCATGCGCAGGGCCTGGGGCGCGTGGGCGGCCACCTGCTCCGCCGTCGCCATCGCCTCGTCCATCAGGTCGTCATGGGCGACGACGCGATTGACCAGCCCCCATTGCTCGGCGGTCTCCGCATCAATGGACCGGGCGGTGAACAGCATCTCGGCGGCGCGCGCATAGCCGACGTTGCGCGGCAGCAGCCATGACCCGCCGTCGCCGGGAATGATGCCGAGCTTGAGGAACGGCACGCCGAAGCTGGCGCGGTCGGAGGCGATGCGGATGTCGGCCAGTCCGGCGATGTCGCAGCCCAGCCCCATGGCCGGGCCGTTCACAGCCGCGACCAGCGGAACCTCCAGTGCGTACAGCGACCGCACGATGCGGTGGACCACCCGGCGATATCGCTCGCGGATCTCGGCGCCGGACCCCTCGAACAGATCGCGGCGGTCCTTCATGGCCCGGAGGTCGCCGCCCGCCGAGAACGCCCTGCCCGCTCCCGTGATGACGGCGCAGCGCACGGATGGATCGGCGTTGATTCCCTCACAGACGGCGGCGAAGGCGTCGCCGTCCTCAAGGTCCGGCAGGGCGTTCAGCCGCTCGGGCCGGTTCAGGGTCAGGATGTGGACGGCGCCGCGTCGCTCCGCCGAGATCAGTGCGCTGGTCATGTCTCGTCCATAGAAAAACCCCGGCCCTGGGGGACCGGGGTCCTGTTTGATCAGATTGAGCAGATTACTGAGGGGGGGCGAAACCGTTGGACTGGTCGACCGTGATCACGCCCTGCATGCTTTCCAGCCGCTGGCGGTCCGCCTCAGCGCGGTCTTCCATCTCGCCGCGCGTAGAGCAGACCCGGCGAGCGATGCCCGATCCCGTCACCGGTCGACGCTCGCAAACGCGCTCGTTGCGACGGTCCGCGCGGGTCTGTGCCGCTTCGGCCTCAACCTCGGGCGTGGCCGGTTGGGCGTCGGTCTGGAGCTCGGGCTGGGCCTGAAGAGTCAGGGCCATGGCCGCAGCGGAGAGCAGGCTGATCATCATGACATCATCCAATCATTCGCGTCGAACAGTGTGTGATGACAAGTGTGCACCGCAAAACGCGCTCATGGCAAGCGGCACGGTTGCACCGCCTACGGTCGTCTCCGCAGTTTCAGGGTGTTGGACAGCTTCTCCAGCGGCCGGCGGCGAAGCCGGTTGGAGGGCACGGTCCGGGTGTTGAAGGCCGTGCCGCCCACAAGGGCGAACTGCATGACGGCGTTCTGGAGGTTGAAGTGCTTATCGTTCATTGTGGGCGTCTCCTTTCGAGAACGATGAAAGAAGACGCGGCGCGCCGGTTGGGGATTTCACCTTCTTGGTCGTGTCGCGTCAGAACCAATGTCGGAATTCAACGCCCCGAATTCAAGTCTCCCGCCTCGCCCGGTCGCCACGCCCTGCATCCAGGTCTGCACCGTGGACGGACGTTCGGGCCTGTGCCTGGGATGCCTGCGCACGCTCGGCGAGATCGGCGGCTGGTCGAAGCTGACCGATGAGGAGCGGGCCCGGATCATGGCCGACTTGCCTTCGCGCAAGGATCGCCTGGATCCCGCCCTCAGATTCTGAATTCGTTCACCACGCCGTTTCACCGGACGCCAAGGGCTTTGGGTCATGGTGGCTGCATGGCGCGTTTCGATTTCCAGTCCGGCGTGATGTTCGCCCTGGCCCTTACGGCCGCGGGCGTCCTCGGCTACGGCGTCAGCCATCTGGGCGACGCCGGCCGGGCCGAGGCGGCGCCCGTCCTGATGAGCGCATCCGCGCCCTCCGCAAGGGCGACCGGTCAAGCGGCCCAGATCATCCGCGCCGCCGACGGCCACTACTGGGCCGAAGCCGACATCAACGGGCGTGCGGTGCGTGTGCTGGTGGACACCGGCGCCAGCGTCGTGGCCCTGACCCGCGACGACGCCCTGCGGCTTGGCTTCATGCTGGAGTCCGAGGATTTCGACCACACCGTGGTCACCGCCAACGGCGAGGGCCGCGCGGCGCGCATCGAACTGGCCCATGTGGCGGTGGCCGGCGCGCGCGTCGAGCGGGTTCAGGCCCTGGTGGTCGAGCGGGGTCTGCCCGCGTCCCTGCTGGGCATGAGCTATCTGGGCCGGCTGTCCCGCATCGAGGCCACGCCCCACGGACTGACGCTGCGTCCCTGAACCCTGAGTGACTCGCAGCCTTGATCGGGTGATGATGTGTCATGCGCTCGGCACTGATCTTTCTGATGATCTGCGGTTTCTGGCAGTACCCCACACAGGCTCAGGAGTGGGCGGTCGCAACCCGTGACGGCGGACGCCTGGCGCCCCAGGGCTACAGAACCGTTCACGAAATCGCCGCCTGGCTGACAGCGCAAGGCGATGCCTTTCCTCGCCACGAACTCGTGGTGGAGGGGTGCGAACCCAATGTCGTCACCGATCCGCACCTGAGCAGAACGGAACTGGTGGCCTCGGAGCTGTTCCTGGCCGGGGTCGGTCCCGGCCGTGTCATCGTGGAGCTTAACCCTGCGGGTTGTGGGGACAGTGTCGCCGTATGGTCCCGTCGAGCCCCGCCGCGCCTGAGTCACTTCGACATGCCGAGGCTGCATTTCGAGAGCGGTTCAACGGAGATTACCGCCCTGCATCGCTGGTGGTTGCGGCGGACGCGCTTTCATATCACGCCCGAAACGCGCGTGCTGGTCGATGGGCATACGGACACCGTGGGACCTGATGGGCTCAATCAGGCTTTGAGCGAACAGAGGGCTCAGGCCGTGGCCGACCAGCTCATATTCATGGGTGTGTCCGAAAACATGATCACCGTGCGCGGATCGGCCGACCGTCTGCTGGCCCGGCCGTCAACGGGTCCCGAGATGCTCAATCGACGCGTAAGCGTTCACCTCAGGCGTCCTCGATCGGACGGGTCCTACACGCCTTGGTGATCAGAGGGCCTTCACGACCACCGAGATCGCCGTGGCCAGCAGATAGACCGCGAACGCCTTCTTCAGCACGCGCCGGTTCAGACGGTGCGCCAGGCGCGCGCCGATGGGCGCCGTCAGGGCGGTCAGCAGCCCCATGATCGCGGCCGCCGGAATATTGACGTAGCCCAGCGACAGGGGCGGCCGTCCCTCCGCGCCCCAGCCGAACACCGCGAAACCCAGCGCCGCCGCCGCGCCGATGGCCAGGCCGAAGCCCGAGGCGGTGGCCACGGCCTGATGGATCGGTCGTCCGCACAGCACCATGGTCATGCCGCCCAGGCTGCCGCCGCCCACGCCCATCATGGCCGACAGCCCGCCGATCAGCGTGCCCACGCCGCGCCGACCCCAGCCGGTGGGCAGGTCAGGCCTCAAGGTGATCCGCTCAGGCAACAGTCCCATCTGCGCCGCCACCAGCAACAGACAGGCGCCATAGACGATGGCCAGCCCCCCCATGGAGGTCACCCCCGCGACGGCGGCTCCGATCAGGCCGCCCAGCGCCACCCACGGCGTCCAGGTGCGCAGCACCGTCTCGTCCACAGCGCCGTGCGCCCTGTGCGTTGCCAGCGACTTCCAGGACGTGGCGACGATGGTCAGCAGCGAGGTGCCGATGGCCACATGCAGATTGCTCTCGCCGCCCACGCCCAGCACCGAGAAGGCGTAGAACAGGGCGGGCACCAGCACGGTGCCGCCGCCGACGCCGAACAGCCCGCCGATCACCCCCGCCACGGCTCCGGCCCCCGCCAGGGCGACCGCCATCAGCAGCAGGTCGGCGACCGGAAGGCCGTTCACGCCGCCTCTTCCGCGCGGGCGTCCCGCTTGGCCTCGGCCTCGCGCACCGCCTCGACGGCCTGATCCACAACCTCCAGCCCGGCGCCCGGGCGGATCGACTCCACCGTCAGGATGCGGCGGAAGGTGCGCGCACCCGGCCGCCCGTGCATCAGGCCCAGCATGTGCCGGGCCATGTGGGGCAGATGCACCCCCTCCTCCAGCCGCGCGGCCATATAGGGCCGGTACCGCGCGATGGCCTCGAACGGGTCCACGTCCGGCGTATCCGCCCCGAACAGTCGCCGGTCGGCTTGTCCCAGCAGCGCCGGCTCGTGATAGGCCGCCCGGCCCAGCATGACGCCGTCCAGCGCAACGCCATGCTCGTCCGGCGCCAGATGGGCCTCGGCCGCGTCCAGATCGGGAACACCGCCGTTGATGACGACGGTCAGATGCGGCCGCTCGCGCTTCAGGCGCCGCACCAGGGCGTAATCCAGCGGCGGCACGTCGCGGTTCTCCTTGGGCGACAGCCCCTTCAGCCAGGCCGTGCGGGCATGGACGATGAAGGTTGTGACGCCCACGGCCGCGCTGGCGTCCACGGTGGCGCACAGGCTGTCGACCGGGTCCTGGTGCTCACGCCCAACATGCCCGATCGCGGGGTGGTGACCGATCTCGGTGGGCTTCGCCCGATCCTGCCGCCGGCGGAGTTGGAACGGCTGGAGAAGGGAAACACGAATCGTCCGGAC
>SXGT01736689.1_pt1 | contig 19944 bp, 14 predicted proteins | sample 3176221 | NCBI WGS metagenome assembly SXGT01 (sample SAMN11356862, study PRJNA531348) | freshwater metagenome | isolation source: freshwater sample F1-120 | place: China: Fuxian Lake, Yuxi | collected 2017-12-25
CACTATGGCGAGGACATCGGCCAGCCCGACGCTTTGGCGGCGCTGGTGCGGGCGCTGGGCAAAGTCGACGGGCTGCGCTGGGTGCGGCTGATGTACGCGTATCCGCACAACTTCACGGACTCGCTCGTCGCCGCGATGGCTGAGAGCCCAAACTGCGTGCCGTACGTCGACATGCCCCTGCAGCACTGCAGCGACAACGTGTTGCAGCGCATGAACCGGCGCACCTCGCGCGCCGAGATGGAAGGCCTGCTGCTGCGCCTGCGGGCGGCGATGCCCGACATCACGCTGCGCACGACCCTCCTGGTCGGCCACCCTGGCGAGACCGAAGACGACTTCACCTCCCTGCTCGACTTCGTCAAGCATTGGCGTTTCGACCATATGGGCGCCTTCGCCTACAGCAGCGAGGATGGCACCGCGTCGGCGCGCATGACCGATCCCGTGCCCGAGGCGGTCAAGGCTTGGCGGCACAAGACGCTGCTGCAGGCCCAACGCCGCATCGCGCGTGCCCGCAACCAAGGCCGCGTCGGCCAGCAGCTTGAGGTGCTGGTCCATGGCCTCTCAGCCGAGACCGACCTGCTGCTCGAAGGCCGCCACCGCGGCCAGGCTCCCGAGATCGATGGCGTCGTCTACATCAACGACGCGCCCGACGACATTGGCCGCGGCCAGCTGCGGAAGGTCGAGATCAGCGAGGCCCACGACTACGACCTCGTGGGGCACGTCATCGCCTGACGCGGCGGACGGAGGATCCATGCAGTGCCAGCGGAGCGAAGCGGCAGCGGTGGGCCTTGACCGGCGGTCGGCGGGGCGCGCTCGCGAGGGGCGACAGCGTCGGCTGCGCGGCGGCATCGGTGCCCTCGCGCTGGTCGCTGGGCTATCTGGCTGTGCCGACGATCCGACCTACACCTTGGCGCCGCCGCTCGCCGGCCTTGAGCACGTCGAGGCCGCAGCCATCGGCGCCAAGGTCCGCCTCTCGGCGTCGCCCACCGCGGTGGCGGTCGCCAGCGAAGAGGGCCAGCTTGGCGGGCGAATCGTCCGCTTCTCGTTTCTGGTCGCCGACGGCGCTGTCGCAGTGGACACCGCGGCGCCGACGCTGGACCACACCTTCAAGGCCGCCGGCAGCTTCGCCTTGCAGCTCGAGGTCGTCGATGACGCCGGGCGCAGCAGCCGCGTCTCGTCCGTCCTCCACGTTCAACCTGCGCTCGGCGCCACCTGCAGCGACGTCGACGCCAGCGCCTGCGTCAGTGGTCGATGTCGGCAGGGCGTCTGCGTCGTCCTCGCTTGCACCGGCGCCGAGAACTGCCCAGACGATCTCAGATGCCAAGCAGGGCAGTGCCGGCGCGACGCGACCACGGCAGGCCGCGTCAGCGAAAAAGCGCCCTGAGGCGGCGGTGGACCGACACCAGCGCCTTTCTCGCGGGCCGGCGACGACGCACCAGAGGCCTCAACGCCGGCGCCCACCCACATGCGCCTTGACGCCGGGCGGTCAGACCGCTAGAACGCGCGCCCCCGCGGCGTCGTCGCCGCAGGAGCCGTCGAGCACGCCGAGTTGGCGTCGCCCGAGCATCTGGGGCTGAGGCAGGCCCTAAACCCGGCGCCGTTGGGGCCCGGGCCGTCGAGAGGAAAACGTGGCGAATCATAAGTCTGCAGCCAAGCGCGCCCGCCAATCTGAGAAGCGGCGCCTGCGCAACCGGGCCACCAAGTCCGTCGTTCGCACCAGCGTCAAGGGCCTGCGCACCAAGATCGAGGCCGGCGAGGCCACCAACGACGATCTGGCTGCGACGATGGCCGTGGTCGCCGGCGCTGGCGCTGGCGGCGTCATCCCGCGCAAGCGGGCCAGCCGCCAAATCTCGCGCCTCGCCAAGGCGTTGCACAAGGCCCAGACCCAGGGCTGAGCTGCGCCGGCGCCTCGCATGCGCTGGCGCCTCGCACACACCGGCGCCTCGCAGACGCCGGCGCCTCGCACACGCCGGCGCCTCAGCATACGCCGGCGCCTCGCATCTACAGGCGGTGGAGATCGCGGTGCCCAACGCGTTTGATCGCACGCCGTTTGCGGCGACGTTTCGCCAAGCCGCGCCCGGCCTCGAGGCGGCGGAGTGGCTCATTGCAGCCGCCAGTCAGGCGACGCCCGCAGGGCGACTGCTGCTGAGCAAGGCCGCGGCGTCCCTTGTCAACCGGGGCTGGATCTCCAGCACAGACGCCGTTGTCGAACAGGTCGCAGCCCACGCTGACCTCACGGTGGAGTGCCTGCGCGACGAGGTCGAGCAGCTCACACGCAGCGGACTCCTCTCCGTCGTCGATGGCAAGATCGTCGACATCGCAGCTTGTCTGAGCGCGCGGCCGACGCTGTGGCGCTTCCATTCCGATGGCCACGCCGCCGTTCACTTGGTCGGGCCGCTCGCCGCGCTTGGCGTCGCGCGGGGCCTCGGTCGCCCCGGCACGGTCCGCGGGCGCTGCAGCGGCGGCGGCGACGGCGCGACGGCCGTTGAACTCCACTGTGACAGCCAGGGCGTGCACAGCCGAGCGCCCGAGACGCTGGCGATGTTCCTGCCGGCCTGGCCTGGTGCCACCGATCCGAGCGAGGCCATCGCGGCCGGGCGGATCTTCGCAGACGACGACGCCTTGTCGCGCTGGCAGGCCGAGGCCGCCGAGCCGCCCGGGCTGCCGCTGCCTTCGTACGTGTTCCCCTTCGCCGCCACCGATCTCGGCGACCGCCTTGGGGCCGCGTTCGAGTCGCTCTTCGACGCCCTCGCCATCCACGACTGACAGAGCGCCGACTGAAGCGCAGGGTCGGCGCCGCCGCGACGCCCAACTCGGTGTGCGGCGCCGCTGGCGCGGTGGTCTGAGCCGCCGCGACGATCAGCTCGGTATGCGGCGCCACAGTCGCGGCGGCCCGAGACGCCGGACGATCGCGCAGCGATCGCGCAGGGCGTCGTGCCAGGCGCCAACCGCGAGGTCGACGCCGGCGGCCTGCGCCAACGGCAACAGGGCGTCGCATGCTCCGGCGCGTGCGGCGTGGAGCGCTAGGAGCCGCAAGCACTCGCGGCGGACCCAGCGGTCGACCCCAGCATCGGCGGCGAGGTCGGCCAGGGCGGCACCCGCGGCACCGGATTTGGCGCCAAACAGCTGCATGCGCGCCCACAGGTAACGCGCCATCGCAGCGTCCGGCAGCGCCTCATAGAGCGCCTCGACTCGGCGGCGAAACGGCAGCGATGGGGCGCCAAGGGCGAACAGGTCAGCCACGGCGTCGCGGCCAGCGTCCAACTCGACCAAGGAGGCCTTGACCGCCAGCGTGCGCGCCGCAGCCTCACCGCGCGGCAGCGCCCCCGCCTCGCGCCATCGCGCCATCGCCATCGCGACCTCGCCCCGCCGAAGCGACACGTCGCCCAGGGCGGCCAAGAGCGCGGCCCGATCGACGTCGCGCGGCGCTCGACCGAGGCGCGCGGTCAGCAGCGACTGTGCGCCCTGCAGGTCGCCAGCGCCCGCCAGCGCGCCGGCCAGCGCCAGGTCCAGACCGAGCGGGAGCTCGCCCTTGCCGAGGTGGCCACGCAGCGCCTCATGAAGCGTTGACCACTCGCGCAGCACGGCGACAGCGTCGTTGCGGCGGTGGGCCCTCTGCGCGCGCTCGCGGCAGCGGCCGGTCTCCAGCGGGCAGGGCCGCTGCAGCAACCCTGGTGACGCGAAGCGCGCCGCCAGCTTCTCGACGTCCGCCGGTGCCAGCGTCGGCGCCAACGCCGCGAGTCGGGCCCGCCAGCCGGCGATCGCCACGCCCTCGCCGACGCCACACGCGCCGTCGATGTCATCGCCGCGATAGACGGCCTGCAGCGCAGCTTGGCCGCACGCCTCGCCGACGTGGCGCAAGAGCGAGCCAGCGACGGTGTAGGCCCGCGCCGAGCTCTCGACCGCGAAGCCGAGCGGCGAGAGCAGCGCCTCGACCGGCGGCAGAAGGCCTAGCCGCTCCATCGCCGCGGCTTGGGCGTGCGGATTCAGTCCATCGATCTCGGGCCACTCGGCTGCCACCGCCAGCCCCTCGATGCGGACGGCGTCGGGCAACAGCCCGCCACGCATCGGTACGCCGAATGGGCCGGCCACGAGCGCCGCGCCAAAGACGTGCGCCAGCTCGTGCGCCAGCGTCGTGTCGCCGTAGCCCGGGTCGACCAGGTGCGCCTGGTGCAGCCAGGGCTTGGCCATCTCGACGCCGTGGGCCCCCATCAGCCGGCGCTTGTGGGCATCGTCGAGGTAGACGAAGACCTCGATGGTGGCGTCGGGAACCACGCCGAGGAAGCGCCGCAGCTGGTGCCAGCGCACCGCGGTGTCCTCCGCCAGCAGGCGGGCCTGCCGCCGCCAACCCGGCGCGGCGGCCATGTGCACCACGACGTCTGGGCGCGCCTCGGTCGCGGGCGAGCCTGCGGCGCCAGCCAGCGCAGGGGCTGCTCCCCGGAGGCGCAGCTCGACCGCGATCGGCAGGGCGTCGAGCACGTCGGCCCGACGCACCCGCCAGCCATCCGGCCCACCGCGCACCCAGCCGACGCCGAGCGCCGTCACCGCCACCAAGAGGCCCAGCCGTCCGCGCGTCGTCCGCACGTGCTGCCTGGTCGGCACCTCCGCGACAGGCTCTGTCGCCAGCGCCCAGGCCGCGGCGCCGAGCCAAAATGGCGCCGTGGTGGCGACGAAGGCCAGCATGCGCAGATCTGGCCCGAGCGCGTCCTCGTAGATCGACCCGGGGATCATGCCGAACAGCTCGTGCCAGGTCGCGACCGTCGGCTCGGTCAGGAAGCCGTGCAGCGGAGTCAACGCCGACCCGAGCGCCAGCAGCCACCAGCCGAGCGTTGGCCGGGTCGGTGCCAGGCGCGCGGCGATGGTCGCCATGCAAGCGCCGACGATGGCGCTGCTGCCGGGGCCGAGCAACCAGTTCAGCCAGCCGGTGCCAGCAGCGCAGCTCGGCACCCGCAACGCGTCCAGCCACAGCAAAAGCGCCGGCGCGAAGGTGGTCAGCAGGACCCGCCGTAGACACGCGGCGGCGTCGATCTGGCCCCGGCGTTGGCGGCGAACATGGGCGCCGGCGGCCCAACCGATCACGGGCGACAGCAGGAGCGCAGCGTGAAAGTCGAGCACCCCGACGCCTGGCAGCGCGCAGCATAGCAGCGTGGCGCCAAGGACCACGCCCGGCGCAACCAGGTCGCCCGCGCGCCATCGACTGGCGATCCATGCCCAAATGGCCCGAACCATCGCCCCTTGTCCTCCACCGCCAGCCACGGTGGCGGCCTCCCCGGCGCGCCGGACGACGGCTCCCGAGCGCACGGCTGGCGGGTGCATTGTCACCCCATCCCGTTCCATTGTGTATACCGCATGACAAGGGCTGCGAGCCGTGCTAAGCCGCGCGGGGAAATGCTCGGAGGCTGTGCAGCCGGCATGCGAGTGGAGTTGGCGCGCTGAGGCAATGAACGCGGCGCAAGGGTTGGTAGCGATGGCAAAGGGCAGCGCACGACTGATTCGCCTTGGCGGCGGTCCCGGCCAGCAGGAGATCGATCTCGGCGACGTGACCAACGTCGGGAGACAGCCGACCAACAGCCTGCAAATCGTCGATCGCCTCGTCTCGAAAGAGCACGCAATCTTCATCCGCAAGCCCGGCACCAACATCTGGACGCTGCGCGACCTCGAGAGCCGCAACGGCACGTACTGCAACGACGTCTTGGTGGAGGGCGACCAGCAGCTCCGCGACGGCGACACCATTCGCATTGGCAGCACGAACTGGCGCTACGCTGCGGTGGAGGTGGCGCCGGCCAAGCCGGCGATGGAAGATGAGCCGCCGGCGAGCATTCACGCCACCGTCCAGCTCGACCTGTTGCGCGACTTCGCGCCCGTCGATCTGGTCTCCGACGAGCGAACGCTCCGCAACGACTACGAAAAGCTCCGCCTCGCCTACACGCTCTCCGGCGATCTGCACGCCGAGCGCTCCATCGATCGCATGGTCGATCGCATCTTGAAGCGCATCTTTGAGTGGTTGCCCGTAGATCGCGGCATCGTCATGATGGTCGATCGCAAGGCCAACAAAGACATCGACGTCGTCGATCGCCTCCGCAACTTCGCGGTCAAGGTGCGGCCTGGGGCCGGCTGGGAGGGCAACACCGATGACGTGCGCGTGCCGTCCAGCATCTTGCGGCAGGCTGTGACCGGTCGCGAGGCCGTGCTCTCGACGGACGCCCGCATGGACGCTCGCTTTGGTCACGCCCACTCGGTCGTGCTGCAGGGCATCCGCTCGAGCATGACGGTGCCGCTGATCGCCAACGAGGACGTGCTCGGCGTGCTCCACGTCGACTCGCTGATCTCGACGGGCCTCTTCACCGAGAAGGACCTGTCGGCCCTCGGCGCCGTCGCCCGGCAGGCGGCGATTAGCATCGACAACGTGCTCATGCAGCAGCGGATCAAAGAGGAGACGCAGGCCCGCGAGTCGCTGTCGCGCATGTTGAGCCCGAACCTCGTCGATCAGATCGTCTCTGGTGATCTGCCGTTGGAGAAGGGCGGTCAGCTGCGCAAGGTCACGGTGTTGTTTAGCGACGTGCGCGGGTTCACCAACCTGACCGAGCGGACGCCACCGGCCGAGATGGTCGACATGATGAATGACTACTTCGAGCGCGTGACCAACATCGTGTTCAAGCACGAGGGCACGCTCGACCAGTACATCGGCGACGCCGTCATGGCGCTATGGGGCGCGCCCCTGGCGACCGACGAAGACGAGATGCGCGCCGTTCACTGCGCAATCGAGATGCAGGCGGCGATTGCAGAATTCAACGTCGAGCGGATGGCGCTGGACCTCGACCCCATCGCGGTGGGAATCGGCATCGCGACCGGCCAACTCGTCGCCGGCTACATGGGCAGCAGCCAGACCCTGTCGTACACGGTGCTCGGCCGGAGCGTGAATCTCTCGGCCCGGCTCTGCGGCCAAGCAGGCCCAGGTGAGGTCTTGCTCTCGCCGTCGACCTTTGAGCACGTCCAGGAGCACGTCGAGTGCGAGGCCCTGGCGCCGATCAAGCTCAAAGGCATCCTTGACACCGTGTCGCCGCGTCGGGTTATCCGCTGGAAGGGCTGAGAGCCGCGCCCGCCCCACGCCAGCGCCCGCGCCCTATCGCCCGCCCCACGCCAGCGCCCGCGCCCTATCGCCCGCGCCCTATCGCCGGCGAACCAGCGCCCACACCCCAACTCCGGTCGTCGACCGCTGCGCCGCCCGCGCTGCTGCGAGCCCTCCTGACTCGGAGCGTCGCTGATCGAGGAGCGCTGGAAGATGACCCGCTCTCTGGGTTTGGGGTGCGCCGAGCCCCAAGGCACCGACGGCGTGCGACGCGGCCCGTCAACAACCGTCGCGCCTCTCACAGCAGGACGTCGCAGCGGAGCGCTTTGTCGCGCCGCGCCGCCGGGACGGTAGGTCGTGCGTCGGCAGCAGGGGGAGGAGCCGCTCACCAAAGCGCGGCGCGAGCTCAGCTTCGAGCAGCGCCCGCGACTCTGCGACGCTGTAGCGCTGGCTGATGTGGTACGGCACAAAGCAACCCGCCGCAGCCGCCACCTCGGATTGGCGCAGGTCGTGCAGGTGGGTGTGGTAGCCGGCGTGGGCGAGGCCCGGCGGATGGCGCTCGTCGAGCAGCGTCACCTCATGCAGGACGACCTGGGCGTCGCGGAGCGCCGGGGCCTCGTCGACGGCGCTGGCGAGGGTGTCGCCGCTGATGGCGAGCAGCGTGACCTCCTCATGGCGTGCGACGACGTGGCCCGCGGTCCGCAACGCCCGGATCTCGGGGCCGCTCTTGCCGAGCAGCTCGGGCAGCAGCTTGGCGCGGCGCTCGACGACTGCCCAGCCCAGCGCCGGGACGCGGTGGTGCGCCGGTAGCGCGACGAGGCTGCGGCCGCTGCCCAGCGAGAAGCGGTCGCCTGGCCGCGCCGGGAAGAGCTCGACCTCGAAGGCGACGCCCTGCAGGCGCTCCCAGGCCGCCAAAATCGTCGACAGCTCGGCGACCATCTCTGCCGGCAAGTAGACACGGGCCGGCGGCATCGCGCTCATGCGCCGTAGACCGAGCCAAGCCGGCAGGCCGCCAGCGTGGTCGAGGTGGCCGTGGGTCAGCGCCATGTGGCGGCTGGCGAGCGCCGGCGCGGCGACGCGCCCGACATCGATCGCCAGCGAGAATTCCGGGATGCGGAGCCACGTCTCGATGCCGGCCACGCTCCAGCCCTCGATGGAGAACGCGACGCCTGGCGGCTGCAGGCGCACCTTCGGCGTCCCTGCCTCAGGGTAGTTGGTGGTCGCTTCTGGCGGCGTCGCGCCGGCCTCGCCTTCAGGCTCAGCCATCGAGCACGGCGAGTCGGTCGGCGACAGCGCACAGCACGGCCGCGGCCGCAGGCGGCAGGGCGTCCATGGCGCCCCGCCGCGTCTCGGCGAGCAAAGCGTCCAGGTGCGCACGTCCGCGCTCCAGCGCGCCGAGATCGAGCAGCTGCTGACAGAGGGCGTCGATCTCGGCGTCGGGCACCGCGGGACCGCCGCCATGACCGGCGGCGAAGGCGGCCGCCAGCGTGCGCTCGACCGGGGCGACCACGGTGGGAGGCGCGTCGGCGAGCGCGAAGCGCAGCGGCAGGGTCGGCTTGCCCTCGCGCACATCGGCGCCAGCGGCGCCCCTGCCTTTGGTGCCGAGCAGATCGAGCAGGTCGTCGCGGAGCTGGAACGCGACGCCGAGCGCACGCGCGGTGTGGCGCACCGCAGCGGGCCGATCGACGCCCAGCAGCAGACCGGCGCCGGCGATGGCCACGCCAAAGAGCGGCGCGGTCTTGGCGGCCGCCACCGCCTCAAGACGCGCCTGATCGGCCTGGCCGCTGCCGTGGACGTCGAGGTCTCCTACCTGGCCGGCGATCGTCTCGAGCAACGCGCTGGCGAGCATAGCCGAGAGCCGGGGCCCGAGCCCGCCGGGCAGGTCGCGATCCTCGCACAGCGCCAAGATCGGCGCCACGAGCAGCGCATTGCCGGCGTTGATCGCCTGCGCCACACCGTGCCGGGTCCACAGCGTCGGCTTGCCGCGTCGCAGGCGATCGCCGTCCTGGATGTCGTCGTGGACGAGCGTGCCGTTGTGGACCCACTCGATCGCCGCGCCCAGCCGTGCGGCTGCGACGACGTCACCGCCACCGGCTTCGACCAGCGCGATCGGCAGCAGTGCGCGCAGGCGCTTGCCGCCGGCTTCGAAGGCCTCCGCGACCATGGCGTCGAGCGCGGCCTGGGCGTCGCGGGGCGCCAGCGTCTCGCCCGCCACTCTCGCCCGCAACGCCTGCACCGCGGCCTCAGCCAGCGGGCGCGCCGCCGCGAGCCTTGTGTCGAGGTCAACGGCCACCGACGCCGAGGTCGCCCACGGCGCGACCGGCGCTAGATCGGCCGGCAGGCGCGCCGCCACCCGCCCGCCGTTGGCCGCGTGCGCCTCTGCCAAGGTCGCCGCCCGCTCCTCCGCGCCGTCACCCGCGAAGAAGGCCAGGACGCAGTCGCCGCCGCCGGCACCCGAGGTCCGCGCTACCCCGCCGGCGCTGTGAATGCGCGCCAGCAATGGCGTCAGCGCCGCTGGCTGCAAGAAGGGCTGGCCAGCGGCGAGGTCGGCGAACGCGCCCTCACAGGCCTGCAGGGCACCCAGAATAGCCGCGGCGTGTGCGTCGCCCGGCGCTGGCGCGGGCCACAGTTGGGCCAGCAGCGCCCGCGAGGCCTCGCCAATGGCCGCGATCGTCGCCGACTCGCGCCGCACCGCCCCGCCGAGGGCGCGCCGGGTGTCGGCAGACTCGCCAGAGAACAGCGCCACGGCGTACAGGCCCACCGGCCAAGGCAGCGGGCGCCAGCGAGGCGCTTCGGCGAAGAAGGCGCCGAAACCGCCACCGCCGACGCAGAACACGTCATAGCCGCTGCCGCGCCCGGCCTGCGCCTGCCGATGGCCTGCCGCAGCGTGGGCCAGCCAGCCTTCGTCAAAGTCGGCTCCATGGCTGGCCGCCAGCGCCTGCGCCGTCGCCACCGCTACCGCCGCGCTGCTGCCGAGGCCAAGCTTGGCCCCGTGGGCGTCGGCGGCCACTTCCACGCACAGCGCGCCGCGAAAGCTCACCCCAGCGGCGGCGGCGGACTCAATGACCGCGGCGATGAAGGTCAACAGGCCCGGCGGCGCGGGCTCGGCGCCGGGTACCCAACGCCACTGGCCGCCGAACGCGTTCAGCTCCACGGCCGCGTCGCCCGGCTGCCAGCGCCAGCGCGCCAAGGTTCCGACCGCTGCCGCCAGCGCTGGGGCGCCCTCTAGGACCGCATATTCGCCGGCGATCATCAGCTTGCCGGGGACGCTGCCCGACGCCTCCGCGGGGTCTTTCGCGCGCGCCATCGCTCAGCCGTGGGGTACGAGGTGGGCGCCGCCGCCGACCCGGGTTCGGGTGAGCTTGACCACGCCCGGAATGCCGCCGATCGCCGTGCAGACCCCGTCCACGGCGCCGGCCTCACAGAGCACAACCACCGATGGACCGGCGTCGATGGTGAAGAAGGCCGCTACGCCCACCGCCCGCAGTCGGCGCACTGTATGCATCACCTCGACGGTCGCCGCCTGCCAGTAGATCAGGCCGGGCCGGGTCGCCAGCATCGTCGCGTGCATGGCGAGACAGTTGGCTTCGGAGACCTCGCCGAGGCGCTCGAAGTCGCGGCTGGCGATGGCGCCGAGACACTCGGGGACGTCGCGGAAGCAAGTATCGATGAATGCAGAGAAGAACGGCGACGTGTCGGCCGACAAGCGCATCCCCTCGCCGGACGGGGTCTTCTTCGGGCCCTCGCCAATGTGTACGATCACCGCGCGCAGCGGCCAGTCCTCGGGCGTGGCGATCTGCTCGGCCAGCGAGTCGCTGCCGTCGTCACGTTCGCCGCGCTGCCAGAGGACGAAGCCGCCGTGGACGCTGCGGCAGGCCGAGCCAGAGCCCAGCCGCGCGATCCCAGACAGCGCGCCGTCGTCGAGCCCGACGCCGTAGGCTGCGGTCGCTGCCCGCGCCAGCGCGGCAAACGCCGAGGCGCTCGACGCGAGGCCTTGGGCGGTCGGCACGGTGTTGACCGCCCGCACGCCAGCGCGCACCTCAGTCCCAGCGAGCGCCCGCACCGACCGCATCACGCGGCCGACCCGCACCAGCGCCTTCTGGTCGGCCGGCTTGTCGTTGATCAACATGACGTTGCCGTCGAGATCGAGGTTAGGCGCCACGATCGTCAACGTGCCTAGCTCGGCGATGCACACCGAGACGGAGGGCGCCAAGGGTAGGTTGCGCTCGTAGTCCCGTTTTCCCCAGTACTTCGACAGCGCGATGTTGATCGGCGCAAAGGCCGCCGCGCGCTGCATGCCGTCGGGCAGGTTGGCGCCGCTCACCGGGCGCGCCAGCGAACTGGCCGCCGGGCTGCTCGCATCCTCATGGGTCATCGACCTGCCTCCAGGGGTGTCGGCGCGGTCTCCGCGACCACGGGGAGCACCCAGCGCTCGGCTGTGCAGCCGGCGACCGCGGCGCACAAGGTTGCGGCCAAGGCCGGGTCCGGCGCAAGCGCGAGGATGGCCCCACCCAGCCCGGCGCCTGATTGTTTGACGCCGAGCGCCCCGGCGGCCCGGAGCGCGTCGATGGCGCGCCGCATCGCAGGGCTCACCACGCCGAGCGGTTCGAGGGCGTCGCCAGCGGCGTTCATCGCCGCGCCGAGCCCGGAGGCGTCTCCGTCACGCAGCGCCACCGCGGCCGACCGGGCGGCCTCCGCCGTCGAGCGCTGCAAGGCTTCGTCCTGGCTGCTCGTCATCGTCGTTCGCGCCGCCCGCGCGATCGCCACCGCCGTGGCCGTCGGCGGCGCCCGGCCGACGTCGCACAGCACCCAGCGGGCCGTCGCCAGGGCGGCGCTGATCGTGATCTCGGAGAGGCGCCTGCCGCCGGCGAACCGCACCGCACCGCCGCTCGACATCGCGGCCGCCGGATCGAGGCCCGAGGAGCGGCCATGAGCGATCGCTTCGACCGCGCGGGCGGCCTGCAGCAAGGAGTCGTCGTCGAGCGGCCGGCCAAGGCGCGAAGCGAGGGCCCGCAGCGCCGCGACGGCGAAGGCAGCGGAGGAGCCAAAGCCCCGATGCATCGGAAGGTTGGACGAGACCCGCGCCGCGCCATCGGCGGCGACCCCGAGCTGCGCCGCGGCCTCCCCGAGCATCTGCAGGCTCGTCGAGTCGATCAGATCGCCGCCGTCGGAGGTCAAGTGCAGCGGTCCGTCGTCACTCCACTCGACGCGGGTCCACCAGGTAGGCAGCGCCAGCGCGATCGCCTCGCAGCCCGTCAACACCCAGTGCTCGCCGATCAGGATCGCCTTGCCATGGGCCTGTCCGTGGCCGCTGCGTGCCCCGGCGGCTGCGATCACGTGCGCTCCCAGCCGTCCGCGGCGTCGCGGCCGCCTGAACCCAGCCCGTGCGACCAGACGCGGCTGCTGTCATGCCACAGCGAAGTCGTCGCGAGGTGGGCGATCGTCGGCGCGCCGACCAAGAACATCGTCGTCCGCAGCGTCTCGATGACGCCTTGGATCTCGGTCACGACCGCGTCAATCGCCGCCGATGGATCGCGGTGGCTGCGCGCGGCGATGAGGAAGGGCCACGCCATCGCTACGGCGTCGGCGCCGAGGGCGATGCACTTGGCGGTCTGCAGGCCGTCGCGCAAGCCGCCTGAGCCGATGACGATGCGGCCCGGAAAGATCGACCGCGCCAGTTGAACGCTGGCCGCCGTCGGCGTACCGAAGTCTGCGAGCACCTGCCCAGCGATCGAGCGCGGCGAGCGCGCGCCGTGGCGCAACGACTCGATCCGGGCCCAGGATGTGCCGCCGACCCCCGCCGTCTCGACGCCCGCGACGCCCGTGGCCGCTAGCGCCCGCAGCGTCGGCAGCGACAGGCCGGCCCCGACCTCCTTGACCAGAACCGGCACCGTGCAGCCTGAGACAGCGCGCGCCACCGCTTCGTAGACGCCGCGCCAGTCGCGATCGCCCTCAGGTTGGACCGCCTCTTGCAGCGGGTTCAGGTGGACCATCATGCCGTTGGCGCCGACCTCGTGAGCCAGCCAGTCGAGGATGGCGCCCGCGCTGGCCTCGCCGTCGCTCTCGGCGTCGCCGGCTTCCACCGCGTCGCGGAGCTGAATGGCGCCGATGTTGCCGAAAATCAGCGTCGAGGGCGCGACGTCGCGCAGGCGAAAGCTGCTCAGCGCTTCAGCATCGCCGCCGATCATCGGCCGCTGGCTGCCGAGGCAGAACGCAACGCCTGCCCGCTCGGCTGCCGCCGCCAGGATGCGGTTGACCGCGCCGGCCTCGGCGCTGCCGCCGGTCATCGCACCGACGAGCAGCGGGGCGGCGAGGTCGACGCCGAGCAGGTGGACGCGGGTGTCGACGGCGTCGAAGTCGAGCTCTGGCAGCGACAATGCTTGGAACTCATAGGAATCTAGCCCGTGCCCGCGGCCCGGCTGCTGCGAGCGTGGGTCGTCTGTGGCGAGCTGCAGGTGCTCGGCCTTGCGTCGCCGCGCGCTGTCGATGCTCTCGTCCATGGACCCCAAGCTCAGTGCGGCGCACAATTCGCCGCGCGCCCCGATCTTGCCCGAGTCCCCAGCCGGCGCAACCGCCGCTGCACCCAGCGCTGCCGTCGACGAGGGTAGCCGCCATCGCCCGCATCTGCTAGGCAGGCGCCATGAACCAGCCCGTCGACTCAAGTCACTTGCTGCTGCTGCCGGAGGCCGACGAGGCCCTCGACCGCCCAGCGCGGGCGCTCGACGCCTTGCTCTCCGGCCAGCTGCCGGCGACCGAGATCCCGGCGCTCGAAGCAGCCGCCGGCGGGCTGCCCTATTTCACGATGCTGCGCGAGCTGTTTCGCCTCGGTGAGGCCGACTTTGTCGTACGCATGGCGGTCCTCTCCGACATCGCCGAGTCCGACCGTACGCGCTGGGAGCCTGACTCGCTGGTGCGCCACTTCGGCTGGCTTGCCACGGAGGCCCTCGGCGTGGTCTTGCGCAGCCTTCGCCGCAGCGGCTGGCTTGAGCTGGAGGGACGCGAGCACCGGCTGACCGATCGCGGAGAGGCGGTCTACCCCCTGCTCCGCCGCCTCACCGACGTGCGACCGATGCAGGGCGATCTCGCGCTCGGCGTGCTGTCCGTGCAGCTCTCACGCGAGCTAGGCGCCGAGGCCGCGCCGGCCCTGCGCCACCTGCGCCACAACCTCTGCCGCATCGTCGACGAGGCCGAGGTCGCGCTCAGCAGCCACTCCGAGGTGCGGATCTTGGAGGCTCGGCAGCGTATCGACCGCAACCTCGCTTGGGCCCGGCGCGCTCGGGTCGCCATCGAAGACATCGACCTCGCCGAGACGGAGGCCTACCGCGTCGCCCAGGCGGTCGGCCAACAGCTCTCGGAGCTCCACCGCTGGCACGCGGCGCTGCAGCGCGCGCTCGGCGATCTTGCGGACAAGCGCGTCGCGCTCGGTGACTCCGGGCTCTCGATCGTCGACCTGACGCAGTTCTTGATGCGCTGCGACGTCGACATGCTCGCCGACTTTGGCGAGTCCCTGGTCGCGGTGCCCGTGGCTCCGAGCTTTGCCCTCTGCGACAACCTGATCCTCGAGGCCGAGGCTGAGCTTGTGCACGGCGCAGGCCGCGTCGCAGACACCGCGCGCTACGGCTGGGCCGAGGGCGCCCCGGAGATCGCCGGCCGCGGCGAGCCAGAGCTCCCCGAGTTCTCAGCGCTGGAGCGCTTCATCAGTGACCTCGCAGTGCTCCAGCTCGGCGACGGCAGGCGATCGCTCGCTGAGCTGGTGCCGACGCGGTCCTGGGCCGAGTCGGCCTACCGTCTGTCCTTGCTCGCGCTGGCCGAGACGCCGCCGCCGACCCACGCTGCCGCCAGCGGCGACGCCGCCGCCTCGGGCGATGCTTCGGCGGGCGGAGACCCCGCGCTCTCGGCGCTGAGCCGCAGCATCCCGTTCTGGCAAGAGATCGCGGCCCCTGGCGGCGCCAACATCGTCGTCGAGGAGCCCTTCGAGGGCGCGATCAGCCACGGCAACGTGGTGCGCCTCGACGTGGCGCTGGGCTTGGTGGCCGGCGCGCGCCCGCCGACGTCGCCGAGAGACGCAGCCAATCTGGCGCCGTGAGCAGCGGATCTGGGCGCGGCGCTGGTTGTGGAAGGCCGGGAAAGTGCCGCCACTTTCAGCGAGGCGGCGCCAATCCCCCCTCGGGACCGACGGCCAGAGACGCCGCCCGTCATCTCCGGCCGCGACGCTAGCGCCCCGATGTGAGCGCGGTCAGATCGAGTCGGGTCCAACTCGTCCAGAGCTCGCGGTAGCCTTTGGCGTCGCCGCGCGCCCAGGCGTCGTCGAGCCGGCGCAGTCGGGCGTCTAGGGCAGCGATCCCCTGATCGCGTGGCGCGATCTTGCGTGCGCGCTGCAGGGCGTCGCGCGCCGCCTCTCGCCAGCCGCGGCGCAGCGCGTGGGCAGCGTCGAGGGCGTGCTGCCAGAGCAACGCCGAGCGCAGACCGTGGTCCAGCTGGCGCGGATCGCCGAGCCGCCTGCCGAGCTTGTCCCACTCAGACGCGGCCTTGGCGCGCAGGGGGCCAGGGCTGTAGTCCAGCTTGCGCTCGCGTTCCGGCAGCAGGCGGTGGGCGATCGCGCCGACGTCGACCACCGATGGCGGCAGCCGCAGGTCCGGGTCGTGCTCGACGACGACTGGCGAGGTCTCGACGCGCGCCAGCAAGTTGCCGACCGGCGTCTTGCCCAGCGCCTGCGCCGCGCGTGCCAGCCCGGCGTCGGCCGGATGTCGGGCGATGAACGAGCGCGCAAAACCCCGCCCCCCGTCGGTGTCGCCGGCGCGAAAGCTGAGGTGGGCCGCGACGATGTCAGGGCGTCGACCCTCGGCCAGCCGAAAAGCCTGCTCCTGGAATGCGGTGCCATAGTAGACCGGCAAGAAGAGGGCGGCGGGCGGAACCTTGGCGCGGATGGCATCGTCGACGGCGTCGGCGCCCCGCTGCCGCCAAGGCGCGGCGTCGGGATCGCTGGCGAGCAGCGCGATCTGGCCGGCGCCGAGCGCCACGATGAGCGCCAGGGCCAGCCAGCGCAGGCGCGCCTGCACCCGCGTCAGCGCCGCCGCGACCCCACCGACCACCACGGCCGCCCCAAGCGCCAGGGCCAACACCGCGAGCAGCGCGTATCCATGATCGTCGGGCGTCCGCAGGTCGACGCGCATGACGGCCTTGGCGCCGATCCCGCCAACCAGCGCCAGCCAAGCCGCGGCGACCAGGCGGTGGGGCCGCAGCGCTGACAGCACCAAGCCTGCGAGCCCGATACCCCCGAGCGCCGGCCCAGTGCGCTCCACCAAGCCCGCCAGCATCGTCGCCGCGCCATCGCCGGGCGACACCCCGGCCTCGGTGACAGATCGCGTGAAGTGGGCCGCGCGGACGTGGTCCCACAGGCCGCGCCAGTCGATCGGATCGGCCCAGCGCAGCTCAATGTCCTGGGCCGCCCGCAGCGGCAGCGCCAGGTAGCCGAGGCCGGCCACGGCGCCGCAAGCGACCAACGTCAGCATGGCGCGCCAGCCGACGCCCCGGCGCAGCGCTGGCCAGCCGGCGACGACGATCGCCGGCAAGGCGAACAGCGCGACGTAGTGGTGGTTGAGCAGACCGAGCGCCACCGCGAGCGCGGCGACCGCCGACCACAGCCGCGCGCTCGCCCGCTGACGTGCGACATGCGCCGGGTCCAACGGTCGGCCAGGGCCCAGGGCGCCGCAGGCGTCTGCGGCGGCCGCCGCCGCTGCCAGGGCCACGGCGTTGCAGGCGAAGGCGAGGCCGTAGACCTCCACGCGGGTGGCGACGAGCCAGATCGAGCCTGACGCGGCAAGCAAGACAGCGCTGGCCCCAGCGCCGACCTCCTGCGCCGCGGAAGGCAGGCCTAGGGCACCTAAGAGCCGCCTCGACAGGCGAACCGCTGCGAACACTCCGACGCCACAGGCGATGGCGCTCACCCAGGCCAACCGCGCGCTGACCGGCCCGAGCGGGATGGCCTCTTGCAGGCCCGCCAACGAGAGCCACGCCGGATGGCCAGGTGGGTGGATGACCCCCAGCTCCCGACTCGCGGCCACCAGCTCCCCGGCGTCAAAGAACCCCGGCACGGGCGCGGCGAACCAACACCACAGCGCCGCGCCGAGGCCCGCGCCGAGCCAAGCCACAGCGTCGGCGACAGCCGGCGTCTCCGCCCTTGTCGCGCCCGGGCCCGCAGGCAGGGGCTCGTGCCCGCCGGCCAACGGCTCAGCCATGAACAGCCCAACGGCGCTCGATGCGGGCGCTCTGGCCGGGCGACTCCTGCACCGACACACAGACGCGGTCCATCGCCAGCGTCGGCAGCGCGGTCGCGAGTTCGGCGAGGAAGGCCTCGAGCAGCCACTGGGCGAGCAGCTCGCTGGAGGTGTTCTCGATGTCGAGCAGCAAGACGTCGCGGCGCGGGACGACGTAACGATCGGCGCCGGCGGGCCCAAAGCGCGCGGTCACCTCGCGCTCGTCCGCCTCGACCCGCAGGTGCGGGTTGCGGAGCGGCAACAGGGTGCGGTGGTCGAGGACGTCGCACACTTTGCGGAACAGGGGCTTCACCAGGAGGAAGTCGGCGACCAAGTGTGCCTCGTCGAGCGGCGCGTCCAGCTCAAGCGTCGCCTTGTAATTATGGCCATGCAGCTCTTCGCGGCTGCCGTCGGCGAAAATCAGAAAGTGCGCCGAGCCGAAGTTGAAGTACTCCTTGTACAGCCGAATTCCGTGCCGATCGGTGTGGCCGCCGCGTCGCCACGCCGGCAACTCGGTCTGCTCTTGCGAGGTGCGCCCTGCCATCGTCGCCTCCCACCTTGTCGCGCTGCCGGGCCGATCGCTCCTTTGCGCTCGCCGCGTCGACGTCCGTGTGTCCAATCTCGGCCTGCTCGCCGGGGCTGATGCGCCGGGGTGTATGCGGCAGGGCCGTTTGCTGCGGTCCAAGTGCCGCAGACCGTTCGCCTAGGACCGCTCGCCACGGTTCATTCGGCATCCACCGATTGCCTCAGCTCGCTCCAAACGGACGGCTCGCCAGGGGCCGTCGCCGAGGTCCCCCCGGCGCGCCACGGCGCCGTCCTTGGCCGCGGCACGCTACGGCGTTCGTCGGTCGCCAGCAACCAGGTCCGACGACCCAGCAGCAGCGGAGTGGCGCTCGAGCGCGGCGAGGACCGCGACAGCGAACAGCAACGCGCACGACGCATAGTAGAGCCAGAGCATCAGCGCCAGCACGCCGGTCAGCGCGCCATAGATGGCGTCCATCCGCACCACGTCGCTGACGTAGTGCGAGAACACGCGCTGCCCGCAGAACCACAGCAGCGCGAAGGTGACAGCCACGGCCCACAGCGCCCGATTCGGCGGCGTCGGCCGGCCGGCGCTCCAGCGCACGAGCGCATAGAAACCGACGGCGATCGGCAGCATCTGGCCGATCGCCACACCGAGCGCGACGGAGTCGACGAGTCCCAACGACAGCTTGGCGAAGCCGCCGGCGACGATGCGGACGCCCCACTCAATCAGCGGGCCGACAAACGACGCCATCAGCGCCAACAGCGCCACCGCGAGCAGGACCAATGACATCGCGCCGGCGGATCGCAGCACCGAGCGCCGGGGCCGGCCCAGCACGAAGCGGATGGTGCGATCGAGCTGCGCCACGAGGTTGACCCCCACGACCAAGGCGCCCATCGAGCCCAGCACGCCGTTGCTCGTGCGGTTCTCGACCAGCGCCGTCGCCAGCGTCGACGGGTCCCAGGTGACGCCGGGAAGGGCGCTCCGCAGCGCCGCCAGCATCTGGCGCAGGGCGGCGCCCGCTCCATCGCGATCGCCGACCCCAAGCCACGCCGTGACGCCGCCGAGGCTGTGGATCAGGTAGCCGGCGACCGACAGCGCGCCGAGCAGCGCAGGCACCGCCGCCAGCATGGCGAACAGGGCGAGCGCAGCGGCGCGATCGGCCAGCTCGACGTCGATCGCGATGCGGACCGATGCGCTGAGGATCGGCAGCCGCCGCGCGATCGCTGCGCCGACCTCGGCCACCTTCGCCGCCACCATGTGCCCCAGCCGAATCTTCATCGCCCGCCCCGCACGGCTCCTGCCGCGGCGATGGTGTCGCCGTGAGCCGACGACGGCAAGGAGCCCCGCTCGGCCGTCGCGGCACGGCCACCGACTTGCCAATTGCCCACGCCCGCCATCCGTGATACCAGCCCGCCGCGCTGTTCGGCAGAGCCCGCCGCTCTCGGCCGATGGCGCGACCCTTGCGACCCCTGCGACCGGCACCGGCGAGAGAGGACCATGAAGATCCACGAGTACCAGGCCAAGCAGCTGTTCCGCGACTTCGGCGTGCCGACCTCAGAGGGACACGCCGCATTCAGCGTCCAAGAGGCCGTCGAGGCAGCCCAGCGCTTGCCCGGCCCCGTCTACGTCGTGAAGGCGCAGATCCACGCCGGAGGCCGCGGACTCGGCGGCGGCGTCAAGGTCGTCAAGTCGATCGAGGCCGTGCGCGAGCAGGCGCAGCGCATGCTCGGCATGCAGCTCATCACCCACCAGACCAGCCCCGAAGGCCAGAAGGTGCGGCGTCTCTACGTCGAAGGCGGCGCTGACATCGCCCGCGAGCTCTACCTCAGCATGCTCCTCGATCGCGATCGCGGCCAGATCGTCATCATGGCCTCGACCGAGGGCGGCATGAACATCGAGGACGTGGCCCACCACACGCCCGAGAAGATCGCCAAGGTTTGGATCGACCCCCGCGTCGGCCTGCAGGACTTTCAGACCCGCGCCGTCGCCTTCGCCCTCGGCCTCAGCGGCAAGGCGGTGCGTCAGTGCGGCAGCTTCCTGCAGTCGCTCTACAAGCTGTACGTCGACAAGGACTGCAGCCTCGTCGAGATCAACCC
>SXGT01915401.1_pt1 | contig 19942 bp, 21 predicted proteins | sample 3176221 | NCBI WGS metagenome assembly SXGT01 (sample SAMN11356862, study PRJNA531348) | freshwater metagenome | isolation source: freshwater sample F1-120 | place: China: Fuxian Lake, Yuxi | collected 2017-12-25
CTCGGCGGCGCGAGCGTCGTCGCGATCTACCAGCGCTAGGAACGCGGCCCGCGGGCGCCGAGCACGTCGGCGCGGCAGGGGTCCCACAATCCAGCCCGAGGCAACCGGTCCCGGGCTGGACTGTCGAGCGTCGGCGTCCTCGGCGGTTTGAGGACGCCCCGAACAACCGTCCCGTCAGAGACCGGACCGAGCCTTGTGTCAGGTCGCCATCGGGGTCTTCAGTGGAACACGTCTCCGCCGGGGCGGGGGCGTGTATCGAGGGCTGCGGCGAGAATTCTCTCGGCGCAGCCGCTCGGCGGGAGGTTCGGTCATGACGCAGCCACGCAGGGCTCTGCCCCAGCTCCGGGGCAACCTCTTTCTCACCGACGGCGGGCTCGAGACGTCCCTGATCTTTCTCGACGGCCTGGATATACCAGACTTCGCGGTCTTCCCGCTGCTCGAGGATCTCGCGGGACGGGCTGCCCTCGAGGGCTACTTCCGAGGCTATGCGGACCTCGCCGAACGCTTCCACACAGGCCTCGTCCTGGAGACGCCGACCTGGCGGGCAAATCCCGACTGGGGAAGGAAGCTCGGCAACTCGCCCGGAGAGCTTGCTGCGTCCAACCGCGCCGGGGTCGAGCTGCTGCGGGAGATCCGCGACGCGCGGCCGACGATCCACGATTTCGTGATCAGCGGCTGCCTCGGGCCGCGCGGCGACGGCTACGTCCCGGCAAGCCGGATGTCGGCAGAGGAGGCCGAGCGCTACCACGGCTGGCAAATCGGGATCTTTGCCACGACGGCGGCCGACATGGTCACCGCGATCACGATGAACTACACCGCCGAGGCCATCGGGATCGCGAAGGCCGCGCGAGCCGCGGCAATGCCCGTCGTGATCTCGTTCACGGTCGAGACCAACGGCCGTCTGCCGGCGGGACACTCGCTGCGCTCGGCGATCGAGGCGGTCGACGCAGCCACCAACGGCTATCCGGACTACTTCATGATCAACTGCGCCCACCCGAGCCATTTCGAGAGCGTGCTCGAAGGGGGCGCGGAATGGACCAGCCGCATTCGCGGACTGCGCGCGAACGCCTCGCGCATGAGCCACGCCGAACTCGACGCGTCGAGCGCACTCGACGCCGGCGATCCCGCCGACCTCGGCGCGCGCTACGCACAGCTGGTGCAGCAGTTCCCCGCGCTGAACGTGCTCGGCGGCTGTTGCGGAACCGACCATCGCCACGTCGAGCAGATCGCCCGCGCCTGCCTGCCCGCCTTTGCGACTCGCCGCGGCACAGCCCGGGCCGCTGGTGCCAGTCGCAACGCGACCACGTAAGACACGGTCGCACCAACCCCGAGCACGAGGAAGCGCAGTCCCCCCAAGGAACGCCGGATCTGGCCGCACATGGGCCGAGCCCTCCTGCTGGCCTCGTGGTGGACGAGTTTCGCTACCGCGAACGCTTCAGCCGGGCCCGCCCGGGTGTGCGCCGTGTGCCTCGTGATCGCCCGCACCGGGTCCGCCGTCGCCGCCGGTCGGCACGCACGGCACCTGCTGGCCGTCGCAGACCTCGATCACGGCCATCATGCCATTATCCTCGTGCCCGCCGATGTGGCAGTGGTACACGAACTTGCCGGCAATCACGGGATTGTCGAAAGGCACGCGCAGCACCACCTGGCCCCGCGGGGACGCCGCGCCGGGGCAGGCGTAGACCGGCCACGCCTGGCCCTCGACCACGCTCGTCACGCAGGATCCGCCGGCATTCCGCTCGCAATCACGAAACGGCAGATTGACGGTGTCCTGATGCCCGATGAAGGGCTGCGCCACGCCGTCGCTCGAGACCACCTGATAGTCGAGCTGGTGGATGTGGAAGACGTGGTCCTCGCCGGTGCAGTTGTTGATCACCCACTCCTCGACGCAGCCATCAGCCGGCTCGAGCGCCACGACGGTATCGATCCGGTCGATGTCGAACTGGCGGCCGTTGATGAAGAAGGGGTATCCGGTGACCGTCTCCTGGAAATCGAAGGTGCGCTGGCGGCATACGGGACGAGCGCGCAGATCCTCGACCGGCGGAAACTGATCTGGTGCGGGGAGCGGCGGCGTCTCGACCGGCGAACCGTGGCTGATCAGCGTCGCCAGCACGCCACCGGTATTGCAGTCCGACTGCGGCCCCATGCACGTCTCGGGGTCCGAGCTGTCGCACCCGACCGTGTTGTCAATGCTCGCATCGGCGCACGAGCCACCGTCGTAGACCGGGTTCCCACCGTCGAAGAAAGGATCATAACCCGGCGGCCGGTTGCCCTGCGGCAACGCGCGCAGCGCATAGGATCCTGCGGTACCGCCGATGACCAGAAACTCGGCCCGGGCCGCGACCGGCAGCATGATGTGGTTGCGGGCCACGAGTTGGGTGCGACGGTTGCCGTCACGCGCCACCTCGTAGAGCACATGGCCGTCGAGCGAGAGGTCGTAGTAGAGATCGGTCCCGACGTTGCCCACGCTCCAGAGCTGCATCTCGCCGGGGCGGATTCCGATGCGCGGATTCACCTGGCCGTTGACGGTGCGGGTCGTGGGCTGGCCGGGGTCAGGAGGCGAATTCACCTTGCCGCCGGCCATGATCTGGACGTCCTTGAGCAACATCACGCGCTGGCGGATGTCCGCGAGCTGAGGAAACGGATCGAGCAAACCCTCGACCACAATCGCCCCCGACATGCCGCCACCGATCTGCGCCTCGGTCAGGCCGTGCTCATGGGGGTGGTAGTAGAACATTCCCTGAGGATGATCCTCCGGGATGGCGATCGAGTAGAGAATGTCGCCCCCCGGCGCCGCATCGACGAACACGTCGTCGCCCATGCCGTCGGCGCTGGGCAGCGGCGAGACCCCCATGCCGTGGTAGTGCAGATTGGTCGGGTCCTCGGGCAGACGGTTGCGCAGTTCGAGGCGAATCGTGTCGCCGCGCGCGACCCGCAGCGTCGGCGGAGCCAGCTCGGCGTTGTAGACCATCGACTTGACGACGCGGTCACCGACGCGCACCCCGGACACCCGCGCGGTGAGGGTGGCGCGCAAGACACCGCCCGGGCCGCTCTCGATCACTCGGGGCTCGCGCAGGCGGTTGCCACCTCCGCCGTGGCTACAGGCCGCGACGAGAAGCGCCGCCACGAGACCGAGGCTCCAACGCTCGACACCACGATTTGACATGGGCGCTGATTAGCAGCCTGGCCGCGGCGACAGAATCGGAACGGCCCCGATTCGGGCAATGCCGCCCTGGCTATTTGGTGGCGACCGGGTTGACCGGGGCGCCGACACCGCCCTGGACCGGCTCGGGAGTCGCACTCAGCAGGAACTCGTAGACCCCGTCGGCGGCGCAATCGGCCGCGAGATCGTCGAGGTGCCAGTTCTGCCCCTGCAGGAGGCCAACCTCGACCAGATTGAGCAGGTGCACGGGGAAGAGCGCCTGATCGTCCTCGCCCGGCCAGACCTCGAAGGCGAAGGTGTCGGTCGCGACAGCCGCGACGTCGCGCTCGCGTAGCCAGGGCACGGCCTTCCACGAGAGCCCGGGACTGGGGATGCGGTAGCCCTCCTTGTCGCCCGCGCGCAGCAACTCCATCTGGCCGGTGCGGACGAGCAGAATATCGCCCGGTTCGACCTGCAGGCCGGTGAGCGCCACCGCGGCATCGAGGTCGGCGGGGCCGATCGGGTGTCCCCCGGGGACGCGCTCCCGCCCCATCGCGCGGGCCACGTCGAGCAGGATGCCGCGCGTGACCACGGTGCGCACCTTGTCGATGCCACATTTGGCGGCGCCCGTCTCGGCGCGAATCGAGGCCGAGGGATGGCCGTTGTAGAGGCGCCCGTCGTAACTCGCGTGGGCCAGCGCATCCCAGTGGGTCGCGGCCTGGAGACCCATCGTGATGACATCGTCGCTCATGCAGGTGGCGGCAGGATCACCCGTCCAGGCGGTGTTGATGCTGACCATGGCATGCACCGGATTGATCCGGTTCGGGATGCGTCCGGTCTGCGGACCGTCGCTGCCAAGCGGGATTGCCAGCGAGAACGACACGCCGCGCCGCACAGCAACCACGCCGCGCAGGGTCGCCTCGGGCGTGATGAGATTCAGCGTGCCGAGTTCGTCGTCGGCTCCCCACCGACCTTGATTCGAGACGCGGCGCGCGACCTCGTGAAACCATGCAGGCAAAGGCATCCGGGAGTCCTCCTCGACGGGCGAAGTTCAGCCTCCGCCCAGATCGAGGCCGCCGGCAACCGCCGGCGCCGCAGTGCCCGGCCGGGGCTACGCGCTGCGCAGCGCCACGCGCACCGGCGGCAGGGCCGCCAGCGCCGGCGCTGGCACGGGCCGACCACGGTGGCAGCCGAAGCGCCGCGAGATCTCATTGGCCGTGCGCGTGAGCGCCGCCAGAGTAGTCGGCGATCCGGTGCGCGCCATGCGCGCCGGCGCCCCGATCAGCGCGATCGCGCCGACGGTATGGCCGGTTCGGTCGAAGACCGCGGCCGCCGCCGACATCAGACCGGTCTGCCATTCGCCGCGATCGATGGCCCAGCCGGCGGCCCGCACGGCCCGCAGCTCCTCCGCCAGGGCACCGGGCGGGTTGAAGCCGAAGCACGCCGTCCCCACCCCGGCCGAAGTCATCCCTCCGAGCATCCCCGCGAGCAGGATCTGTCCGGGAGCACTGGTCTGGGCGCAGTAGCGCCGCCCCAGTTCCACAGCGGCCGCCCCGCCCGCCGGATCAGCCCGCTCGACGAACACCAGGTGACCGTCAATCAGGACGCCGTAGGCCGCAGTTTCGTCCATCTGCTGACTGAGCCGCGCCAGCGCTGGCCGGACCTCGGCCAGTGGCGCGCAGCGGCGGATCGCGACCATGCCGAGTTCGTAGACCTTGAGCGAGAGCCGCAGGCGTCGGCCGCCGTCCACTCGTTCGAGCAGGCCGAGCTGGATCAGGGTCGCGATGAACCGGCTCGCCGTGCTCTTGTTGAGCCCGACCCGCCGCGAGAGTTCCATCACGCCGAGTTCGGGTTCCTCGTCGGAGAAAGCGAGCAGGATCCGGTGCGCCTTCTCCAGCGAAGCATTGCGATTGGCATTGGTGTCGAGTTTCATGTGGGGGTTCCCGGGTAGAAGAGCTTGCGCCAAGGGTCTGATGGTCCGCGGCAAGAGAAATGGTAGAGGCCCCAGCTTGCACTGGTCAATGCTTTTTCAACTGATCGCCGGGGCGACTCGCCCTTGCCTCTCGTTCGCTGTGGCGCTCGCGCTCCTGACGCTGGCACCTCCTGCCATCCCGCCCGCCGCGGCCGCGGCCGATGCCGCCGCCATGAGCCGGCCGGACCCCGAACTCAGGCCCGGAACTCCCGTGGCAGCGGACGCCCCAGCCCCGGGATCCGCCCGCCCGGCGGATCCCAACGCAGCCGATCCACGGCAGGACGGGCTCCGGGAACTCGCTCGCGCCGACGAACTCCTCGGGGCCGGCGAGCAGGTCAGCGACCGCGCGGCGCAGGCCCGGATCTACCGCGAGTCACTGCAACACGCCGAGCGCGCCGTGGAACTCTTGCCGGACAATGCCCAGGCTCATTTCCTGGTCTTCGGAGCCACGGGCCGGCTCGCCCAGCTCGATGGCCTCGCGGCAGCAGCACTCCAGTTGGTTTCGCTCAATCGGCGCCTCGACAAGGTGCTCGAACTCGACCCCGAACATGCCAACGCGCTCGCGGCCCGGGGCGGGATGCTGGTCAAGCTGCCGCGACTCTTCGGCGGCGACGTCGACGAAGGCGTCACCTTCCTCGAACGCGCGGTCGCGCTCGACCAGGACGGCGTGGGCAAACGGCTCGAGTTGGCCGAGGCCTACAATATCGCCGGACGCCGCGACGATGCGCTGCGCCTCTCGCGCGAGGGCCTGGCCGTGGCCAGGGCGCGCGGCAAAACCGACAAGATTGCACTCTGCCTTGCCTTCCAGGAGGACCTCGAGGAGGCCTGCGAGGGTTGTTCGGTGGAACTGATCGGACGCTGAACCAGGAGGGATCGTCCTATGGTCGAGAAGATCGTCGAACTCACGGGAACCTCGAGCCGTTCGATCGAGGATGCCGTGCAGATGGCGCTCTCACGCGCCTCGGTCACGGTGAGCGGAATCCGCTGGGCCGAGATCATCCGGACCACGGCTCTCGTCGAGAACGGGCGCATCAGCGGATGGAAGGTCGAGCTGCGCGTCGCGTTCGAGATCCGCGACCGGATCCACGAATGACCGAGCCCGGCCCGGATGCGACCCGCGTGCGGGAGGTCGCGCCGGGGGTCATCGAGGTCTTCCTGCCGCTGCCGTCGAAGCCCTCGATCGTCAACGTCTTTCTGATCGCGCTCGGCGGCGACCGCTGGGCTTTGGTCGACACCGGCACGGGACGCGAGGAGAGCCGGGCCGCTCTGGACGCCGCACTGGCGAGCCTTGGCATCGAGCCCGAGGCGTTGACTGATCTGCTGGCGACGCACCACCACCCCGACCACTTCGGTGCCTCGGCATGGCTCGCGGCCCGCGGGACGCGCATCCACCTGAGCGCTCTCGAGCGCACGCGCGTCGCTTACGCGCTGAGCGCCAGCGCCGAGGACATGGTCGTTCACGGCCGCCGCCACGGCATGCCCATCCCGGCCCAGCCCCCTGCCAACGCGCCGAGCCCGATGGATATCTGGGCAGCGAGCTTCCAGCCGGCGACCGAACCCGATCATCTGCCGGAGGACGGCTGTGTACTCGAACTCGGCACGCGGCGGATCCAGGCCATCTGGACGCCGGGGCATACACCGGGTCATCTCTGCTGGCTCGATCTGGAGAGCCGGATCCTCTTCGTCGGCGATCATCTGTTGCCGAAGATCACGCCCCACGTCGGCGTCTTCGCGACCAGCCCGCCCAATCCTCTCGGCGACTTCCTGGCCTCGCAGGAAAAGGTCGCCGCACTCGACGTATCGCTGGTCTGCCCGGCGCACGGCGGGGTCTATCCCGACCACCGCCACCGCGCGGCCCAGCTCGTGGCGCACCACGAACACCGGTTGCGCGTCATGGCCGACCTGCTGCGGGCCGGCCCGCAGAGCGCCTTCGAGGTCACCCGTCAGGTGTTCGCCTGGGTCTTCGAGGACGGCGTCAATCGCTTCCAGATCGGGGCAGCGGTGATGGAGACCATCGCCCACCTCGAGTTGCTGGCGGTGCGTGGAGCCGTGCCACGCACGCTCGGCGAGGATGGCGTCGTGCGCTTCGGCTGAAGCGAGCAACCGGCGGGAGACCGGCGGGGGAGAGGAGGAACCCCACCGGCCTCAACCGCCGGTCCGAGCAACACGACCAGATTTTTGTGGGTCCAGTGGGACGGCTACGGCTTTCGGAGGGGGTGGCGTTCGCCCTTCCTGCAGACCGGATCACCGCTTCCCGGATCCTCCGGCGTGTCGCCCGTCTCCAATATTCTCCCGAACGGGTTCTTATTCAAGGACCTTTCCCACATTCAGCTCGATCAGGCGGCCTGCGGTGTCGATCTCGATCGAAGCCGGTCGCCCGCGCTGTAGAGAGCCCCATGACACGGCGCGTCCTTCACTCATGATCGTCGAGTCGGGCGTCCTCCGGCCCCGCAATCCCGCCACCTCGACCGAGTGCTGATCCACGAAGCTGATGAGGCCTGCGGCCGTGCGGGTCTCGGCCGACGCCGCGACCAAGCCCGCTGTGCCGAGGACGATGCCAAGGGCGAGACCGAGCGCCATCGCGCGGCGCGTCCTCGCGTGGCTCGCCGTCAATTCCCCTGCTGCCATCTCCCGTATCCTCCTTGGCTTCGGCTCGCCCCGGCGCAACCGGTTCGGGCGTTCAGCCGCCACAGTCGGCGCAGGGGCCGGGTTTGGCGGCTTCGAGATGCACGCCGCTCGCGGGATCTACACCGACGGTCTGGACGTTTCGGCGCGAATCGAGATCGAAAACGTGCATCCGGCCGAGCCCTTCGTTCTGCCCAAACTGGGCGGCTCGGACACGGCCATCGGTGGTCCGCACCAGCAGGTTCCCGGGCAGCGCCCGGTAGCCGAGATAGCGCGCGACCACCGTTGCCTTGAGGGTGGCGGCCGAGCCCGTCAGATCGACCGCGCGTGGGCCCATGTCGGGCACGAAGTTCTGGTCATCCTCAAGCGAGAAGGACGCGCCACCGTCGGCGGTATGGAAGGCCTGGGCCGCGTCGCGTGCCAGTGCTCCGGTCAGCGCTGACATCTGCGAGGAGGTCGCCACCTGGAGAGTCAAGGCCGAGAGCGCGACGATGAGTCCCAGGGCGACGATCATCACCATGCCGCGCTCGTCGGAGAGACGGCCGGGCCGCGCCGGGGGCGGGATCCAGGTTTTCATCCGATCCCCTGGCGGAAAGCGAGGTTCCGCACCTGGACCTCGGTCCGCACGCGGGTTCGCGACGGTCCGCTGTCGGGAAGAGCGTCGGGCTGCGCCACCGTGAGGTCGAGCACGATGCCGCGCAGATCGTCGCCCGGCGCCGCACTCGCCGTGCCGTCCTGCGCCACGAAGCTGAGCGCCACGCTCTCCACTTCGTCGGCCAACACCGTTCCGTCGCGGGTCATCAGACCACCGGCGAGCGCGTAGGTGACCTCCTCGACCTGGCTCACGCTCGGCCCGACCGGATAGGCCCGGTCGAGTGGCGAACTCAGCGTCAGGTTCAGAGTTGCACCGGCGGCCGCAACCGCAGTCAGCGTGCGCACCTCCGAGTACATGCCACTGTCCACCACGATCCGGGCACCACCGACGAAAGCCCCGTCGAGCGGCGGGGCGACGACGAGCGTGCTGCTGCCGGCCGCGGCACTCTGGGCCAGCGTCGTCACGGTATTCGAGAAGGCGCCGCGCAGAACGAGCGTGCCGGTGCCGCCGCTGGTCGTGTAGTCGAGCGGCGGCAAGTCGGCGTCGGCACCCACCCCGAGCATGCCGTAGCCGGCCATGCGGAGATCCTGGCGTAGAATTTCGCCGAGATGCCGCCCCGTCTGCTGCGCGTCCGCCAGCCCGCGCTGGCTTGCCGCACTGCGACCCTGCACCGCGACGGCGCCGAACATGACACCGAGCACGACGAGTCCGATCGCGGCGGACACGATCAGTTCGATCACGGTGAATCCGGCCTCGCTGGCGGGCCAACACCGCTCCCGTCCTGACTCGGGTTGACAGGGATATGATTCGCGGCTGGGAGTGCTCACGGATTCGTCACCCGGCTCACCAGGGTCGAGAGCGCCACGTAGTGCACGCCGAAGCGATCGTCCCAGACGACCACGGCGTCGACCTTGCGCGACAGGCCGACATTGCTGACGATCCGGAGCGCCGTGAACGTTTCACCTTGACGCTGTTCACTGGCGGCAGTGGTCGTGATCTGGGCCCACGAGCTGCGCCGCATCCGCTCGAGGTGCTCCTCGGCGAGCAACGTGGCCAGTCCCTGGTTGTTGCCGAGCGACTGCGCCTTGCTGGCGACGGCGTGCGTGCCCGCGAGGCCGAGAAAGGCGATCGCGATGATCAACGCTGCGGCCAGCGTCTCGATCAGCGTGAAGCCCCTCTCGTCGCGCAAACGAATCATTGCCAGCCGCCTGCTCCGTTCTGCCGGAAGACCCGCGCGCGGCCGACACCGGTCACCGCGACCGCGTAGCCGAAGGCACCATCGGCGGTGGAGACCACGAACGTTCCGGCCGTCGAGGGCAGCCCGCGAGCGTTGAAGCTGAGCGGCGTGTTCGGCACCGCGCCGGCGAGCGGCGTGCCCCAGGGATCGCTGGCGGCGCCATTGGTCTGAAACGAGATGCCCGGCATGCTCTGGCTCAAGTCGACACTGCGGATCACGGGGTCCGAAGCCGGATCAATCGCGGGCGGAACGGCGGCGCGGCGCACCTGATAGACCACTCCACTGCCCACACCGGTCGAGATGTAGTGCGGCACACCCGTGCGCAGGCTCATGGTGCGCGCCCAGTGGACATTGCCGAGCAACTGCGTCGCGGCCGCGCTGGAGCGCATCTGGCTCGTGAGCTGCGAGTACTGGGGCACGGCGATGCCACTCAGGATCGCGATCATGGCCAGCACGACCATCAGCTCCATGAGGGTCCAACCGGCCTCACCGAGCCGCTCCGTCTTCCTCGATCTCACCACCACACCTCCACCCCAGCCACGGCCGGAATCGCCCCGCGACTCCGCCCAAACCGAGACTCAGACACAGCAATCCGCGTTCCGGTCACCTGCCCGGCAACGCTCAGGCCACGATCCGAGCGAGCTGGGGAAGCTGAATGCGGGACTTCCCTGATGCGCCTGGGCAGAGATCTGGACCGACCGAGCGACATCTTGCGGAGAACTCCCCGGTTGGATTCTGGCGACCTGACGGCGGCCCGTTCGGCTGTCGCGACGTTCGGGCGAACGCCAGCGCGGATGCGACGGGGCCCGGCTGCCGCTGCGCGGCCGAGCCGGCGGAAAGTCGCCGCGCCGCCACTTCCGTCACGGCGGATTCGGCGCCCGGGCGCACCACCGAGCGACGCCACCATGAGAGGGACGGGCAGCCGTGATGACGCTCGTCGCACACGGGTGGTGCCGGATCCGAACGCGCTCCGGCATGGGTCGAGGCCGGGCCTCGGATCGGCGAAGATGCGGCCATGGCGGGGGGAGCGGCACGGAGTGGGGGGCGACATCGACGCGCGCGCGTGCTGCTTGTGCTGCTCGGGCTCGTGGCCGGAATGCTGGTGAGCGAGGTGGCGCTGCGGCTCAGCGGTCGATCGTTCCGGCCGCACCTGCGCAACCGGGTCTATTTCGCCGAGCCCGACCCGCTGCTCGGTTGGCGCAACCGGCGCAACCTCGCGGGGCCCTACGGAGGCGACGAATTCCTGACCCGCGTGACCCTCAACGGCGCGGGCCGGCGCGATCCCCCGGCACGGCCGGATCGGATTCAGGAAGGACCGGCTGCGGGGCGTCGCGCGCCCGTGCGCGAGATCGCCGTGCTCGGTGATTCGCAGGCCTTCGGCGACGGGGTCGAGGATCACGAGACCTTCGCCGCCCTGCTCGACGGACCGCCCAGGATCGTCCGCAACTACGCCGTCCCCGGCTACGGCACAGATCAGGAGTTGCTCCTCTTCCAGCGCGACGTCCTCCCCAGCGCGCCCGACGTCGTGATCGTCGCCGTCTATCTCGGCAACGACCTGCGCGACAACGCGGATTCCGGAACCTGGCAGTACCCCAAGCCGTATTTCGTGCGCGAAGCCGGCGATGGCCTCCGCCTCACGGGCAGCCCGGCGTCGCGGCCGCCTCTCGTCACGCCCATGATCGAGCTTTTCCGCGCGCTGATGCGCCACTCGGTACTGCTCAACACGCTCGCCGCCGAGGCGACGGATATCGACATTCCCGCCCGCCGCGACCGGGCCTTTTGGGAATCGTCTGGCCGGCCACTCGCCGAAATCTGGGGGGCGACGCCCGACGCGGCGAGTCGCGCGTCGCTCGAGCTGACCGCTCTTCTCCTGCAGGCCCTCGTCGAGCAGATCGCGAACGCCGGCGCACGGCCCGTCGTCGTGCTGATTCCCGAACTCGGCGCGGTCGAGATCGCACGTGACGCGACCTGGCAGCGGGATCTCGCCCAGCACGCGATCGATTGGCAGCGACCCCAGCGCGAGATCACCGCCGCCCTGTGCGGCGCGGAGGGGTTCGGAGCACCGGCACAGGGCGCGACCCGACCTGGCGACCGACCGGGGGATCCCCGCACCACAGCCGCGACGAATGAGGCATCGGCCTCAGCCAGATCGCCACGCTGCGCAGGTGCCCGGGGCCTGGTCGTGATCGACGCTCTGCCCGCCCTCGCGCGTGGCGAGCGGCCCTACTACCCCGGCTGGAAGCATCTCACCGCCGAGGGCCACCGGATCGTCGCCGGCCTGCTCGCCGACGAGCTCGGTGTCGACGAAGCCGCGCACGACCACGGCGCGCGGTAGCGCCAGCGCCGCGTCGGCGGCGCGCAGCGCGTCGAGCGAAGCAGCAAGATCGCAATGCACCAAGGTCGCCACCTCGACTCGCCGGGCCCAGACCAGCCCGCGCACGACGCAGGGCTCGGCCGCGAAGCGCAGTGTCCCGGAAACAAAAAGTGCTCCCGCGAAGTCGATGGGTCCCGCGATCGCGAGATCGCCCTCGACCAGCAGGACGCCCTGCCCCGTCAAGCTCGCTGCCGGCCCGCCGTGGAGGCGCGCGGCCGTGGCCGGCAGGGTGATCGGCGCCCCCTCGGGCAGGGCGACGGACTCGAGTCCCGAGGTGCGCGCGAAAGCCGCGACATCAAAAACGCGAGCGAGTGCCCCCCGCCGCTCGGTCCAGAGCGCCTCCCAGCCGAGCGCACGGCCGGCCACGTCCAACTCGGGCCACCCGCGGCTCGCCAGTTCGCGCGCCGCGCCCTCGCCGCTCAGGCGCAGCCCTGTGGGCGAGGTGACAAGTTCCCCACTGGTCACGACCAGGGCGGCGGGCAGATAGGGCTGCCGCGCCCGTCCCAGTGCCCCCGCAACGCCACGCCGCGTCCCCGCGACCGACCAGCCGCGGCCGAGCACCCGGATGAACTTGCTCACTGACGACGCCGTGGAAGCGGGCCCGCTGCCCGGCGGCGGGGCCGCGATCATGCGCGCTTCGTAGCCGAAAGGTTCGCCGGGGAAGGGCACCGGCGCGCCGCCGAGATCGAGCAGCGGCCCGGCCTGGAGCGGATCGACCAGGTCGGCGGAACTCGGCGGCGCGGGCAAGACGCGACCGGGAGCCAGCAGTGCGGCCACATGATGGACCGCGGCCTCGGCGCTGTAGCGGGCCTGAAGCGCAGCTCGCCGGCGGCCCGCGGCCCAGAATTCGTCGCCCAGCAGGCGCAGAGCGACCGCGCCGAGCGTCGCCAGCAGCGCGGCGACCAGCAGGACGGCCAGCAGCACGACCCCGCGCTCGGAGCGGCGCACGGTCATCGCAGGCATCCGCCGCGCAGAGCAGCGCTCAAGTGCGTCGCGACCTCGATCTCTCGCCCGCGCCAGCTCCGCGCGAGAGCCAGGTCGAGGTCGACCCGACGGACGAGAGCGGGGGCGACCAGGCCCGACGCACCCGAGTCGCCGGCGGCAGGCGTCGCGGCTTCGCTCTCCCGGAGGACGATGGCCGCGCTGGCGAGATCGCTCGCGATGGCCATCGACTGCTGGCCGATCCGCCGCACCAGACGCCGGCCGCTGCCCGCGGCGATCTCGATCTCTTCGAGCGACTCGCGGTCGATCACGCCATCGCCGTCTCTGTCCGCATGCAGGCGCAACGCGGTGGGGCCCTCGCGCGCAAGCGCGACGACGCCGCTGCACGCGGGATCACCTCCTGCCGTCTGCACGTCGCGCCAGACCACGTCGGCGGCAAAGGCGAGATCGGCCATCGCGCGGGTCTGCTCGAGCATCTGCCCGAAGACCCCGGCATGTGCGACGAGCAGGGACAGGGCCGCGGCCCCGACCAGCGACGCGCTCGTCGCCGCGACGACCAGTTCGAGGAGAGTCATCCCGGCCTCGCTCTCTGCGGCTCCGCGCCCGGCCGGCCTCCGGTAGGCACGCCACTTTCCTGCCCCAGTGCGCACCGCGAGGGGTCACCCCCCCATTTCGGACCAGCACGCCGGTGATTCACGGGCCCACTCCGACCAGCGTCAAAGCCGCTATCGACGGACGTTCCCAGCGAGCGGTGACCTCGATCCGCCACAGCCCCGCGGCGGGGTCGTCGGAGACCGGACGCCAGATCCGGGTCACTTCCGTGCCCCCCAGCGCGACCACGTCGGTGCCGGGGGCACGCCGCTCGGGGTCCGCCGCGAGCAGTTCCTCCAGCCTTGAAGCGGCCACAGCAAGCCCGACCGCTTCGGCATGGGCCTCGGCCGCAAGCCGCAGGAGAGTCACAGCCGACGCTCCCGCCGTCATGGCGAGACCCGACACGAAGCAGAGCGCGAGCCCGACCTCGATCAGTGTCCAGCCCTCCTGCCACCGCCCGGCACAGCTCTCACTCGACACGCAGCCTCCCTCTTTGATTGACAATCACCGAGCGGCGCTGGCCGGCGAGCTCGAGCGTGAAGGTCGCGTTCTCGGCGAGGCCGTCGGGAAAGAAACGCACATCGCCGCCAGAGGTCGCCGCGACGAGCCGTGCGCCACCGGCCAGGAGTTCGCTCGATCCCCCTACGCCAGCGGGGATGAGGTCGACTCGGTACTCGCGCACTCGCACCTGCCACGAGCGGCCCTCGGCCAGCGCACCGCGGCGCGCCCGCACCATCGCACCGACGAGGCCGAGCGCCGCCGACCGCAGCTCCACGCCTGTGCGGGCGGCGACGATCGAGGGCGCTGCGGCGGCGGTGACAATCGCGAAGAACGTCAAGGTCAGAACGACCTCGACCAACGTCCACCCCTCCCCGCGAGAAGCGCGCGAAGGACTCGCGTCGTGCGGGCGAACCATCTCACCCGCGACGCGATCTTGCATCCTCCACCCGACGGTCCGCGCCGGTCGCAGTTCGAGTCGACGATTCGGCACACCCCCCGACTAGCGCTGCCAACCGATCCCTCCCATGACAGCGCACGCAAGAAGTCCATCGAAATACGGGTCGGACCCGCTGCGCACCGCCGCAGCGAGGCCAGCGGTCAAGAATTCGCCGCGAGGGCGAGCCCCGCCGCAACGGCGCAGGTGCCGAGACTCAGCCGAGCGTGCCGACGTACCAGGTAATCAGGGCCTCGCCCTGGAGAAGTGCGGTCAGGGCGCCGATCGCGAGGAAAGGTCCGAAGGGCAGCGCGAGCCTGGTGTCGGCACCGCGCGCGATCATGATTCCAACACCGATGACCGAGCCGACGATGGAAGCGAGGAAGAGCGAGAGCAGGACGCCCTGCCAACCGAGAAAGGCGCCGATCATCGCGAGCAGCTTGATGTCGCCGCCGCCCATGCCCTCGCGACCGGTCGCTTTCTCGTAGAGCCAGGCCACGAGCCAGAGGGAGCCGCCACCGACCAGCACGCCGAGGGCCGCCGCGCTGAGGCCAGCCAGGGGATCGCCCGGACTGCGCAGCGGAGCCAGCGCCAGCCCGACCACGATACCGGGCAGGGTGATGCGATCGGGGAGCAGGCGATGGTCGAGATCGATCCAGGTCAGCGCGATCAGTCCGGCTGCGAAGACGAAACCCGAAACGAACTCGAACGAGACGCCGTAGCGCCGCGCGAGTGCTGCGGCGAGCAGGCCCGTCAGCAACTCAACCGTCAAGTAGCGCGGCGAGATGCGGTTGCCGCACGAAGCACAACGCCCGCGCAGCACGAGCCAGCTCACGATCGGCACGTTCTGCCACCAGCGGATCGGTACGTCGCAGGCAGGACAGTGCGAGGGCGGATGGACCACCGAGAGCTGACGCGGAACTCGATGGATGACGACGTTGAGGAAACTGCCCACCGCGGCACCCAGCGCGAACGCGAGCGGCAGCAGCACGACCGGTGGCAGCTCTCCCGCGTTCATCCCGGGACCATGCCACGCTCGGGTCGACGCGGCCACGCGAAGCGCGGGCGGCGCCGCGATCGCGGCCGTGGCGCCGCCCGCGGACGTCGCGCCAGTAGACGCCCCGTCGCCGCTTCCGCCGCGAGTGCGCAGGCCAGCGCGACTTCGATGCCGAGCATGTACTGGCGACCCAACGCCAGCGAGACCACGCCGAAGAGCGCGAGCGTCAGCACCCACACCAGCACGGGGCCCCGCCGGGCGAGCGCAACGCGCAGCACGAGGACCAGCCATCCCACCTCGATCGCGGGAAATCCGGAGAGACCCGGATCGGGGTGTGTGGTCATCACGGCGGGATCGCGCCGCAGAGCCGCGTAGTCCTGGAGCCGCACCCATTCGAGATGTTGGCTGAGCGGCGCCTCGGCCAGCCAGAAAAAGCGTGTCGGCCGATACGGCACGGGACCGAGCACGGGCAGCCAGAGCATGAGCGCCAATGCGACGACGGCGAAGAGGGCGAAGGCCGGAACGACACGAGCGGCCCGCGTGCGCGTTGCCGGCAGTGCGAGGAGCAGCGGCAGGGCGAGCCACCCCAGGGTGGGCAGAGCCGGCGCCACGGAATCGAGCAGCGGGACCAGCCCGAGCGCGTGCACGGCCTCGCCGAGCCGTACCCCGACTTCGAACCCACCGTGGATGCTCCGATCGAGCTGCCACAGCGGTGCGTCGTACAACCCGCCCTCGACCGCAGGTGCGAGGCGGCGCCCCTGCGCCAGCAAGCCGAAAATAAAGCTCGACACCAGGACGAGCCCCGCATCGACAACCAGCGTGCGGAGCGCACCGGCGCCGGCGGGAATCGGCAACCCCGAACGCTGACCCCGCCTCCACGTCACGAGCCGGGCCAGCCCAAGCACGGCCAGCGCCGGAACGACACCAGGCAGCAGCGCACGGACCGACCAGAGCGGCTGCTGTCCGAGCTGTCGCCCCAGAGCCTCGAGAAACGCAGCGAGAGCCCCGCAAATCGCGACGGCAGCCAGCAACGCAAGGGCTGGCCTTGGTTCGCGAATCCGCTCGACTGCTGGATGAGTCACGTTTGCTCCCTAGAGTGAATCCGGCGGGTGCCGCGACCGCGGTACCTCCACCAGCGCGACGCGCGCATCGATCACGCGAGACGACGGCTGGCCCGCGAGCAGGGCCGACATGCGCGCCTGCGCCGCCGGCGTGGTCGGGGCACCCGCCACCAGCAAGGCGCAGCGCGCCGTGCGGCAACCGCGTCCTTCGGCCCAATCCTCGAGCGCACAAAATTGCATGGTCGCGCTGGCGCCATCGCCGAGCCGCCAGCGCGCCAGCGGCAGGTACGCGAGCGGCACCACGGCCTCCGCAGCGCAGCCCGGCACCGCGGCCAGTTCCGTGAGCCCCTGCTCAACAGCGGCAGCATTGGCCTCCCAGGGAGCGACCATCAGCGGCCCCCGCCACTGCCAGTCCTGTTCGCGATCGAGCAGCACCAGGCAGGCCAGCCCGGCCGGGACCGCAAGCGCGATCACGGGACGTCGTGCCAGGAAAGCGCCACATGCGGTGAGCGCCAGCGCCGCCAGCACGGCCGCCGCAACCGTGAGCGGCCAGGCAAAGCGCGTGTAGATCGCGATCGGCTGGTGCCAGGCGAGCAACGCGTACGTGGCGACCAGGACAACCGGCGCAACGACGAGGGCCTGCCCGGCGCGAGCTCCGGGTTCGCCGCGCCAGGAACGCACCGCGAGCACGACCGCCCCCGCCACGACGAGCGGCCACGAGCGCGCGAAGAGCAGCCCGCCCATCCACTGGCCCACGATGAGCCAGAGCGCCGCTGCGCCATCGCGTGCGCCACCCGCGGCAACTGCGGCAAAGCCAAGGTGCTGCGCCGGCAGCGCGGGAGAACTCGCGATCGCGACCAGGTCACGCCCGGAGAGTGCTCCCTCGAGCCACACGCTGGCGCCCAGCGCAAAAATCGGAAGAGCCGCGGCGAGGCATCGCCGCGGCAGCGGGACGGCGGCGTGCGGCAGCAGGAGCACGAGTCCGCACGGCACCGCTACGGGCTTGGCGAGTCCCGCCATCAGCAGCGCCAGTCCGGCCGTCAGCACATGGCCTCGACTCCACGCTGCGGCAGCGAGGATCAGCCCGACACCCACCAGCAGGTCCGCACTGGAACGCAGCATCAGCACGACCCGCAGCGGATCGAGCACATAGAAGATCCCGATGAACAGACCCGCGACAATGCCGAAGCTGCGCCGGCCCACGTCCACGAGAGCCGCACCGGCCACGGCCGCGCACAGGATCGAGAGCGCCTGGGCGAGATCGGGGCTCCCGGCCGGTCCAAAGAGCAGGAAGGGCAGGACCTTGGGCACGGTGTAACCAAAGTTCGCCGGCACGCCGGCGCGCCAGCTTCGCCAATGCGTCAAGTACGACAGAAGATCGGGGTCAAGGCGGAGCGCGGGATGCGCGGCCGCGACCCAGGCGCCCTGGAGGAGGACGAGCACGCCGATGGCGAGCGGCAGCCCCCACTGCGCCGCGACACGAGTGGCCCCGGGCGACGAAGCCGGACTCTCGCCCTCGAACCACCGCCGCAGCCGGTGCTCGGCCCCGGCCGGCACGGATGCCACGGTACCGATCCGATCGGCACTCACGGGAACACCGTCGCGTAGCGCGGAAAATCGTTGCGGTCGGGCGTGGCGGCCAGGCGCGCGAGCAATGGTGCGGTCGCTGCGTTGCGGCGCACGAAGACCAGCGCCGCCGGATCTGAATAGACATATTCGAGGTCCGCCCGTGCGAACAGACGCGGGTGGATGTTGCGCCAGCGCTGCACGACGACCACGTCGGTCGGGTAGGCCTCGATCATCCGCTCCCAGCCCGCAATGCCGCTGGTGAAGCGGAAGTAATCATCGATGACTGCGGGGGGATAGACCGCCTCGAAGCGTCCGTCGATGAAGACCCGGCTCCGTTCTCCCATCTTGTTGATGACGTAGCCCCCCCATTCGAAGGGCACGGCGAGGTTGCCGTGGAAACCGTGGCGTTCGAGAAAAGCCACGGCATCGACCGGATAATCGAGCCGACCGAAGCGAACCGCGAGGCCCTCGCTCTGGACCCTCTGCGTGACGATCGCGAGCTGCACCAGCGCCAGGGCCGCGATGCCTCCCGCCAGGAGCCGGCGAACTCCCGGCTGCGGCACGAGCACGGGCCAGCGCCACACCAGCCAGGCACGCGCCTGCTCGGCACCGACCAACAAGAGAGGCGTCGCAACCTCGGCGAAGAGTACGGTATGGCGCTGATGCCGGTAGCCGTAGAGCGCCGCGACGGCGGCGAGCGGCACGAGCCACGCGAGGGAGGTGCGGGCGCGGCCGCTCGGCACGCGCAGGAGGACCAGACCAGCCGCCAGGACCGTCGCCACGACGAGTACCTGGTAGCGCAGGAAATTCGCGTCACCGAGCGTGACCGGCTGCCACTCGCTGATCTCTTCGTGCATCCCGAGCGTGCGCCACAGGTAGGTATAGAGCTCGGTACCGTAGGGATTGACGAGGGGTGCGAGCGCGCCCGCGACGGCGATGGCGGCGAGCATCGCCGCGACGTTCCACCTTGGCCCCTGGATCCAGTACAAGCGCAGGATCGCAACGCCGGCCCAGCCCCCGAGAATCCCGACGCCGACGAGGAAGCCGCCGTGGAGATTCGCCCAGACCAGCAGTAGCGGCACGATCAGCCCCGCGGGTGCGAGCGCCGAGACGAGGGCCGCGCCACCCGCGCCCGAATGCATCGATCGCAGACGCAGGTCGGCCCGCGCGAGCAACGCCAGCTCGAGAGCCAGGAAGAGCATCGTGAAGAGCTGGGGCCGGAAGGTCGCCCCCGGATGCAGCACGGCCAGCACCAGCACGAGGAGACAGGCCGAGAGCAGGGGTTCGAGCGGCCGATCCGCCAGCAGCTCGCGCCGCAGAGTGCGGGTTGCGTCGAGCAGTGCCAGCACGATCGCCGCGCCAATCAGGAGCTTGAAAGCGCCGAGCGCGATGGCGCCACCGCTGCGCCAGACGCCGGCCAGCACCAGATCGGCGAGCCACTCGTGGTCGTAGAAAGCTGCACCTGGCGCCGAGTACGAGAAGACATCGACGCGCGGCAGGCCGTGGCCATCGAGGATCATCCCACCGTAGTGGATGTGCGCCCACAGATCGGGATCGGCACCCATGCCGCCAAGGAAGTGCAGCCCGGCCGCAACCACGAAGAGGATCGCGATCGCGAGAGTCGGGCTCGACCGTTCGGAGTTCCTGGCTTGCTCGTTCATGCAGCCTCTCGAGAGGGCGATCCTTCGCAGGGAGGGACGCGCCGCCCGCGTTGCGCGATACCGACCGGCACGGCTCCGGTTCGGGCCCGGCGTGTGGCACGGCGGCGTGCCGATCGATCGAGACACACCGCCCCGCCCGGAAGCGATCCGGGCGGGGCCGCGGACCCGCCGCCGCGGCGGGTCAGGTCGTCAGCGGATCGGTCATCACGGGGCGTTCTGGAGACCGCCGTTCGCCGAATCCC
>SXGT01665264.1_pt1 | contig 19935 bp, 18 predicted proteins | sample 3176221 | NCBI WGS metagenome assembly SXGT01 (sample SAMN11356862, study PRJNA531348) | freshwater metagenome | isolation source: freshwater sample F1-120 | place: China: Fuxian Lake, Yuxi | collected 2017-12-25
ATGAGGACGGCGGCCCTCTCATTCATCACGGCTCGGAGGAGGAGCAGATCTCTTTCGATTCCACTTGCCGCAAGCTCCATCACTTCTTCACGAACCCCCAGCGCTGAGCCCCCAGTTACCCACAGATTCCCCGGACGAGGCTTGATTTTAGCAACACTCCCTTGCTCCCTTTGAGTAGTTCGACGCATAGGCGGTGGACGCCGGTGTCGTTCTTAACTCTATGTGACTCTCATTCCGTGGCCTTAAAAACCCCTCGGCGTTCTCGGCGCGTCGATCATTCCTTCTTGTCTTCTGAGGTGAGGAATGCGGGGTATATGTGTGGTTGTTGGATGACGACGATGTGTACGACGGCTGAGTCCATCGCGCCTTGGAGCGCGTTGCGGTACGTGGTTCCTGATGATGGGAAGGGCCGGTTCCTGAGTTCGACGTTCCAGTCGATGCCCTGATCGTCGGGCTTGTTCCACGCGAGTTGGGCGATGAGGATTCGGCTGAGTGGGAACATCTGTTGTTGTTCTGGTCGGTAGATGGAGCGTATCGTTTGTCTCGTCGGGCGTTCCACGTGGTTGTCGTCGGACGCGCAGTTCAGGAGCCAGAAGAACTCGCTCCGGATGGGGTTGAGCTTGCCGTTATTTTGTGTAGAGTCCGGCATCCGTGATTCTCATCGTGTACGCTCCTGGTTTGATGAGTTCCTCCTGCGGTGGCAGCTCGTCGGGGCTTTCTCCCTCGATGATGAAATGGACGGCGTCATCGAGGGTGATGAGGAGTTCGCCGCATGCGAGGTCCATCTCAGTCCCGGGAATGGCCAGCGTCGGACGGACCCCTGCCACCAGATTCCACCTACCAGGACATTCGCACGGAGAACCGCATCTGCCGCTGATCCGCCTGTGCGCTCGTCACTTGCAGGAAGTTCCCGGCGCTGATGTTGGAATTCGGATTGTTAAAATGCGGCGTGTTGGAAAAGTTCGCGGCTTCGATGCGAAGTTCCAGAGTCACCCGTTCCTTGAGCGGGATTTTTCGGAATAGGCCGAGATCGAGATTCACCGTGCCCGGACCACGCAAAATATTCCGGCCGGAGGTGCCGAATCGCACACCGACCGGCGCCGCAAATGCGGCGGCATCGTAGAACTGCCGGCCGCCGCCGACATTGCCGATCTTCTCCACTACGGGCTTGACCTGGTCCGCCGTCTGCGTGTTGCCCGGAGCGTTCAGCGCACCCGCCGCGGCGCCCACCGTGAACGGCCTTCCCTGGTAGGACGCAAACACGCCATTCAATTGCCAGCCGCCGAGGATCCACTTGGAGACGCCGGAATTGGCATATTTCTTACCGTTGCCCATTGGCAGTTCGTAGACAAACCCCATTTGCAAAATCTGCGGAATGTTGTATCCGGCCTGCGCGCGGTTGCGCCCGAACACAGGCGCCCAATTCCAGGTGATCGTGCCCGTCCAACCATCGTCATCGGTCTGGTTGATCGCCTTGGAATAGGTATAGCCACCCTTCAGCGTCAGCCCGCTGGCGACTCGCCGGTTCACGGCGATCTGGAGCGCGTGGTAATTCGCGTTCAGATACCCGTCCCAGGCCCACGTATCCACGCTGTGGCCGAACTTCACGTTCAGCGGTCTGCCCGCCGTACCCGCTCCCGGAGCGGCGGCGTTGATTTCGAGATCGCCGAAGCCATGCACCGTCCTGGTGCCGACATAGCCGATGGACGCCACCACCTGTCCAGGCAACTCCCGCTCCACCACGAAATTCCAGGATTGGACGTAGCCGCGGGTCAGCTTCGAAGTCGGGATGAAGCGCATCTGCGCGGTGGCCGGCAGCGGCACTCGCCCGCTGCTCAAATCGGGCAGAACGAGGAGCGGAATGCCTTGCTCTACCGTCCGCACGGGCTGGAACGAATTCGGGGAATTGAAGTTGCTGGCGAAGATCAGCGGGAAGAACCCGCGCAATGGCCGCGCCATCGCCATCGGCATAAACGTGAGTCCATAACCGCTGCGGATCACCGTCTTGGTCCCGAGCCGGTAGGCAAAACCTACACGAGGGGCGAACAGCTTGTGGCTGGTCGAGATGCCCACACCCCTGGGAATATTGTTGACGCCGCCAAGCGTGACGATGTTCGTGTTCGGATCGTACCCCTCGATCCCGCCCCGGCCCGAACGCGTCTGGAGCGGATACAGTTCATAACGCAGCCCCACGGAAAGAGTCAGCTTCTGACTTACCTGAAACCGGTCGCGTAAATAGAACGCGAACTGGTTGTTGTAGGCCGTCATGATCTCCTGCTGGGCGGCCCGCCGCATGGTTTGGGGCAGGCCCAGAAGGTATGACGCGTAGGAGTTGAACTGCGTCAGCGCGGCGCCGGTGGTGGAAGTGATGCCCTGCGTGAAGAGCAACGCGCCTTGCGGGCCGCCGTTTCCGCCGCCATCGGGCGAATATTCGTTGAGCACATGGCGCACTCCTTCAACCCCGAACCGGATGTCGTGCCTGGGCCGGGTGAGCGAAAAATTGTGGTTCGAGGTGAACGACATATCGTGCATGATGAACGGCCGCGTATCGGTATCGCTCAAATGATTCGTATAGCCGGCAATGCTCAAAACCGGAGCGCCGCTTTCGCGAATATCCTTGCCGTTTGTGCCTGGGATACCGTAGACCTTGCTTCCCAGATCGGTACCGTAGCCGAAGCCCGTCACCGCCTGTCCCTGACGGGTCCACCCGAACAGGCCGTCATAGAGAAACGTCGGCGAGAAGATGTAGGTGGTGCCGACGGTGGCCACCTGGGTGCGCAAGTCCCCGTCCCCGATACTTGATCCGGGTGGGCATAGCGGCGCTCCGCCCCCGGCTCCGAACGCAGCGTCGCATCCCACCTTTGCGAGCATGGTCGAGTACTTGCCCCATATCATTTGGCTTGTAGTGCGGTTCCAGTTCACCTTAGTGTCGAAGTGGTTCTTGTCGAGCCGCTGCGATCCGTTGGAAAGGAAGTTCGATGCCGTCCCGCCGAGATTCGGCAGAGGAATCAGATCCTGGATCTTCCGGGTGATCGCGCTTTGGCGGCCCAGCGGAACGATCCTGTTCGGAAATGGAGTGCGGCCGGAGCCGTCCGGAGCGCCGGTTGCCGGGTCGTAGATCACGGCGGTGTACCTGGAAAAATCGCCCGCCTTCTGATCGGCTGTCGGCACGGACAAGAGCTGCGTTGCGCCCAGACGTTCATGCTGAGCCTCCCAGCCGAAGAAGTAGAAGAACCTGTTCTTCACGACCGGGCCACCCACCGTCACGCCGTTGAGATTGTTGTTGTTTTTCGGCTTTGCTCCGGCATTGAAGAAGTTCTTCGCCTGAAACTTCGCATTGTCGTTGATCGCCCATGCGGAGCCGTGAAACTGATTGGTGCCGGATTTGGTGACTACCGTGATCGCGGCGCCGCCAGCCAGGCCCTGCTCGGCGTCGAAATTATTGGTCGAAATGTTAACGGCTTCGATGGTTTCGGCGGGCGGCACGTACGCCGCATGGTTGGGAAGCCATAAATAAACGCTGATCGCACCGTCGATACGAGTGGAGTTATTGTTTCGATTCACGCCGTTCACATTCGTTTCGAGAGCCCGTCCGGGAGCGGCTTGAATCGAATTCTGCAAACGTCCGGGCGTAGCTCCGGGCACCAGGTTGATCAGACTCTGATAGTTCCGGTAGCGCGGCAGCGGCATATTGATTATTTCCTTCGAGCTCAGCTCCGAGTGCAGGTCCGTCTTATCGGTTTGCAGAGTGACTGCTCCGGCCTGGACGTTGATGGTCTCAGTAACTTGGCCGACCTCCAGGGCGACGTCCTCGCGGCGGACCGTATTCACCGTAATGACAATTCCCTGGCGCGTGACCTGGCGGAAGCCACTGGCGCTGAACGTCAGTTCATAGTTTCCGGAAACCAGGTTCGAGAAGGTGTAGCCGCCGGCATCGTTGGTGATCGCAGAAAACTCCTGGGACGTGTTTGCGTTTCTCACCTTCACCGCCGAGCCAGGAACCACCGCGCCGGCGGAGTCCTGAACAACGCCGGTGAGAGATCCGTACAACACCTGAGCGGCGGCGGGAAGAACCGCGGAAAGAGCGAGTGCGAGAACTACGACTAGTCGATTCATGGAACCACCTCAGTCGAGAAATTTTCCTGATAGTATCAGTAGCGGCGACTCAGGTCAATCCTCACGATGCAACATCGCCCTTCCAGCCCGTTCCTGATAGCAGGCCTCGCCGCCGTTTTCACGCTTGCCGCGGAGGGCCAGCAGCAGGATCAACTCGCCCTCAAGTCGCGGCAAGCGAAGACTCTGCTTACGCAAGGACGGTTTGCCGACGCGATTCCACTCTACGAGGAGTTAGTGAAGGCGCTGCCCGGGAATCCAGGGTTGCGGCTGAATCTGGGGACCGCCGAGCACATGGCCGGCCGCGACCGCGAGGCCGCCGCGACGCTGGGAGCGCTGTTGCGCGCCGATCCCAACAATGGTCCCGCGCTCGCCATGTGCGGCGCGTCCTACCTGCGGCTGGGCGAACCGGCGAAGGCGACCGGGTTTCTGGAACGCGCCTCGCGGGTGATGCCCCAGGATAGCGACGTTCTGCGGATGCTGGCCGACGCCGCGCTGACGACTGGGAAGTTCGTAACGGCATCGTCCGCTCTGCGCGCGCTGGCGAAGGTCCAGCCGGAAGAGCCGGGCGTCTGGGCGGGCCTGGGACACAGCTATGAGGCGCTCGCCGGGGAAGCCTTCGCCAAGCTCGACTCGCTTGCGGCCGGATCGCCGTACTGGCTTGCACTGGCGGCCGAAACACGGTTGACGCAACGGCAGTTTCGAGGCGCACTCGCACTCTTCCTTGAAGCGCTAGGAAAGGTGAATCGCCGGGACTGGCGGGAGAGCGTCGCGGCAATCTATGCGCAGACCGGCCACCCGGACCTGGCCGCGGCGGAGAAGAACAAAGCCGCGGGGCACGCTCTCCCGCCCTGCGCGAAGCCAACCGCCGAATGCCATTTTCTGGCGAGGCGTTTCCTCGCCGCCGCCGAATCACAGGGGCAGACTGCGGAGGTTCTCTACTGGCGCAGCAAGGCCTACAACGAACTGGCACGCGAGGCGTTCGCGCATCTAAGCCGGTTTCCGGACTCCGCGGAGTGGCACTCATTTCTCGGAAATCTCTATCGCACGCAGGGCAAGTATGAGGAATCGATCAAGGAGTGGCAGACCGCCATAGGCAAGCGCCCTGGCGATCTCGACCTGGAACGGGAACTTGCGGCGACGGTGCTCGCCGGCAAAGATTTCGCGCGGGCTGAAGCGGCCCTGCGCACGCTACTGGATAAAACGCCGAACAACTCCGAACTGCTGTGGATGCTGGGCGAAGCCCTGATGGCCCAGCGGAAACTTGCGGAGGCGATCGCTCCGCTCGAGAGGGCGGTCAAACTCGCCCCCACCCTGCTCGCGGCCCGCGCTTCTCTCGGCCGCGCGCTGCTTGGCGTTAACCGGGCCGCTGATGCCGTGCCCCACCTCCGGGCGGCCATTCCCACCGACCGCGACGGGAGCCTCCATTTCCAGTTGAGCCGCGCTCTCGCCGCGCAAGGCAAGTCGGCAGAGGCCGCCGCGTTCGCGCAAAAGAGTCAGCAATTGCGGAGGCTGACCGGCGATGACGGCCAGGCGGGCGAAATCACTCCTCCGTAATGGTGAGGGTCCGGCTCGTCGCAACGCCGTTCACAGTTTGCCTGAATCCGCTCGGCCACCGGATCTCCACGTCTACCTTCGCCGCCAATCCGCCGAAATGGACCAGGGTGAGACTTGACGCTGCGTAGCCAACGGCGGTCGTCATCGAATTATCCCGGTTTCTCATGACCGGAGTACGCTGCCGGCACACTTTGTGCGATTCTTAACAACTCGACCCAGCCCCGGCCTGATCATTGTCGATCAGGACCGGGACACGGGCCGGAGCATTGAGGAATTCCCGCTGATTTGGAGAGCAAGTGATATTGACGAGTTTACGAGTGGCAAGACAAGATCGGGTAGGTGCCCATCTGGCTGTGCCCCAAAACCCAAAGCTTGATCACTCCCGTGAAACACCCGGTCCAATAGTTACACGGACAGGCGCTTGACAGCATGGAGGTGGCCTACGCCACTATCTTGCGGACGATCTCGGCAGAGACCAACGCGGTTCACTTGCCATGTCGATCTTGGAGCAAGCGTCTTCCTGGCGGCCGGCGGACCGTAGTTCCGCTGGGCCAGTCTTTCCATGCGATTGCCGGTGGCAAGGATTTCGCAACAAGAATGTTCTTGAAGGTCTTGACCCTTCTCACAACGCCTCATCACGGGACCGATCCCGCCGCGGACAGCTTGGTGGTTCAAGTTTCCCGGAACGGGACTTGGGGGGCCTCAAGGATCGGTGGACATCGACACGTCAAGTGTCTTGTGGCCGCTTGCGCCTGTCGCGCGAGTCGTTGGGCGGAAAACTCGGCGCGATGATTACGGTATTATTAAGGCCAAGTGATGGTTCTTGGTCCGCCTCTTCTCGCTCGCGAGCTTCGAAGAATCTGCAATTCGGTGCACGATCGCCTGTGGATCTCCTCGCCATATGTTGGATCTTGGAGTAGTGCACGATCCGTACTTGGGCGAATGTGGTGGGATAGGGACAAGGTCGATATCCGCCTTCTCACTGACCCCGATGAGCAACAAGTGAACCGGGATACGGCGTTGAGATTCGCGGAGAAAGGTAAAATCAAGAAGCTCCGTGGCATCCACGCGAAAATGTATATCGTGGACGATCGCGTATTGTTGACCAGCGCCAATTTGACTTGCGCCGGCTTCGCCAGACGCTATGAGGCGGGCGTTGTTCTGAGCGGACGTTCTGCCCGTTCGGCAATATCGCTCTTTCAATCGTGGTGGGATTTGGCTGACGATTTCCCGGTGGAGAGTGTCCGGCTGTTGCCGCGAGCAGCATCACGGGCCGCGGTTGAGGATGCTCGGCCGCCCCTACCGGATCCCGTGCCGCTGCCGGCCGCCCCCGCCGATTTCGGCGGCGAAGAGTTCATCGCGACCTTCGGCGACTATCCCGAGTTCCTTCGTTGTTACCAGGAGTTGGCGCAGGCGTACATCTCAATCCCGCAGGTCTGGTCCGAGATGCCGCTGTACCTGGAGATCGATGCATTTCTGGACTATTTGTTCCGCTATGGCGGTCGACCGTCGCGAGCATATACTGAAGCAGCCGCGAGACACCTGACGCCCGAGCGCCGCGAGTCCGAAATTCGGCGGTATGCACTCATGTTTCAATCATGGGCCCAGGGCCGGGGTGAAGACCGTAAATGGAGGTTAACGAATTCCAGGGCAATTCGCCGACTCCTTGCGCCAAGCAGGATTAACTACCTCAGCCGGTCAGAGATCGGTGATGTGGCGGGTCGACTCAACTGCTTGAGAGACGGTCGTGTTCGGAATAAGTTCCTCCGCCACCCGGGAAACACAACCAGGACTGTTAAGAAGGTATGGAGCATGCTACTGCACGGGCACAAGAAGGCGCTGCCCACGGATGAGATGGCCGAATGTGCGAGAACATTGTTCGGCTTCAAGAGATCCAGTGTGCAAGAACTTCTTGGCTGGTACTTGCCGAAAAAATTCCCGATCCGTAATCTGACTGTGAACGCCGGTCTCAGATTTTTCGGTTACGACGTTCGACCGAGGTAGCCGGCGCTTCTGATCGCCTCCGCGGTCAAGCATGACCTTGCTCGTGCCGGTGGCAGGTTGAGTGGTTGCCGCATCGGACTTGTGTCGGGCCGCAGTTCAGACGCGCGTAGACAACCGGCGAGAACAGATCTTCCCACAATTGAGCCAACCCGGACCGGCCCTCAAAAAGCAATACCGCAAGCAGGCCTGAGCCGCCATGGAGTCGAGCGAACCGTGTTGATCTTGATCCTACGCCACTTCTTGCGCACAACGTTCCCGCGTACATCCGTGAGCCTGAAGTGGCGTCCCATGTGCCGGAAGGTAAGGCGGGTGTGGTCAAGGCCCAGGCAATGGAGGATCGTCGCCTGCAAATTATTCACGTGCACGGATCCTCAGTGATCGCCAGACCCAAAGCCCCCCTTGCCGATCGTGAGGCCGGCCGGATGCCGCCGCCGGCCAGCCACATCGTGAAGCCGTTGGGGTGATGATCGCGGCCCGCGTAATCCAGTTCTTCCGGCCGCACGTTGCAGGTGTATGTGGAGCATGTGGAGAACGCGGGCAGTCGCATATCGCGGCGCACCAGTCGGCGCGCTTGGGACGTAAGGTCGAGCTATGTTCACGATCGGCTAACGTTACCGAGCCCGACAGGAAAATGATGGGATGAAGAGATCCCTGGAATTCCAGCATGGGTTTCATCTGCCGCCGATCAGGCGGTTGTATGCGGCGTGGGTCCCTACCCAAAACCACACCATCGCGTCTTCTTGCTCCGTGGCAAGCGCACGGTAATGCAAGCCGACCCGAGCGGACCAAAAGCGCCCCAGCCGCTTGAAATGCAGGGACGGGTGCTTCGGGTCTTGTCGCAGTAGTTCGTAAGATTCGTCAGCCAAGCGGCGAATATCGTGCGGAAGTTGCCGGTAACAAGTCCAAAACCTCGGGTTGGCCCGGTGCCTCACCGGTCTGTGCAACGGCCGGCCCGCAGATCATCGACGGCTTCGTCGGCGAGCGCATCCAGGCGTCCCGCAGCGACGTCATCTTCGATTTGACGGTCCCAGGCTGCGGCGTCGAATTCGGTAAACCATGTCCTGAATGCGTCAAGTTCGGCCGGCGTGAGCCGCAGGACGGCCGCCTCGATCTCATTCACACCGCTCATGACCTTCATCTTACTGCGCACCGTTGGCCGCGCACAACCGGACTTCCCGCGGACCCGCGGACGCAGACTCCAATAAGCCCAGGGTGTATCGGCAGCCCTCGGAAAGAGGTGGTTTTCCGACGGTACCAAAGCGAACCTGATGCCTGATGCGCATCGCGTTGCCGTCGCTCATCGGGGAGGCGCCTTCCTCTCAGACGTTGGATTCCTGGCGAGCGGCGGGCGGTCATGATGCAGGACCTTGATTCTCTCCATGGCATCATCCTGGAAGCCTATGAAGCGCTCATGCTGCTGGGCGGCACGGACCTTGACGCACTGGCCAAGCAGCCATTCGCGGCGCCCACAGGGCATGTGCCGATCTAAGGGCTACCGGGTCCAGCGCGAGGATTCCTGGCGGGAAACACGCGCGGGGTTATGATGATACTCGACCCATCAGTCGATGACCTCACCAAAAGACGTATTGGAAAAGCTCGAAGCGCGCGACTTCGAGGCGCTTATCGGCCTCATGGAAAGCGAGTGGCTGGACGCCAAGGAGACGCCGTATCATCTCGACTCGCAGAAGCAGAAGCTCGAACTGGCGAAAGACGTGGCGGCCTTCGCAAACGCCGCTGGAGGAATCATTGTCATCGGCTTCGACTGCGAGAAGGAGCCGACGACTTCCAGCGAACGTATATGCAATGTGCGCCAGTTCCCGGTCTCGCTCGTTGACCCGAATAAGTACAGCCAGATCTTGGCGGACCTGGTGCATCCGCCGCCACATGGAGTATCGGTGCGGGTGTTCGAGGCCGCCGATGGCAAGTGTGCCGCTGCCATTTTCGTGGATGCCGGCGTGGCTTCGGACAAGCCTTACCTTGTGGGCAAGATGCTGAATGAAGATGACATTAGCATCGGCTCCTATTTCGGCTATTTCGAGCGGAAGCGGGACGTTATCCCGCCGGTGACTATTGCGCGCATTCAACAGCAACTTTCGGCGGGCATGCAGTGGTCATCCATCGACCAGCGACTCCATGCCATCGAGGCCAACATCGCCACTTGGGGAAAGGGTGGCGCGCCCGCGAAGGGCTCCAGCATCACCCAGACGGTCCGAAAGGAGCGGCTTACTGCGGCCCGGGCCGCAGTCGGCTGGAACGATGCGCCGATCGTCTATTACATCGCAAGCGCCGAAGGGGATTGCGATTTCCCGACGCTTTTTCGATCGCCATCCGAGCGTATCGTCCGGCTGATAGACAGGCCTCCTCAGCTTCGTCAGCAAGGCTTTGAAATCTCCGCCGGTGACTGCTCCGAAATCGTCCTGGGGCGATTGCGCCGAAACATGATCGCGGGGTACCGGCTTATAGAGCTATGGAAGGACGGGTTATTCATCTACATCGCGCCCGGCGATGAGGAGTTTCTCGGATGGCGCACGCGCAGCGAGGATCGCCCGATTGATATCAACAATTTCGTCCTGGCGGAGTCGGTCCTGTCCTTCTGCTGGCTGTTGAAATTTGTTTTCGAAGAGGCTGATCCGCAGCCACCCGTGCTTCGCCTGACTGTCGGCTTCGACAATCTGAAGAGACCTTCAGGCCTGCCCACGCTCAGCACGACGCCCGAGGGAGGAATGCGATTTCCTGGGAGCGCGAGGTCTGCGCCGGCGGAAGCGGTCGAGGTTTACCAGCTTGCCGAAACCGCGAACTACGACCCGGAGCATCTGGCTTTTTTGCTGGTGGCCGATATTTATCATTGGTTCGGGTTCGATTCCATGAGTGTGCCTTACGTGGACGCTAGCGGGCCGAAGCCACTATTGAGATCGAAGGCAATAATCGGCACCGCGCTTCCTGTCACCGTGCCGATGCCGGACTCTTGCTAAGAGAATCCGCCAGGGCGGCCAGGGCGGCCAATCCTGCTCGCCGCAGGGCGGCCCTCGGCAAGCGCCCTGGCGATCTCGACCTGGAACGGGAACTTGCGGCGACGGCCTCGCCGGCAAAGATTTTACGCGGACGGAAGCGGCCCTGCGCGCGCTGCTCGAAAGGACGCCGGACAACGCCGAACTGTTGTGGATGCTGGGCGAAGCCCTGACGACCCGGCAGAAACTTGAAGACGCGATCGCTCCGCTCGAGAGGGCGGTCAAACTCGCCCCCACCCTGCTCGCGGCCCGCGCTTCTCTCGGCCGCGCGCTGCTTGGCGTCAACCGGGCCGCCGATGCCGTGCCCCACCTCCGGGCGGCCATTCCCACCGACCGCGACGGGAGCCTCCATTTCCAGTTGAGCCGCGCGCTCGCCGCTGAAGGCAAGACCGCAGAGGCCGCACAGTTCGCGCAAAAGAGCCGGCAGTTGCGGAGGCTGACCGGCGATGACGGCCAGTCCGGTGAAATCACTCCTCCGTAATCGTGACGGTCCGGCTCGTCGCAACGCCCTTCACAGTTTGCGGATGTCCACGACTACCTTTATTACGTTGCGTACCCGGTCCCAATCTGCGCCGTGAGGGGCTATTTTACGGATCAGGAACTTGACGTGGAATGACGGCGAGGAAGGGCGCCGAGAAAGGTCCGCGAACGAATCGAGGCTCGAACCCGCCGTTGCGGTAAGGTGGTAACGATGGACGAACAGCCGGATACCGAAACGCGAAAACAGTGGTTCGAGGAATTCGAAGCCGCCGCCCGACGGCCGCTCGAAGTGCGAATGAAATACGCGTTCATCCACACCTACAAACCCGTACTCGACGACGCGACGTACCGCTCCTTCGACACGATGGAAGAGTATCGCAACTGGTGCGAGGAAAATCTGCCGGACTGGCTGGGCTATGGCCGGGTTTGACTACAAGCAGGCCGAAGAGATCCGCGACGCTTTCGCGCGGCACGAAATTCAGTACCTGTTCATCGGAAAATCCGGAGCCATCCTGCTGGGCTTTCCCGACACGACTCAGGACGCCGACCTGTTCCTCGCGAAGGAACCTGCCAACTGCGAACGGACCGTCAACGCCCTGGCTGCTCTCGGCTTCGAGTTGACCGGCCAACAGGCCCAGGAAATCCAGCGAGGCAAGGATTTCATCCAGTTGAAAAACGGTCCCTTCGATCTCGATCTGATCTTCGCCCCGGACGGCATCGAGCGGTTTGCGGACGCGTGGGAGCGACGCGTGGAAGTTCGGGGGTTTCCAGTTTGCAATATCGATGACATCGTCGCCAGCAAACGAGCCACGAACCGGCTCAAGGACCGGGAGTCGCTCCCGAGGCTGCTGTCGTTTAGAGAATGGCTGAAGCAACGCGGCTGACAGCCCGCCGAGCCGCCAACTCCAGCGCGAGGGCCCGGAATCGCCGTCAGTCCAGCCCGAACACAAACAAGCCGTGCCCTGCGGAACTTGGGCGACGGCGCTCGCCGGCAAAGATTTTACGCGGGCGGAAACGGCCCTGCGCGCGCTGCTCGAAAAGACGCCGCACAACCGAACTGTTGTGGATGCTGGGCGAAGCCCTGATGGCCCGGCAGAAACTTGAAAACGCGATCGCTCCGCTCGAGAGGGCGTTCAAACTCGCTCCCAAACTGCTCGCGGCCCGCGCTGCTCGCGGCCGCGCGCTGCTTGGCGTCAACCGGGCCGCCGATGCCGTGCCCCACCTCCGGGCGGCCATTCCCACCGACCGCGACGGGAGCCTCCATTTCCAGTTGAGCCGCGCGCTCGCTGCTGAAGGCAAACAGGCGGAGGCCGCCGCTTTCGCGCAAAAGAGCCAGCAGATGCGGAGGCTGACCGGCGATGACGGCCAGGCGGGCGAAATCACTCCTCCGTAATGGTGAGGGTCCGGCTCGTCGCAACGCCCTTCACAGTTTGCCCGACGCCGCCCGGCCACAGGACCTCCAAATCCACTTTCGCTGCCAATCCACCGAAATGGACCGGCGTGAGACTTGACGACGCATATCCCACCGCGCTCGTCATCGGATTGATCTGATTACCGATCCGGATCCGGGCGCCGAGTCCGTCGCGGTTCGACATCCTGCCCACCAGACGGATGTCGAGCCACGCCCCGCCGGGCGGACTGAGGTTTCTCCAGAGTTCCGTCGGCCCGCCCAGAGCGGAGACGACGATATCGACTCGACCGTCACCGTCGAAATCTCCGAAGCCACTCCCGCGGTGCGCCGCTTTCGCGAGCGACATCCCGCTGCCGGTTAGAGCGAAGGTGCCGTCCCGCTGGTTGCGGAACACAGCGTTCTCCTGGCGGTAGACATACGGCTCGAACTTGTCGACCAGATCGTTGACGTGGGAGTTCGCCGTGAACAGATCGCGCCAGCCGTCGTTGTCGAAATCCGCAAACCCAACGCTCCAGCCCGCGTATATGCGCGTCGCCGAGGCGAGTTTTGAAGAGTGCGTCGCGTCGCGGAATTGCGACTTCCCGAGGTTTTGAAACAGGGGAAATGTCTCCCCGCTCAGCGCCGTCACGATCAGGTCGGGCAGACCGTCGTTGTTGAAGTCGCGAAAGTCCGCTCCCATGCCTGAGATGGGACGTCCGTCGTCCGGCAATGCCACGCCCGCCGCCAACGCCACGTCCTCGAACGACTTTCCCGCCCGGTTGTGAAACAGGAAGTTCTCCAGTTTGTCGTTGGTGACGAAGACGTCCTCGAAGCCGTCGCCGTCATAATCCGCGAACACCGCCGACATCCCCCGGCCCAGGTGCCGCGAGAACCCCACCTCGTCCGAGACTTCCTTAAACCGCCCTCCCCCCAGATTCCGGTACAGTTGGTTGGGCACGACCGGAAAGTATTTGGGGTGGCAGTAAATGCGTATTTTCCTGGCGGCATCGCCGCAAAACCGGTCGAAGGCGGGAGTCCATTTCGCGTAATTGACCACGAAAAGGTCCGACAGCCCGTCGTTGTCGAAATCGAACCAGCCGGCCGCCACCGACCAATATTTCGAATCGATTCCGGACTTCGCCGTGATGTCCTCGAACGCGCCCGCACCGCCATTACGGTAGAGAATGTTGCGGTATGCGCCCGCGACGAACATGTCCGGATGTCCGTCGTTATCGAAATCGGCCGCGGCCGCCCCCATCGAATAGCCAGTTCCGGCAAGCCCGGACCGCCCGGTGACGTCGGTGAACTTCCAGTTCCCGTCATTACGAAAGAGTCTGTTGTGAAACTTTCCGGAACTCTTCTCGAGCGACGGCAGCGCCGCGCCGTTGGTGAAAAAGATGTCGGGACGCCCGTCGGAATCGTAGTCGAATACGGCAACGCCGCCTGGCATGGTTTCTATCAGGTGCTTTAGCGGCGTGGGAGAATTTTCGAGCACAAAGTTCACACCCGCTTCCTTAGCTTTGTTCTCGAAGTGGATCGGCGCCTGAGCGGCCGCCGCGAAACTCAACAAACAAAGAAGCCAAGCCATGAATCCCCATCATCGCATCCGGTGAAATTTCCCGAAGGGCCGCGCCAGGAACGACGTCCCGGTTCGACGCCAATAGGATTATTGGTTTGAAAGATTTTTTTAGATGAAGTACTTTTCAGTTTAGCGATCCGGCCGTTTCCAAGACCAATACTAATCCAGTAGGGACCGGCAAGGGGCCATACGGGAAGCAGCCCTGAGCCACCATGGAGTTGCGTGAACGTTATTGAAGGCTAAGCCAGCATCTTGCGCACAATCTCCCCGCGCACATCCGTGAGCCTGAAATTGCGTCCCATGTGCCGGTAGGTGAGACGGGTGTGGTCAAGGCCCAGGCAATGGAGAATAGTGGCCTGCAAATCGTTCACGTGCACGGGATCCTCTGTAATCGCAAGACCCAAATCGCCGGTCTTGCCGATCGTGACACCCGGCCGGATGCCGCCGCCGGCCAGCCACATCGTGAAGCCATTGGGGTGATGATCGCGGCCGGCGTAATCCAGTTCTTCCGGCCGCCGGAACTGACCGAGCGGCGTCCGGCCGAACTCACCGCCCCAGACGACCAGGGTGCTCTCCAGCAGCCCGCGCTGCTTCAGGTCCTGAATCAGCGCGGCGACCGGGCCAGCCGTGATATCGCAGTTCTCCTTCAGCTTCTTGTTCAACTCGCTATGTTGATCCCAGCTTGAATGCGTGACCATAACGAAGCGTACTCCGCGCTCGACCAACCGGCGCGCCAGCAGGCAATTCGTCCCGTAGGCGCGGGTCGGCTCCCTGTCCAGGCCGTACATCGCCCGGATACCCGCCGATTCCTTGGAAAGGTCCAGCATTTCAGGCGCGCTCATTTGCATGCGAAACGCCATCTCGTACGAAGCGATGCGGGAGGCGACCTCGACGTCACCGGTCTGGGTGTGGTGTTCGCGGTTGAGCGCGGCAACGAAGTCGAAATCGGCGCGCTGCTCGTCATGGTTCATGCCCTGGGGGTTCGAAAGGTACAGCACCGGGTCGCCCTTGCGCCGGAACATCACTCCCTGGTAATTCGAAGGGAGAAATCCGCTGGACCACTGCGCGGCCTGACTCATGTTGGATTTACCCGTACTCAACACCACAAAGCCGGGCAGGTCCTTCGACTCGCTGCCCAGCCCGTAGAGAACCCAGGAACCCATGGTTGGCCGGCCAGGGAGCATATGACCCGCCATGAGCAGAAAGTCGGCCGGCTGGTGATTGAAGGCGTCGGTGTGCATCGAACGAACAAGACATATTTCGTCGGCGATGGGCGCCCACGCTTCGCCGAGATAGTCGCTGAACACCGCGCCGCTTTGGCCGTAGCTTCCAAATGTGCGCGGGCTTGCGAGAATCGTGGCGGTCGGCTTGATGAAGGCCAGTTTCAAGTCCTTCGCCTGGGAAGGCGGCAAGGGCTTGCCATGCCAGCGTGTGAGCTCCGGCTTGGGATCGAACAGATCGAGCTGGCTGGGCGCGCCTTCCATATAGAGGAAGATTACGTTCCTGGCCGTAGAGGGAAAGTGCGGAGGTCTGGGATCCAAAGGGGTCCGGCCTTCCGCCGCGAGCAGATCGGAAAGCGCAATCATCCCTATCCCACCCGCCGACCGGCGCAGGAATTCCCGCCGCTGCAAGGTCCGCGAGAGAACGGAGGGGTCCATGTTTCATTCCCTCGTCAGGAACTCGTCGGCGTTGATCAGCGCGCGGCTGAGGCCGAACCAGGCTACGGCTTCCGTCTGGTCAACGCCTTCCAGGTCGGCCGCGGGCATCTGTTCCACCGCTTTAGGATTGGCCCGAGCCATGCGCCGCCGGCGCTCCAGATAGCTTAACGCGGCGTCGCGTTCCGTCGTACCGGGCGAACGGGAGAAGCAGAGCCGGAAGGCGCGCTCGATTCTATCGTTTTCGCCGCGTGCCTCCTGAAGGACGCGCGCCGCCAGCGCCTGCGCCAGTTCCGTGAACACGGGATCATTCATCAGGTTGAGGGCTTGCAGCGGCGTGTTTGAAACTTCGCGCCGGGAGCAGGTGACGGTCCGGTCCGGGGAATCGAAATTCATCAGCAGCGGATACAAAGCCGTTCGCTGCGTCTGCACATAAATCCCCCGGCGATAGCGGCTCCTGCCGCTGCTTTCAGCCCAGTTGAAGCTGTAGACAAGGTCCGTGACACCTTCGGGCTGCGGTGGACGCACGCTTTCCCCGCCCACCGTGTCGAGCAGCAGACCGCTGGCCTGAAGCGCGGCGTCCCGGATCAGCTCAGCGGGCAGCCGGAGCCGCGACTGTCGCGCCAGGAGCGCATTTTCGGGATCGCGATTCGCCAGATCGGGTCGTAACCCAGATCCCTGCCGATAAGTCGCGGAAGTCACGATCAGGCGGCAGATCGCCTTCCTGCTCCAGCCGCGTTCCACGAATTCGGTGGCCAACCAGTCGAGCAGTTCCGGGTGCGTAGGCTTCTCGCCCTGCGTGCCAAAGTCCTCCGAGGTGCTTACCAGACCGCGCCCAAACAACTCCTGCCACATGCGGTTGACCGCGACTCGCGCGGTAAGGGGATTTTCCGGCGACACGAGCCATCGCGCAAGCGCCAGGCGGTCCGGCAGTTGGTTCGCCGACGGCGCTCGAAGGGCTTCGGGCGCGCCTGGCGTTACTTCGATGCCCGTATCCTTAAAGTTGCCGCGAATCCGAAGAAACGTGGGCTCCCGCCGGGTGTCTTCAGCAAGGGACATGATCAGGCTTAGAGGGGGGTACTTTGCGGAGAGCGCGGTCAGCTTTTCAGCCATGGGCTTGAGTTTATCCCCAATGGCAGTCCCGGGATTCCGTACGAAATAATCCGACAGCGTATCCTGCTCGCGCTGCGTGCGGCTCGCGGAGGGCTTTTGCAGCATCTTCGGCCCGTTATCGATCTGTTTGCAGAAACGGTCATAAGCGGCGTCCAAGTCGGTCCGCTTGCCCGGGTTTGCGCCGGAGTACCGCATGTCGTCCTCCCATGCGGGCTGTAGTTTCGCAACGTCATATTGATCGAGCAGAGCGCGCCGCTGGGAACGGTACTCGCCGATGTACCGCCTGTACGGGCCTAACTCGCCAGGAAGTGGGGCTTCGATGTCCACCTCAAGGGCGTTCTGAAAAAACGCGAGCAGCCTGTAGTAGTCGCTTTGCCTGATGGGATCGTACTTGTGGTCGTGACACTGGGCGCAGCCGATCGTGAGGCCGAGCCATGTCGTCCCCACCGTATTGGTCCGGTCCACCAGTTGGGCGAACCGCAGTTCCTCGAGATCGATTCCTCCTTCGCGGCTGGTAACCGTGTTTCTATGAAATCCGGCGGCTATCTTCTGCCGGGGAGTTGAACCAGGCAGCAGATCGCCCGCCATCTGTTCGATGGTGAACTGATCGAACGGCATGTCCTGGTTCAGCGCGTCGATGACCCACTGGCGGTAGCGCCAGGCGTACGGGCGGACGTAATCCTGAATACCGCCCTCGCTATCGGCGTAGCGCGCCAAATCCAACCACTGACGCGCCCACTTCTCCCCGTAATGCGGAGACTGCAGCAACTGGTCGACCAGACGCTCGTACGCGTCGGCGCGCTGGTCCGCCAGAAAGGTTGCGGCCTGGTCGGCAGTGGGCGGCAAACCGATCAGGTCCAGATACACACGGCGCATTAAGGTGGTCTTAGCCGCTTCGGGTGATGGATCAACGTGCAGGCTTCCCAGCTTGGCCATGATGAACGCGTCGATTGGATTGCGAACCCAACCGGTCCCGGGCAAAGCCGGCATGTTGGGCCGCCGGACCGGCGTAAACGACCAAGGCAGAGGACGAACGGGCGCTTTCGCATGTACTTCAGCTTCCTTCGGCCAGGCGGCGCCCTGATCGATCCAGCGGCGGATCAAGTCCGTTTCGCGGGAGGCCAGCGGGTCCGAGGGAGGCATGACGAGACGCTTGTCGCCCGCCTGGATGCCTTTTGTGATCAAGGCGTACAGTTTACTTGACGCGCTGTCACCGGGCCGGATCACCGGCCCCGAATAGCCACCGCGCATTGCATCTTCGCGGCGGTCCAGGCGCAGACCGTTCATTTGCTGACTGGGTCCGTGGCAGATCAGGCAGCGGCTCGCGAGAACGGGCTTGATATCGCGGAGGAAATCGATCATCCCTCCAGGAGCCGTCTGGGATGCCAGCGCGGGACGCACGGCCAGAAGAACGATGCACAAGAGCGGTGCGGTTCGCCAGAGTTCCACGAACGGAAGTTTACCACACCCGAATCGGAGGCTACGGTTACGTCTCGCGCAAAAGCCACCTGGCGGCGTTCTTTTGCAATTTTTCGTACTCAGGATTCCACAGGACGGTGATCATGTGTCCGGGTCCGAGGAAGCAGACTCGCCCTTTGCCATAGTCGTAGGCCCACGCGGCTTCGGCCGTGTTGCTGCGTCTGCCCGCCATGTCGGTATAATCGAGCCCGTCTTCGTTGACGCTCCTGGCCAGCACGTACTTCGGATCCTTGTCGTAGGTCATGTAGTGCTGTTCATCGGTGACAACGAAGTCGCGGACTCCCTTCGTGACGGGATGATCGGGATTGACAACCTTTACCTTGAAAGGCCGGATGACGGGATGGCCCGTGTAGACGGCGCCCTCGACATCCCGATAGTCCTTGTTAGTGAGCGACACGTGGCTGCTGTTGTGATAGGCGAGGAACGACCCGCCCTCAAGCACCCACTGCCTGATTGCCTTGCCCTGTTCGGCGGTCATCCAGGCGACCGGTCCTTCGCCGATTTTCATCGGAAGCGGCGGCACGCTTACAAGGTCTTTCTGCTCGGTGATCACGGTCTTGTCGTTCGACAGCACAGGACGCCAACGACCGTTCGGCCACCGGTAGCCGTCGCGGAAAAGGATAAAGATTTTGTATTGGCGCAGCGTGTTGTAGCTGAGCATCTTCTCCTGGTCGGTGAAATCGATGGAGAGGCCCGCGCCCTCAACCAAGGTGCGCGTCAGGCCGGTGCGAATATAGGCTGAATTGTGGGGTTCATCCCCAATCAGGGCAAACGCGGTGGCTGGGCCAGCGCCGGCTGCGCGGCCGAGTCCGGCGAATCCCAGTGCGCCGCAAGCCGCGCGCCGTGTAATCCTGCTTTCGAAAGACATAAACGCATTATGCTACCAAACCGGGACCTGCGCGGAGCCGTCCGCTCCATTCACTCGAATTCTGGCCTCGGCGGCCGTCAGCGATGGGACGAGGCGATCCGGTCACGGACAAGAGCAACCGGACCAGTCTGACCGTTAGAGAATTGAATCTTCGGCGATCGAATCCTTCGCGAAGATCGCGCGGATCAGGGTCACGGTCTTGGCTGGTACCACAAGACTGTCACGCTGGCGGGCAAACAAACGCGCGTGACCGGCCACGACGGAGACTCACTGGGCGGGATGGTGGCGTCTTTGATGACGTTCCCCGAGTACGGGATTGTCGTCGCCGTGACGTCGAACATCTCGTATGCGGACACGTTCTCCCTTGCGGTGAAAATCGCGGAGGCTTTCGCGGAACAGGGGGAGAAGTCCAGCACACAAGTGAACCCAATCCAGCGTATCAGGAGTCTCAGCCTCTCACCCGCCGGCGCCCACGGGTTCCCGCGGGTTCAGTTATCCCGCTAATTCGGACAGCAGTGTGTTACCTGACCAATGCATCATATCGCCATACCCGTGAGGGTTGAGGCGCGCCCAACCATTTGGATGACCTCATAAACATGGGGTAAAACTGGAATTTGGCGGAGTTCGCGCTTCGCCAACCCACCCCAATCGAGGTCACCCAAATGGTGAAGAACAGAAAACAGCATAGC
>SXGT01450105.1_pt1 | contig 19934 bp, 17 predicted proteins | sample 3176221 | NCBI WGS metagenome assembly SXGT01 (sample SAMN11356862, study PRJNA531348) | freshwater metagenome | isolation source: freshwater sample F1-120 | place: China: Fuxian Lake, Yuxi | collected 2017-12-25
AAATAGTTTGTCCATAAAGGAATAAATAAGCGTTTCCCCTAGACAAAGTTTTTCTTTGAAATAGGTTGGCAAAAAACTTTCGCGAGCTATAACTGAATCTGGTGTTTGGAGTTGAAGAGAAGCGGCGTATCTGGTTGATTATTTGTGACCAAACAAAACGATCAACCGAGGAATACGCCACGATGAAGAAGAGTAATGTAATCGACTTATCGAGTCGAGAAGAGAACACCGATCCATTGACCGATCTGATCCGACAAGGAGCTCGCAAGCTGATTGAACAAGCGATCGAGTCCGAGTTAGCGGCCTATCTGGAAGCCTTCCGAGAAAGGAAGCTGAGCGATGGACGGTCAGCAGTGGTTCGCAATGGATACCAACCGGAACGTGAGATACAAACAGGCATCGGCCCGGTATCGGTGAAAGTGCCAAAGGTCAGGGCGAAAGATGGGCAGGCGACGACATTCCGTTCCGCACTGGTACCTCCTTATGTGCGCAAAACCCGCTCCTTGGCAGCGGCCTTGCCCTGGCTGTACTTAAAGGGTATCTCGACCGGCGAAATGGAAGCGGCGCTGGAAGTGTTGGTGGGCACGGAAGCCAAGGGTTTGTCGGCCAGCACCGTGGCGCGTTTAAAACAGGAATGGGCGGCAGAATATGGCGCTTGGCGAACCAGTCGTCTGGACCGCGACCAATGGGTTTATATATGGGCCGACGGCATTTACAGCGGCCTGCGGGCGGAAGATGCCAAACTGTGTGCCTTGGTCATCATCGGTGTTAACGAACGCGGCGAAAAACGCTTTCTGGCCATCGAAGACGGCGTCCGTGAGTCCACCCAGAGTTGGCGGGAAGTGTTGCTGGGGTTGAAGGCGCGAGGCATGAACAGTCCCAAGTTGGCTATTGGCGATGGCGCGATGGGTTTCTGGGCGGCGCTGGACGAAGTCTACAGCGACACCCGGCAACAACGCTGCTGGGTGCATAAAATGAACAATGTGCTGAATCGCGTTCCGCAATCGGTACAACCCAAGATGAAACAGTCGTTGTACGATATTTGGCAGGCGGACAGCCAGAAGAACGCAGAACGCGCCTTCGACCAGTTTGCCACGCTGTATGAGGCCAAATATCCCAAGGCTGTTGAGTGTGTGAATAAAGATCGGTACGAACTGCTGGCGTTCTATGATTTTCCGGCCCAGCATTGGCAAAGTATCCGAACGACCAACCCCATTGAGTCGACCTTCGCCACTATCCGCCATCGGACGACGCGCGCCAAGGGCTGTTTGTCGCGGAATGGGATGCTGCACATGCTGTTCAAACTAGGACAAGCAGCTGAAAAAACCTGGCGACGCCAACGGGGATTCGATTATCTTGCCAAGGTGATTACTGGTGTCCCATTTAAGGATGGCATTGAAGTAGAAAACACAAACCGGATCGCCGCTTAATCAATGCTTGAACACCACTTTTGACAATAGCTCAACTTTCGCGTTTAACAGGTTCAACGGCAGTTGCAGTAATACTCATCGGAATCTCCGGTAACTGACCTTGGCGGAATGCCCGGCCTTCGATGTATACAGTAGGGCATTATGTCCTATTTGTCAAGTTTACATGGTTGCATCAGCTAAATGATCGAAAGCTATAACTATCAGGTGTTTAATCTGATTCAGTTTCGCGCCAGATAGATTTGATGCCCGCCAGATCGCATAAAATACCCCAAATGGCATAAGATATATCAGTTTCCCCACTAACCCATCTTCTTACGGTTCTACTGGCGCCACTACCAGTAAGTCCCACTTTTTTTGCAACTTGGCCCCCTGTTAATCCTGTCCGGCGAATTATTTCTCTAACTTCATCTCCGTTCGGAACACTCCAATTTTCACTAAAGGGTATTAAACATTCAGGTCGTATTTCTATGACTTTTCCATCAAATGGGGTTGACGAGTATCGTCGTTTAACTGTTGTGTCATTGTTCATTTTTTTTAAAATACCATCACTTAAGTTAAGGGCTTCGATTTTAGCCGCTAAAATGGAAAGGTCATTGTAGAAGTTGCAGATGATCGTAACCATAAAGGGATTGAACACGCTTATGATCGGGTGCAATAACTTTTTTGCCCTCCCATTTATCCTATACTGAATTGGCTTATCACCATAAGCGTATAGGCATGTTTCACTTATTTTTGAGATTATAACGACGCTGCCGAGTTCTCTTGGGAATAGCGTTAGGAAGATTCTGCATCAAGATCCAATCTTAATGATTTCCTTTTGGCGTTTAATGATTTTTGCTTTTCTATAATCTGTTATTTTTTTGTTGTCTCTTCTGCCCATTTTCTGACTTGAAACGCTTGGTGCTTTGGCAGAATTGCTTCTACAAACTCATATGAATCGGCAATAATGTATGGAATAGTCCAATTCGGAATAGAAGACCCGCGACCTATTCCCCCTAGTGGATTCATTTAAAGCAAGAATTTTTAGTAAAAACTCGACTTGTTGTTCGTTTTAATGTCCAGAGGCTAATTGTTTTTGTTGCAGTTTACGGCTGTTCGTCTTGCATGTTCTAAGAGCATACTAAAAGAAGTCATAGGTTTATTTGCACGGTTAAAAAAAGGCTATATAAGGCTTATAAGTAATAAGGACTGTAAAAGACCAGTTTACTTGAGCATAATCAATATGTTGGGAATTGTACCCGCGACCTATTCCCCCTAATTGTATTGTGATAAAGCTCATTTATGTGTACTCATGTCATCAAAAAGGTATCTTGATTTTGCCAATCCCGCGAACCGCGACCTATTCCCCCTGGTTTTTTAATAACCCGCGACCTATTCCCCCTGGATTTTTAGGAACACGCGACCTATTCCCCCTGCCTGATTTGATCTATTCAGGGTGAAAATCTAAAGCGATTTGTACCCGCGACCTATTCCCCCTGAATAGCGCGACCTATTCCCCCTGGAAAAAGACATTTGCCGCGACCCATTCCCCCTGTGTTCATGAAAGTACTTTTGTTAATGGCTAATCCGGTGAGAGGTAGTTATTTCCTTAATAGCGAATTACCCTGAACGTTACCAACGTACTGATTTACCCCTATTTCCATTGAATTTTGAAGAACCCGCGACCTATTCCCCCTTACTTTGGTGGCGACCCGCGACCCATTCCCCCTTCTTTGGTTACGACCCGCGACCTATTCCCCCTGCGTTAATTACGGCTCGGGACCCATTTCCACCATCAAGTGATTTTTTCGAATCTATTAATCGTCTATTCGATGCTTTTTGTTCGGCAGTGAATTCTGGTGAAGGGAATATGGTATACACAACATCTACGATTTTAGACCGCTTCCCGCGTTCTTCTGTTTTGGTGTGGCTGGTTAAAACACCTAGCGACTTAAGTTCATCCCAAGATTCTTCAAGTGTAGCTATTGCATCACGTTCGCGTTTATAGCCTTCCAGTAAAGCGCTGTCTCGCTTGATTGTGCTGTACCGCATTACGAAGCTGTTAGTTAATGCTGCTTGAGTGTACTTGAGTACCAATTGTGAGATTAACCATCTTGATAGTTGAGTTCTACACTTCATTAATCTGCGATAGTTGAACTGCCTATATGTCAGATTAGAAATACTGTTAGTAATCAATGGATGAAACTGAATTAACCATTTAGAGTCTTGAGAATTGCTTATAGAACTGTCTTTTTTGCTCACCCTTGCAAGCAATGAAAGATAATTCATGCGGGTATAGCAGACTTCTGTGTCCTCCGTTTCCCCTTGAATATCAATGTTGCTAAGGGATAGAATATCCAATGCTTCCGTTAGTTCGTCGTAACGGAGGGTGTGGCCTTGATCAGCTAGATGAGTGCGTAATCGGTGTAATGTAAATCGGCATCCGGAACGGAATCCATCAGCATCATAAAAACCATCATCAACCGCAATTTTTCGTAATGCGTGTTCAACAAGTTCCTCTCGTGCTCCAGGATAATATTCTGTTTCTACCTCTGTGATAGGGTCCTTTAGCCTTGCTGGTCTTATAAGTATCTTGAATTCATTACCTCTGTATTTGAAGGCAATTGTGCAGATTGGTAATGCGCCACTTGGTAGCCGCATTTCTTCTTGCCGTTTCCGTGTAATTGAAAACCGAGGAACGCTATCCCAAAGGTCGAAAGCGTTGCCAAGTTGATCGCGCTCGTCATTATTGTTGGCTAAAAAGTCTTGAAACAGGCATAACTGCTGATTTGAAAAAGCGTCAGGCGGGACTGGTTTGTGCTGCGAGACTCGTTTTTTGGGCGTTTTCTTTTTACCGAGAGAAATTGAATCTTGGGTATTATCAAGAAGAGTAATCTGATTGCCTTGCGACATGTTTAAGTCTCGCTAAAGAATAAAGTAACGCGATAGCACGTAGTAAAGAGTTTAGCTTAACTAATAGGCGGAAGTCAAACAACATTTTAGCCGCTAAAATCCAAGGAGGAGGGCGGGTGTGTATAGTCGAACATTCTTCACGCATTTATCGCGGGTGTTTGATGAAAGATTTTGGCACCCCATCATTACTTATCTTGGCAGGCTGTATATTTCTGGAGGTGGCAGAAGGGTGAACATGGATGTCAGTGATCGAAAGAAATCATCAAATTAGCCCCGTCATATCCTGCTAACCGCCAGAATCAAAACATGTTATATTGTAAAAAATCATTTGTTTCGACGGTGTTTAAGTACATTTCACGGTTACTGGCATAACGTAATGGAGTATCAAAATAACACATACAATATAGAAGAAGCCGAGCTGGTAGAGTTTGTTAAAACTAAGGCCGTAAGGGAAATCAATATTGTTCAGGCACCGAGTAAAAAGTACCGAATAGTCACTAAATTAAATTGGAAGGACGGGGCTTTTTTGTTAGTGTCCTATCGCAAAAGAGTTCGTGAATGGTCAACGTTAGATACATTGATCCGATACCTTCGAGAAACCTATAAAGATATATCCATCCCCATCAGATTAACGTTTGTACCTCTTGAAGAAGCAGAAGATTCAACAGGGCATGAAATCCATATCGTAATAGATCAGAGCGATTAGATCGTAAACTATCCACTATGAAATCTTCTCAAACGGCGCAATATGTGTGTTTTTGTCTGTGTATCACACAAAACGCAATAGCCGAAACAGACGACGATTTAGGATTGATTTATGGATCTGGTCAAATGCAATCAATTGCATCAGGGCACCCGTTGCAGCAAAGCCTAAGTCCTAGTGTTACGTCGGTTATGACGGCTAAAGACATTGAAAGAATCGGTGCCAGACGCTTGACGGATGTTCTCGAATACTTACCTGGTGTACATGTAAGCAACGCCAGAAGTGGCGTTAAGGTTATTGGGTTTCGCGGTGTTTCCTCTGAGACAAACGCTCAAGTGTTAATCTTAGTCAATGGCGTACCTGTTAGGAATACATTATTTGGCGGAAAACCATTCGAATGGAATCTGCCGGTTAAGAATATTGCACATATCGAAGTAATTAGAGGGCCTGGTTCAATGCTCTATGGTGGCGACGCCACGACTGGAGTTATCAACATTGTTCTGAAGACCGGCAAAGAGCTAAAAGGGGGCGATGCTGGTGGGTTCTTTGGAAATCAAGATACTTATGAAGGCTGGGCTGAATACGGTAACGAATCAGGCGACTTAGAGTACAGCTTAGCCATTCAAGGCGGTAGCACAAATGGTTATCAAGGAAGGGTCAGCCAAGACGCACAGACAGTTATAGATAGCCAGTTTGGAACTCACGTATCTAATGCACCAGGCGTCACCAATAATGGTCGGGGTGACATTGATGCGCGCATAGACGTGGCCTACAAAGATATGATCAGGCTTCGAGCCGGGTATCAAGGATTCAGACATGTAGAAACCGGTATTGGAGCGGCTTATGCCCTTGATGGTACTGGCGGCACAAATAATGATATATATAATCTCGATCTGTCGCTAAATAACAAAATCACCGATGCACTAACGAATAAAACTTCGTTTTATTTTTTGGGGCAAAATCCAAGTACCGATATTTATTTATTGCCGGCAGGTACGTTCGGCGGGTTATTGCCACTTGGTGCACGAAATATTGTGTCTGGTTTCCAGGGGACAACTGGGCTAACTACCCAACTCAATTACGTTGGCATTAATAAACACACGATTACAGGGGGTACGGGACTTATTTACAACTGGATTTCTGATGGAACTGACAAAATCAATTACATCATTACTCCAACCTTTGCACAGCAGATCCCATTAACCGAAGCATCGGCATTTGGAAGAGATCCACTATTGGCATCGAAAGAGCGAACAAATTATTATGCGCTAATACAGGATGAGTGGAATTTCGCACCAGATTGGTATCTAACTACTGGCTTTCGCTACGATTATTACTCGGACGTATCACCAGGTTATAGTCCACGTATCGCACTGGTGTGGAATGTCAATTTGAATCTGACAACCAAGTTGCTATATAGCCGGGCATTTCGACCGCCGTCGTTTCTTGAAAAGAATCTACCACTGATTCCGGGCACTACAGTTAAACCGGAAACTGTAAACACGGTTGAATTCCAGGTTGAAAACAAATGGTCGTCTGATTTAATGACGTCGGCGAATGTTTATTGGTTTAAACAAGAAAACTTAATCGCGTCCACTAACTCCACAAGTGTGACCCCGGTCGGCTTTCGTAACAGCGCCCCAATTGATGGGATAGGCTTTGAGACTGAAACAAAGTACAAGCTAAGCAGCGATGTTGACTTTGCTGTCAGCTACAGTTATCACGGGTTGCCCTCTACGTCTTATACAGGTCTAATGCCAGAACACATGGCAAAAGGGCTGATAAACTGGGACATCACTGATAGTTGGGCGGTAGGGACTCAACTAAATTGGATCGGAGAGCGAAAACGGCCATCCGATGATCCACGTGGGAATTTAGCAGGTTATTTTACGGCTGGTCTAACACTATCGACCAAAGTCGCGAAACCACTCGAATTCACATTCAGAGTCAATAACATCTTTAATTCAACTCTAAAAGAACCAACGTTAAACCCAATTTTATTCCCAGGGGATGAAGCTATTCTTGGGCGAACCGTATTGGGACAAGTCAAAGTGACATTCTAGTGCTTATTTATCTAGCTAGGCTAATAACCAATCCTACTGGCGCATTAACCGCTATACACAAGAAATATGGCGACTTTGTGCAAACATGCTTTTTCAATAAGAAGCTTTTATTTACATCAAATCCGGAACATTACGAGGAAATATTCAATCAAGAAGCTAGGGGCCTTTTGAATAGAGACTCACTTTATGAAGCAAAAAAACCTATGTTCGGCGATGGACTGTTTAATAGCAAGGGCGCTACATGGACAAACCAGCGTCGACTAATGCAGCCAATGTTTACAAAGCAAGCTATCGCAGAGTGGCACGGCATTATGCTTAAAGAAGCCTGCAATGCCACAAGGCGGCTCAAAAACGATGGCGTCACTAAAGTAAACATATCAGAGGAATTAAAAACCCTTATTCAGAGCATTCTGATTCAGGTCATGTTTGGCCAGGCAAAAACATCACCTAATGAAGAGTTATTGATGGCGGCGATTGACACCATAGTAAAAGGATTATTTCCGCATTTACTAACAGAGACGCTAGGCAAGGGAAAATTAAAGCGGCTTTTTGTCCTACAAAATAGGAGGATGGAGAAAGCCATCAATCAATTCGTGGCCTATGTTGACTCCAAAATCGATGGAATTGAGCCGACAGGCCATGATTTAATTTCGCTAATGATGAATGGTAGGGACAGAAGCGGCTCACAAATGTCGAGAGAGTTACTAAGGGATGAGGCGGTTACGTTGTTCCTGGCTGGGCAAGACACCACTGTTAATACGTTGATATGGTTCTTTTACCTTATAGGTAAGCATGAGGCGGTCCATAAACGTATTACCAGTGAAATACAGGGCATCAAGGATGACCTATTGACGCCAGAAACTATGGAACGGTTGATCTACACCAAGGCGGCGCTTTATGAGACATTACGCTTATATCCGCAGGCTATCGCGCTTAGTAGGGATACAGCAACGACGATAACCGTAGGAGGAAAAACGGTTTCACAAGGTACGTCTGTAATAATGAGCCTTTATGCGACCAATCGTGATGCTAGGTGGTGGGAGCGGCCAAACGAATTCTATCCAGAACACTTTTTAAACGGTGCCGTAACGCAGCGACATAAGTACACGTTTCTCCCGTTCGGTGGTGGAGTACACAATTGTGTTGGTAGGCATTTCGCAGAGTTGGAAATGATGGTGATTATTGCCACAGTGCTACGAGAATTTACAATTCTCGTCAACGAGGACATTAAACCTACCGTTAGTATTACCTATAAGCCTGAGAGAGATGTAATCGTTTCGATAACTCAAACTACTCAAGCCCTATAAATGCATGTCGAAACCGAGACCGCCAAGGTGGACCATAGATACTGGTCGTGATGGTGGAAAACTAAAACCTTTATCGAAGATATTCTAATGAAAGTGATTGTTGCCTCAAGTGATTATGAAATCAGCAATGCGATCACCAATCAAATCCTTGGCGTTGAAAGCACCAGTACATCCGTCATAGAGACAACAGATGATTTCATCGAGGCCCTAAAGAGCGATGAATATGATTTCATTGTCACAGATTATTCGTTCGATGGCACTGATATATGGCAGTTAACTAAACTGATAAATTCGAAGCAATTGGTTGGGCACGCAGTGCCAGTTTACCTGATAAGCGAAACCTGTGACACCGAAGTGCCGGTTATTCTCGCCAAAGAACATAACTTCCAAACCATTTCAATAAATGACTTGGTAGAAACTCTACAGATGGCCCACTGCACCGGATACGTTCGCGGGCAGCGAGGACAGGTAAAAGCAAGCGTGCTTGTCATAGAAGACGATGAAGATGCCTCGGAAATAGTATATGAGGCCTTAAAGAGCGATTATGACGTCGATAGAGCCACAGATGGCGAACTAGGTTTAGCATTATGGAAAAAGAAACGTCACGATCTTATCTTGCTTGACTACATGCTTCCGGGGCGCAAAGGGGATGAAGTGCTATCGGAAATAATGGATGTAGATAAGAACCAGCCAATTATTGTGATGACGGCCTTTGATAAACCAGAATATAACAAAGACTTTATCCTGAACGGAGCCAGTCAATATTTGCCAAAACCGTACACATTGATGGAGTTAAGAGCGCAATGCGTCAGCCAAATAAATAAAGCCAAACTAATTTATCAAGACTATTATCACGACCAGAAACAGAAAAAACTGAGAAATCTAGTCAATGAGTTAGAACGAGAGTTAACAGTTAGCAATATCGAGAAAGCAAGACGTATTATTGATGCGATTAAAATAAACTTACCGCATAGCTTATCCGAAGACGAACAAGCTAGGACTTGGAATTCGGTATTCTGATTGTAAAAATAGTGCCAGATATATGATTTGGCTCAACAGAGATGTCGCCGTTTAAACGTTGTACGAACTGTTTTGTTATTGCCAAGCCAAGTCCGTGCCCGCCATATCGCCGGCCTAGACTCATGTCCACCTGCCACCATGCATCAAAAATTTGATCGCAAAACTCAGCAGGTATTCCACAGCCTGTATCTGCAACCTCAATAATTAAAAACGCCTGGCTAAGTCGCCAAGTCAGAGTAATCACGCCATCTGTGGTGAATTTACACGCGTTGCTCAATAAATTGTTCAGAATGTGCCGCAAAACCTCGCTATCCGATACAATCATGGTATCTGAGCCGATTAGCTGTAGCTGATTTCTATTGCGGTTAAGCAAAGGGGTAACATTCTCAACACATGCATGCATTAAAGGTGCAATTGCAATAGAAGTTAGTGCCACATCGTACCGGTCGGCCTCTAGCTGCGCATGTAATAGAATATTGTCGATTAAAGTATTCAGGTCATTAACGCGAACTAATGCCTTTGCATGTAATGCTCGATTTTCAGTGAAAACAGGATCATCCGGTAAACGCTCAGCCAATAGTTGCAAATATCCCCCTATGGCGTGTAAAGGTGTCTTCATTTCATGAGACACCATAGACATAATCTGCGCTTTATAAACGTTGGCGGTTTCGCTGCTTTCGAGCGCTATTTTTAAGGCACTCGTCCGCTCTTCGACGCTTTTCTCTAGCTCTGTTTCTGTCGTTTCGATATTCGCCAACATATCGTTGAGAGTAATTCGCATGTTATTGATTTCGGATGACCCTGAAAAATGAACTCGATTTCCTCTCTCACCTAGGCTTACCTTATTGAGTACCATCGCCATTTCCATCAATGTCGAAGTAAATAGTCGTGACAACCTCCTGACAATGACTATAAAAAATAACGAGAAAATGAGAATGATCAATATTGATCCTAGTAAAAGCTTCTTCATTACTAGGTCATATTCAGCTTTCGATATAACTAATTCGACGTACCCCAAATAGCTTTCTTGGTATATAGGTGAATAGAAGCACCATGAGTCTCGGTTGTCCGAATAGCTGGGCTCTTCAGTGCGAAGTGGCGGATTTAGTTCACACACAGACTTAGCACCGTAAGAAGCTAATAGTTCACCACGACTATTATAAATCGTTGCTCCCAATACGTTTTTGTCTGACGCAAAGCTATGGACAACGGATTCCGACTGTGATGTTGAACCTAAAATTACCGAGTATATGGCTGAATCAGCAAATGTTGCGGTATGTTCTCGCCAGTAGTGACTTGTGTAGTCGTTGATGTAATTAGAAATTAACTTGTACATGAATCCAATTAAGAAACATGACGCCAGGATAATGGAAATGAAAATCAAAAAATTGAACCGCTGTTGTATGTTGTAGCGGTCGAGCAGACTCATTTAATTTTAAGGGCGAAGGAATCTAGTACAATCGGATCGAACTCAATAGCAAGATGTTGGGCTACTCGCCGATTCAGCGCGAATTTAATGACCTTGATGTTTTCATAGACTGGGCTCGGTCGGCTCACTAAGCGGCCTAATTGCTCTCCCAACGCAAAATCATCAGGATAAGCTGCTATGAGGGCGCCATTCTCAAGGTGGCTAAGGTTTGTCGATAAAAGGATGATCTTTTTATCCCATGCGACCTTCGCTACTTCATACAGAATATTTTTTGGTAAGTTAGCTGGGATAAATATTGCATCAGCGGACGTGGCTTCATCTAGTAACCGGCCAAGTACACGAATGGTGTCTAGCGAATCTACTCCTTCCCTAATTTCTATGACGGCTGATGACTTTAAATTATTTGGCACATAATCAATGGTCTGAAAATGGGATTGCTGAACTACAAAGAAGTGTTTGACTGATGGAAGTAATCTAGCCAAATGTTCAACCAGTACACGATTGTCAAGCGCCAAGCCTACGCCGCTGTATTCCGCTGGATTAAAGTACATCAACCCTGCCAGCGTTCGTTCCCGATATTCCGTGCGGTAAATGTTCTCAACAATTCCCTTACCAAGCGCTATAACCCGGTCGGCATGCGTCGCATCAAGGATAGAGCTTATATTATTGTTATCGCCAGTAGATTCGATTCGTTGAACATGACTATTCATGTGTTCGATGCCGGCTATTACTTGGGCGTAAGCCGGATTCCCTAAAGCCTCCGCAGAGTAAACAATTACTACTTGAGGGTCTTTTGCGAATGTTGAGCAACTGAAAAAGATAATACTCGATTTCAATAGGTTATAAATCTCTTTCCGCATTTATCATCTTTAGTTGCTTCAATTCCATAATCAGAGGCATCAGCTCATGCCCGGTTAAATCCCTCATTCGCCAATACTTAGCTGATTGATCGCCTTCTAACCAAATGGCAATGGCGTGAACTGTCTTTTTTGCCAGGTCTATTGCCATACGCGGCTGCATTGTCCGTTGACTTATCTTGTGGCGATGAATTGCCTTTAACAAACATTCAATCGGGTCTGCCAACCCATCTTTAGTTTGCCCTTGATTATCGTTCAAACGTTTCAGAAATTCAGTAATTGGTTTATTCAGGGCAAGCATTATTAACGAACCGGCTAATACACCAGTTGTAAAAATATCTGATTTAGGGAGTAAGCCATCAATCAATAGGAGTTCGCTTTTAAACAATTCAATAGCTTTTTTCATATTAATGTCTTCGCGCTCTCTGATTGAACGTTTATCTTGTAGAGAGCGTTGACGGCCCCGTAACGCGATATGAATGGCCTCATTGATAAATCCATTTCGCAGCCTCTCGGAAACAAAGGTCAACCCCAATTCGTTATAGGCGGCTTTCACTACTTCATGTGGTGGTAGCGCCTCAAATTGCTTCGTCTTCGCTTCGATGCATAACGTCTGAAAATCTTCTTCGGTCATGTCGAAAATCAAGGCCATGAGGTAATCAGGTTTGGACAGCGTGCCATTTAGCCATGCTTCCTTCCGCCGCTTTCCGGATAATTTGAAGAGCGTATTACCGACCTTTACTAATGCGACGGTGATTGAGTAAGCATACAGAGACGGTATGTGCTGAACAAAATCGTCATGATCGCCTTCATCAACATCAAAGAACTCAAGTTCGGCAATTACAAGCCAATCAGCGAATGACATTCGCACAACGGCGCAACCTAAGTCGCTAATAGGGTAAACCATTTCCATAACACTGAATAAAAAAATTAATGTATTTGCGTTCGTAAGTCATTGTTGATAGTATTTTTTTCGCCATTTATAGCATGTCGAAAACGTGACGCGATGAACTGGCGGCTTTCACTCGTACTGCAAAGGCCTATAGGCCACTACGAAATTTTAGCCGCTAAAAAATAGCAACGTACACGATATTACATAACCGACTTCAATTGCCCTAACAAAAAGAGCGGAACTTGTTTAAAAATTCAAAAAGTGCAATGCACTTTACGTTGACTGCGGAGGCAGTTTGTACTAGAGTGCATTGCAGTTTATAAAAAGTGCATTGCACTATAATCAAAATGCACAGGCGAACAGTGAAGCAATGACCTGAGAGGATAACGATGACCCACGAACAGAATCTACACGAATCAGTCAGTGACAGGGCGAAAGTAAAGCTCGAACGCGATTTAGGTCCAATCATATTGTCTGCTTTAGCTGATCCGAGAACCGTTGAGGTGATGCTGAATGCCGACGGCAAACTATGGCAAGAACGTCTTGGGGACAAGATGAAGTGCATAGGAACCTTATCAATTAGCAAGGGTGAGGCAATTATTAAAACTATTGCGGGTTTTCATGGCAAAGAGATCACCAGATTAAAACCCATCCTGGAAGGCGAATTCCCTCTTGATGGCTCACGATTCGCCGGCCAACTTCCGCCTGTTGTGCCTGCGCCAACTTTCGCAATCAGAAAGAAGGCTATTGCAATATTTCCACTGGAGCAATACGTCTCGGACGGCATCATGACCTGCAATCAATTCGATGCGATTACAAAGGCAGTCAAAGATCACAAAAACATTTTAGTTGTCGGAGGAACTGGATCAGGGAAAACGACGTTGGTAAACGCCATTATTAACAAAATGGTTGAGTTCGACCCCACAGAACGAGTGTTCATTATTGAGGATACCGGCGAAATCCAATGCGCGGCCGAAAACTACGTGCAGTATCACTCAACTATTGATGTCCCGATGACGCAGTTGTTGAAAACAACGCTCAGGATGCGGCCAGATCGAATATTAGTCGGTGAAGTACGTGGACCAGAGGCGCTAGACCTACTAATGGCATGGAATACGGGCCACGAGGGTGGAACGGCCACACTCCATGCAAACAATGCGAAGGCTGGGCTGGACAGATTATCCATGTTAATCAGCATGCATCCAGAATCACCTAGACCTATTGAACCGCTGATTGGCGAAGCGGTACATGTTGTTGTTTTCATCGCCAAAACCCAAGAAGGCCGTCGTATTCAGGAAATCATAGAGGTTTCCGGTTACAGGGACGGTCATTACATAACCTCTAATCTGTAGGAGTTACAAAATGAATGCACTCGCGAATCGACTGCAAAGAGCACCGCTAATTCTGTTAATGGCATTGGTTTTTTTTATGCCAGAACAGGCGACCGCCGCCGTAGGTGATGGGGGAGCTTTACCTTATGAGGATTGGCTTACCAGCCTTAGAACATCGGTTACTGGTCCCGTAGCGTTTTCGTTGTCACTCATTGGGATCATTGTCGCCGGCGGTGTGCTGATTTTTGGCGGCGACTTAAACGGCTTCTTTCGGACCTTGATCTTCATCGTTCTTGTCATGGCCCTCTTAGTCGGTGCCCAAAACGTTATGACTAACGTATTTGGTCGCGGAGCAGTAATCACACTGTCGGCGGATGAGGTAGGCACACAGCTCATGATTATGGGTTTTCACGCGACGCAGTATGTCAAGGAGGCATTGATGATCGCGTGTTTAATAGCAACGTTAGCATGCCTTCAACTGCGTACATTAAAAAGCGCTGGTAAGTCATTGGCTATGGTGGGTGAAAAGTAATGGCCTTACGCGCGATTCCAATTCGCAGAGCGGGTAACAGAGACAACTTGTTCATGGGCGGGGATCGTGAGTTTGTGATGTTCTCCGGCCTGGTGGCCGGAGCGCTAATTTTCTCCGCTCAAGAACTGAGGGCAGCCATTGTCGGGATAGTTTTATGGTTATGTGCATTATACCTAGCACGGTTGGCGGCCAAATCAGATCCGAAAATGCGATTTATTTATCTACGACATTTACGGTATCGAGGTACGCGGGTAGGTAATTTAAGAGGGTATTACCCGGCCAGAAGCACCCCGTTCCGTGAAAATCCAAATAGCCAAGGGAAACAATACAGATGATGATCGAGGCCATAACACTCATGATTGCGGGACTAGGGATTCTATTAGTCGCAATCCTCGCCAGATTGATTTACAGGGCGGATAAGGATCGTCGGTTAAGTCAACATCGTTCCAAAAACGCCAGCGTAGCGGATTTGTTGATTTATGCCGCCGAGGTCGATGACGGTATTATTGTTGGTAAGGATGGATCGTTTCTCGCTGGCTGGCTTTATACGAGTGATGACAACGATAGTTCAACCGAAGCACACCGCGAATCAATATCCGCCAGATTAAACCAAGCAATATCCAGACTAGGCAATGGCTGGATGATCCATGTCGACGCCGTGCGACGCCCGGCGCCGTCATATTCAGAAAGGGGGTTATCGACATTTCCTGATCGAATCACGGCAGCCATCGACGAAGAGCGCCGGACACTTTTCGAAGGACTAAGTACCATGTACGAAGGGTACTTTGTCATGACATTGACGTATCTCCCGCCTGTGCTTGCAGAACGCAAGTTTATTGAACTTATGTTCGACGACGACGCCAGGAAACCTGACTCAAAGACATATACAACCGACCTCATTGAACACTTTAAACGTGAATGTCACAACATCGAAACGCGATTGTCGGCAGCGGTCAACTTACGCAGATTAAAGGGCCATGAAATCGTTAATGAAGATGGGACAACTGTCATTCATGATGATCTTCTGCGCTGGTTGCAGTTTTGTATTACCGGAAAAAATCATCCGATACAACTGCCAACAAACCCCATGTATCTCGACTGTTTAATTGGTGGAGAGGATTTGCTCGCGGGCGTGATTCCCAAGATAGGTCGTAAGTACATCCAGGTAGTAGCGATTGAAGGATTCCCGCTTGAATCGACACCGGGAATGTTAACCGCCCTTGGTGAGTTACCTATCGAATATCGCTGGTCCTCAAGGTTCATTTTTATGGACCCTCACGAGGCTATCAGTCACTTGGAAAAGTTTCGAAAAAAATGGCGGCAAAAGGTACGCGGTTTCATTGATCAAGTGTTCAATCTCAACACAGGACCGATAGACGAGGACGCGCAAAACATGGTGGACGACGCACAGGCGGCGTTAGCTGAAGTTAATAGCGGCATAATCGCCCAGGGCTATTACACCAGTGTTGTAGTCCTAATGGACGAGAATAGAAAACGCGTACAGGAACTGGCTCAACAGGTAGAGAAGGCCATAAACAGACTTGGATTTGTCGCCAGGATCGAAACCATTAACGCAATGGAAGCCTACTTAGGTAGTTTGCCGGGCCATGGTGTCGAGAATGTACGCCGTCCCTTGTTGAACACTATGAATTTGGCGGACTTGTTGCCGATTAGCACCATTTGGACAGGCAGAGAATATGCACCTTGTCCAATGTATCCAGCACTATCTCCCCCGATTATGCATTGTGTTACCCATGGCTCAACACCATTCCGTCTAAATCTCCATGTAGGCGATGTGGGGCATACATTTATGTTTGGTCGAACCGGAGCCGGTAAGTCAACCCATCTTGCCATACTCGCCGCGCAGTTGCGCCGCTATCAAGGCATGCACATCTTTGCATTCGATAAAGGGATGTCGCTGTACCCATTAACCGAAGCAATCCACGCCACGAGTGTAGGGAAAAGCGGTAAGCATTTCACGGTGGCCGCCGACGACGAATTGCTGGCCTTCTGTCCTTTGCAATACCTGAAAACCAAAAATGATCGCGCATGGGCTATGGAATGGATCAACATCATTCTGGCGTTAAATGGTTTGATTACATCACCCGCCCAGCGAAATGAAATTGGTAACGCCATCATCAACATGCATAACAGCGGCGCTAGAACGCTATCTGAATTCACGGTAACTATTCAAGATGAGGCAATACGCGAAGCTCTTAAGCAATACACCATTGATGGCGCAATGGGGTATCTATTAGATGCCGAAGAGGATGGGCTGGAACTTACCGATTTCACGGTTTTTGAAATAGAAGAGTTAATGAATCTCGGGGAGCGCTATGCGCTTCCAGTGTTGTTATATCTCTTTAGACGCATCGAACGATCATTAACCGGGCAGCCTACGGTCATTATTTTGGATGAGGCATGGGTGATGCTCGGTCATGCGGTATTCCGGGAAAAAATTCGAGAGTGGCTAAAGGTACTGCGAAAAGCGAACTGTTTTGTTTTGATGGCAACTCAAAACTTATCTGACGCTGCGAATTCTGGAATCCTCGACGTAATTATCGAATCAACCGCATCGAAAATCTTCTTGCCAAACATTTACGCCAGAGAGGAAGACGCGACCGCACTGTATCGCCGTATGGGCCTTAACTCTAGGCAAATCGAATTATTGGCTACAGCAATCCCCAAGAGGCATTACTACTACGTCTCTGAAGAAGGCTGTCGTCTCTATGATCTTGCGTTAGGCCCGCTCGCTCTCGCGTTTGTGGGCTCTTCGGATAAAGACTCTGTTGCGGCCATCAAGAAATTAAAGGCGACTCATGGTCATGAATGGGTGGGTGAATGGCTCGCTCGTAAGGGTTTAAGCATTGAAGAATATTTGGAGGAAGCAGCATGATTTTTAAAAGAAAAGACCCAAAAGCAGATCCCAGAAAAAATCCTGAAAAGCTGATTGGTGGCCGTAGAACCGGAGAAAACGAGAATCCATATTTGTCAGCAAGACGAACCTGGAAAGATCACACACAGGGCGTTATTTCTACGCGGCAGGCGTGGCAAGTAATGGGGATATTATCCATGTTGGTGGCGTTAACCGGTGTCGGAGGAATGATTCATATCGGCCAGCTATCGAAATTTGTGCCTTACGTCATACAAGTTGACAAGCTTGGTCAAACCGCAGCCATAGCCAGAGCCGACCGAGCATCACCGGTGGATGGGCGAGTAGTGGCATCTGTGGTATCGGCCTTTATATCAAACTCTCGAATAGTCACGATAGACATCGCGCTACAAAGAAAAGCCGTTATGGATGTCTACGCTATGTTAGCGCCCGGCGACCCATCGCTACAAAAAATGACTGAATGGTTGAATGGCACCGAGGAGTCTAGTCCGTTTAAACGGGCGATAAAGGAAATGGTAAGCGTAGAAGTGGTGAATGTCCTGGCCCAAACCCCAGATACCTGGGAGGTCGATTGGATTGAAACTACCCGCGACCGCCAGGGCATTGTGACCGGAAAACCCTCATACATGAGGGCATTAGTCAATATTAAAGTCGTTGAACCAACGCCGGCCACAAGCGAAGAGCAAATCCGGAAAAACCCAATGGGAATTTACGTGAAAGACTTTTCCTGGTCCAGACAACAACAGTTTTAACCGAACGAGGGAATCTCATGAAAAAGCAATACAGAGCAGTGATAAAGATAGCCATGACGCTATTTGTAATGCGAACTGCGGTAGCGGAGCCTGATATGGCGGATATGTACTTTGCAACCAAAAACCCGACATTAACCAAGCAAGAAAAACAGGCTATTGCGATAGCGGAAAAGTGGAAAGCGAGTAGTGCGACCGGCATGGCTCCAACCAGTGGGCAAAACGGTACGATCACATTCCTATATGGGGCTCAACAACCAAGTATTGTCTGCGCAGTTCTCCAGGTATGCGACGTATCTTTGCAGCCCGGCGAACAAGTGAATGGGATAAATCTAGGTGACACCGCTAGATGGACCATCGAACCCGCGATAGAAGGTAGCGGCCAAAGCGAAGTACAACATCTGATTATCAAGCCGCATGATGTGGGCTTGGAAACATCGCTGTCGGTGACAACCAATCGTCGCGCCTATAACTTGCAGCTACGATCACACCGAACACAGTACATGCCCAAAGTGGCGTTTAGCTATCCGGAGGATGCGATGGCGAAATGGAATGCCATCGTCCATAAAGAACATAAAGAACGCCAAGAAAAGACCATTCCTCAAACCGGGGAGTATTTGGGCGATCTAAATTTCGATTATGAAATCGAACCAAATGGCCCAATTTCATGGACCCCGATTCGCGTTTATCACGATAAGCAAAAAACCATCATTCAAATGCCGGAAACAATGGCACAAACCGAAGCGCCGACATTGCTGGTTGTGCGAAGGGAAGGGGGGATGTTTGAGGACGATGACACCGTGATGGTGAATTATCGCGTACAGGGCGACCGTTACATTGTCGACACTGTATTCGATAGAGCAATCATGATTGCAGGTGTTGGTTCTAACCAAGACACCGTAACCATTCAACGGGTGAAATAACATGATCAGGATCTTAGCGTTCGTCATAAGTATTGCCGGAATGTTCGGATGCGCAACGGAACGATTCGGCAATTTCGAATCAAATGCGCCTTCTGGGCTTCATGAAGGCATTGCGGCAGATACCATTCATCATTTGGAAAAGATATATCCGCCTGCTCAAACTCAATTCAATTTCGGCCAAAGCATTCCAAAATCAGATAGATTCGGAATGCTATTGGTGGATTCGCTGAGAGCAAAAGGCTATGCGGTGAAGGAGTATAGCCCGAAGCAAAGCGTTAGCGGCACGGGGTTGAGGCTTCAGTACGTTATTGATAAGCCGTCTATCAATGTGCCCGACCTGTACCGCATTAAGCTCAAGATTGACGACGTAACGTTGACTCATGCTTATGAGGCGAAGAACAACACCGCCTTATCAGCAGGCGCTTGGGCAAAAATGGAGTAGGGCAATGGAATCGACAGCAAATACCGTCAATGAAGAATACATGTCGCCTGAATTGTCACCGGATGAACCAGAAGCCAGTCACGGCGTTCGTCGGGTAAATAACTTACCCGTACTTATCCTGGGTGTAGCCATATCGATCTTCTTAATCATAATGGTTCTGGTGGCCGCTGACCGTGCAAACCAGCAAAACAAACCAGAAACGGCGGACCGGCAAAAAGCAGGAAACGCCAATATGCTCGCCAAAGAAATAGTGGGCAATAACCTGGGCGGCATTATTCCCCCTGAATCCAATCCGCAACCTGATCCGCAGGTAGAGTCGGCACCGCCAGTCAAAATAGTACGGGCCGATATGCCTCCGACGCCGCCATCCGCCGCACCTAATAGAGCGCGTACCCCGGAAGAGGATGCAGCCGCACGTATTGCCGCGATGAAGCGTCAACAATTCGAAGATGCAATTAAAGCAAGAACGAT
>SXGT01706501.1_pt1 | contig 19934 bp, 17 predicted proteins | sample 3176221 | NCBI WGS metagenome assembly SXGT01 (sample SAMN11356862, study PRJNA531348) | freshwater metagenome | isolation source: freshwater sample F1-120 | place: China: Fuxian Lake, Yuxi | collected 2017-12-25
GCGCGTGCTCGAGTCGAAGCAGACCAAGCGGCTGGGCAGCAACAAGTACGTCCCGGCCGACGTCCGCCTGATCGCCGCCACCACCCGCAACCTGCGCGAGGAGGTCAACCGGGGCCGCTTCCGCGCCGACCTCTACTACCGGCTGGCGGTCCTCGAGCTGACCATGCCGCCGCTGCGCGACCATCCCGAGGATCTGCGGGCCCTGGTCGATGGTCACTTCGAGGCTCGCGGCCAGATCGAGGAGGCCAAGCGGGTCGGCCTCCTCTCCGACGATTTCCTCCACGATCTCGAGCGTCACTCCTGGCCGGGCACCATCCGCGAGCTGCGCAACTACCTCGAGCGCTGCCTGGCCATGCAGGGCCAGGTGCCGCTCGGCGCCGAACCGGCGAACCCGTCCGAGGTCCCCGTCGATTCGCGGCTGTCCCACGCCGCCGCCCGCGAGCAATGGAACGGGTGGTGCGAGCGCCGCTACCTCACCGAGCTCCTCGCGCGCAACGGCGGCAACGTCACCTCCGCCGCGCGCGAGGCCGGGATCTCCCGCGCCCACATCTACCGGCTGCTCACCCAGTACCGGCTGCGCTGATCACTGCTGGGGTCCAGCCGCGCACGACGTCGTCGGGTCGCCCGGGGTGACCGTGGCGTGCACCTGCTCGGCCATCGCCGGCGACGCGAGCAGCTGCACGTCCTGAGCGCCGTGGCTGAGCGCGTTCACGTCGACCTCGAACGAGCCATCCGGGGCCACCGGCACCGTGTAGTACACCTTGAAGGTGTCGGACACGACCCGCAGCACGAGCGGCGGCGAGCCCGCCAGTGCCTCACCCTCGACCTCGAACACCGCCGAGGTCAACCCGCCCACCGCCTCGCCGCCGCGCGAGAGCGCCGCCACCGGGACCATGCCGGCGATCGCGACCGGTGGCTCCGCCTCATCGACGATGGCGGTGGGCGAACCGAGGATGTACTCCGGCGCAGCGCCATCGGACTCGTCGATCACAGCGTCGTAACCGGAGAAGCGATCGGGCAACGGCAGCCCGGTCCAGGGATGGAACGACCACAGGCACACCGTCCGGCCCTCCGCGTCGGGCCCGCAGTCGGCGAGCGCGGGATCGAGGTGACCGATCAGCGGGAGTGTCGACGCCGTGGCTCCGGCATAGGTCGCCAGCGAACCCAACCGCAGGCCGTCGTCCCGGAACCCCGGTGCCAGACAGCCGGTCCTGGGCGTGGTCGTCGTCTGCTGCGTCCCGCCCCCCGGCGTGATCGTGCCGCACGGGGGCAACGCGTTTTCTTCCTGCTTCTCCGCGGTCAGCTGGACCATGGTGTTGGTGCGACGCGGCGGCGTCGCCCAGTACCGCTCGAGCTTGCGACGCCACGACGGTGAGCCGTTGGCCGGATCGTCGATGTTGCGGGCGTCGACCGAGATGATGCCCGGCCTGGCCAGGGGCGGCATCTTATGCTCGAAGTAGTAGCGCCAGCGGCGGCCGCCCGTGCCGTTCCACACGCCCGTGACCTTCATGCGCACCTTGTACTTGGCGAGCGAGCAATCACAGGGACCGCACACCTGCTGCGAGACGGTGGCACCGGTGGTCGACTGGTGGGCGTTGGCCACCGCGGTGGCCCAGCTGAAGCTCTGCTTGATCTCGAACTTGGCGATCGGCCCGAGCGAGCCGCCGGTGGTCACGTCGAACCCGTGCGTCGACGTGTCGGTGACGGTGTTGGTGTCGGCGACGGCCGAGGCCAGCTGGACGGTCACGCACGCCTCCTTGGGCGACGGCTTGTGGTGGTCGTCGTCCTTGCACTCGAACGTGAAGTCGCGGAGCTGGCCTTGCAGGGCGAAGTTCACCGACTGGCGCACGTCCATCGGGCTCGAGTCGGCGTAGTTCTTGTCGATGTACGACCAGCGCGTGCCGTCGGATCCGGTGAAGTAGGTCCGCCCGTTCTTCACGACGGTCGAGCCGGGCTGGGCGGTGGTCTCGGGCGGCGGTCCGTCGTGCGGCCCCATGTCGTAGAAGTCGCCGTGGCGGTGGGTGGTGCCCTCGGCCTGGGCGACCACGTCGGTGTCGGGTGGCTCGGTGCAGCCGTGCACGAGTCCGAGGGTCAGGGCGGCCAGCGTCGACGCTTGCCGCCCGCGTAGCAGGGTCTGTGCTGTGAAGGAACGCATGGAAACCTCCGGTTGCGGGTTGCTCATTTCGCGGCGCACTTGCGGGTCTGGTTGCCGGCCTTCTCGCAGGTCCACTTGCCGCGCGCCTTGAAGGCGCGGCAGAAGGTGGCGCCGCTGCCGTGTTTGCCATCGCAATTGGGCGCCTTGTGGTTGCACGTGTGGTCGGCCCAGGTCTCGTTGCAACCGACCGCCGTGGTGTTGGTCGGGTCCATGATCGGGGCACCGCATGCGGTCAGCTCGCGCCACTCGCAGTGCTTGGCGACGACGCCGGCATCGGACCCGGGCACCGGCTCACCGGCCGGCTCGGGGTCGCCGACGAGGCTGACCGGCGCCTGATCGACATCGCACAGGTCATCGCCATTGGTGTCGACGTGGCCCCACGGCTCGTCGCACTCCTCCGGCGGCTGCACGGGAGCAGGCCCCTCGATACCGGGCATCATCCGGACCAGCTGGTAGTTCCGGATCGGCGTGCCATGCACGGGGCACTGGCCGCCCAGCTCCTCGTACTCGAGCTCGAGCCGCGACGTGGATACGTCCTGGGTCTCGCAGCCGACGGCGAGCACGGCCGGCGCGACGACGGCGCAGGCGAGAACGAGCAGACGGTTGAAACGGGTCATCGGATCCTCCTGCCCTTGCCCCTGTGCAACGGTGAAGCCATGACCCGAGCGAGCCGCCAAGGCGCCAGGAAGATCCCGACGAAGATCGAACGCGCGCGCGCGCGCACGCGTTGCAGCGGCGATGCCAGCGCCATCGCGGTGCGCTCCGTCTCGTCGCGCGAGACAGCGTCGCCCGCCAGGTGGCGGCTCGCGCCCGTATGTCCGCGTTCCGGACGCGGCACGTGGCGTGCAGTCCAGATCCGCAGATCAACCTGGGGGTCGACATGTCGCGAACGCTCACCTCGATCGGGATCCTGGCCGCCTTCGCCCTGGCCGCGTGTGATGACGCGGATCCGGGGCTTCGCACCCTGACCACCGAGCACGGCGACGTGCTGGTGCAGAGCGAGGATCTCACCACCAGCGTCGAGAGCACGATCACCTCCGTCGAGGACGGCGAGGTGGTGGCTCGGGTGACGCTCGATCGCACGACGGCGGCGGTGGGGTTCGTGTGGCTCGGCGACACCCCCGTCGGGGTCGAGCTGCCCGCCGCCAGCGCGGCGATGCCCCTGGAGGACTGGAACCAGGCCGCGTACGGCATCTACCAGCTCGAGCTGTGGACCCGCAGCGGCACCGAGGAGGAGGAGTACTGCCACCAGAACGCCGCCGGCGTCGGCTGTCGCGGCGCCTGCGGCGCCGGCTGCGCTCCGTGCCCGGTGACGTTCGAGTGCGCCCCCAACAACCGGTACTGCGGCGGTGCCGGTGCCGGCCTGATCTGGTTCCGCATCTACAACTGCTACAGCCGCCCGTGCTGTGTCACGCACGACGCCTGTTACGACAGCTGCGGCAACGGCTTCGGCAGCTCGGTCTGCCGGCGATGGTGCGACGCCAAGGCCTTGTGGAACGGCTGCTCGATGGCCGACGCCGACGCCACGACCGGCGGCAAGGCCGATGCCACCCCGGCCAAGTACCAGCACCCGACCGGGATCCCGTGCACCGTCGAGGGTGCGGTCACCGACGATGAACCCAGGGCGCAGGCTCACCCGCAGGCCCCGGCCGGCGGCGAGGGGAGCGAGCAGAACTGTACCGGCGACACCTGCCTGGCGCCGGCCGGCGAGCCGCCGCGCGAGCCGCCCGGGCCCGAGCTGGATCCGCTGTGCACCGACCAGGCGGTGTGGGAGGCCGAGGTCCAGAGTTGCCCCGAGGACGGCGCCTGCACCAGCTGCGTGTGGGGCAGCTGACGTGCTCGGCCTCGTGGCCGCGGCCGCCGTGGTCGGCGGCGTGCCAGCCGATGCGATGCCAGCCGTGGTGGCCATCGCCGGCAACGGTCACGTCGGCTGCACCGGGACGCTGATCGCGCCGCGGGTGGTGCTGACCGCAGCCCACTGCGTGGCCGATGGCCTCGAGGTCGGCGTCGGACGCTTTGCCGATCTGCGCGACGCGCGCTGGATCGACGTATCGTTCGCCGCTCGGCACCCGCGCTTCGACCCGGCCACCCACCGCAACGACGTCGGAGTCCTGGTGCTGGCCGAGGCAGCACCGACGTGGGCAGCGCCGATCGCCCTCGCCGTCGTGCCGCCGCCGGGAGCCGTGACGGTGGTGGGCTTCGGCCACGCCGATCCCGAGGGCGGCGATGCGCACGTGCGGCGGCTGGGCACGGCGAGGGTCACCGCGCTCGACGGCGACGAGCTCGTGCTCGCGCCCGCACCGGCCCTGCCGTGCTTCGGCGATTCGGGCGGCGCGGTGATGATCGAGACCCCCGCGGGCCTGCAGATGATCGGCATCATCACCGGCGGCGATGCCGGCTGCCGCAGCGACGCCCGGGCGTATCGCGTGGACGCACACGAAGACACGATCGCGCCGGTCGTGGCCGCCGCGACGCCGCGGACGGTCGCCGCCGGCGCCTGGTGCATCGACGATGCGAGCTGCGCCAGCGGGACCTGCTGGTCACCGCCCGATGCGCCGGAGCGCGGCTACTGTGCGCCGACCTGTCCCCCCGACGCCGCCTGCAGCGCGGGCCTGACCTGCGAGAACGGCGCGTGCCGGTGGCCGCTGCCCAGCCCGGGAGCGTTCGGTGGCACGTGCAGCGCGGACATCGCATGCGGCGACACGCACCAGTGCCTGGCCAGCGCCCATGACCCCGCGCCGCGCTGCACGCGCCGCTGCTTCGACGACGGGCTCGCCTGTCCTGGGGGCGGCGCGTGCGAGCCTGCGGCCGAGGCCGGATCCTCGGTGTGCGTCGCACCCACCTCCGGGTGTGATGCCGGCGCGGGCGGGGCCACCTGGCCGATCGCCGCGCTGCTCGCGCTCGTCCCCCGCCGGCGCCGGGTATGATCGCACGGTGGCAGCGCGCTCCGAGCTGGGGGCTCGAACGCTCATCGTCGGCGCGCTGCTCGGCGCGCTACTCGCCGTGGTCAACACCTACGTCGGGCTCAAGACCGGCATCACCGATGGCGGCAACGTCACCGCCGTCCTGCTCGGCTTCGCGATCTGCGCCGTGCTGGTCAGGGTTGGTGCCGCCGCCGCCACCGCGCACGAGCTCAACACGATCCAGACCACGGCCGTCGCGGCGGCCAGCATGGCCAACACCATCGGCATCAGCGGCGCCGCCACGGCCCTGTATCTCGCGGGCGATGCGCCGTCGCCGATCGCGCTGACCGTCCTGGGCCTGGGTACGGGGGCGCTCGGGATCGGCGTGGCCGTCGCGCTGCGCGCGGTGCTCATCGAGCAGCGCGCGCTGCCGTTCCCCAGCGGCCAGGTGACGGCCGAGCTGATCGGAGCGCTTCAACGCGACCGCAGCGCGGGCCGGGTCTTGCCCCTCACCGTCACCGCGGCGGTGGCGGCGATCGTGGTCTGGTTCCGCGACGCGCGCCCGGCGTTCATCCCCGGGCTCTTGCCGCTGCCCGCGCCCCGCGCCTACACCGACCCGGCCATGCTCGGTTATGGCGCGGCCCCCAGCCCGATGATGCTCGGCGTCGGATTCCTCGTCGGAGCGCCGACCGCCGTGGCCATCGGCGTGGGCAGCGTCGTCGCGTGGCTGGTGATCGGCCCATGGCTGGTCACTGGCCGTGGACTGGCGCCGAATTACGATGCCCTCGCCGGCTGGCTGGTGTGGCCCGGCCTCGCGCTCATCCTCTCGGGTTCGATCGTCGGGCTGGTGCGCGAGCGTGGCGCGTTGATCGGGCGGACGCTGACCCGGCCTGCGCCCCGCCACCTCGCCATCGCCGTGGCTGCGTTGACCGCGACCGTGCTCGTCGCGACGCTGGCGCTCGACGCACCCCTGGCCGCCGTCCTGAGCGGCGTCGCCATCGCGCCGCTGCTCGGCCTGATCGGCGCACGCGTCGCCGGCGAGTCCGACATCTCGCCGGCGGGACCGCTCGGAGCCGTGGCCCAGATCGCCGTGTCGCCGGTCGCGACCACCGCGAACGGCATCCTGGTGCCCGGCGCGGTCGCCTCGGGCGTCGTCGTGCACAGCGCCACCGGGCTGTGGGCGTTCAAGACCGGGCACCTGCTCGGCGCCTCGTGGCGCCGTCAGGTGGTCGCGCTCTTCGTCGGCACGGTGGTCGGTGCGCTGGTGGCGATGCCGACGTTCGTCCTCTTGCGAGAGGCCTACTCCGTTGGTGGCACCGAACTGCCCGCCCCCTTCGCCCAGACCTGGGCCGCCACCACCAAGGCCTTGCTGAGCGGCACCGCCGGCGTGCCCGACGGAGCTGGCGTGGCTGCGCTGTTCGCCGCCGCCTGCGGCGCAGCGCTGGCGATCGCCGGCGGCCCCGGCTGGCGGCGCTTCACCCCGTCGCCGACCGCGATCGGGATCGGCTTTCTCTTGCCGGTGTCCTACAGCGTGCCGATCGTCGCCGGGGGCCTGCTGGCCGCAGCGCTCGGCCGCAACCGGCCGAGCGTGGCCAGCAACCTGCCGCTCGTCGGCACCGGCGCCATCCTCGGCGAGGCGGCGCTCGGCACCATCGTCGCCGGCCTCCGCGTCGGCGGGGTGCTGTGACGGTCGAGCGACCTCAGCAACCGTTGCCGACGGTGTCGTGGAAGTTTCCGCCGCCGAACGTCCGGGTCGCCCACCCGTAGGCGCCGCCGATGACGTCTCGGCCGCCGAGACAGCGGGTGACACATTCACCCAGGGCCTTGTCGGCGGCGGCCTTCTGGGCGCAGGTCCCACCCGTGAAGTAGGAGTTGTCGTGCTGGTTGCAGCAGTCGCAGTTCCGCTGCGGACAGCCCTTGCCGTCGAAGATGTTGCAGTCGCCACCCCACTCGGCGCAGTAGGTCTCCTGGTGCGATCCGAAGCAGCCGGTGTGCACGGTCCGGGTCGCCCACCGCTTGCACCACGACCACACGTCCGGCGCCCAGGTGCAGGTCTTGTCGAGCGCGTCGGCGGGGTTGTAGTGGCTGAACAGCGCGGCCCGCTGGCGATGGAGCGTGATCGCGGTGTAGGCGACCAGGCCCATGCCGTCGATCTCCTCGTCGGAGGCGGCGCTCGCGGCGACGATCTGCTGCTCGCTGAGGTCGTAGCGATCGCTGCCGGCTTCGACCAGGCCGGCGGGCCACCACACGTGGCCCCACGCCTCCTCGTCGACGTAGATGTTGGTGGTCTGCCCCAGCGGCTTCATGTAGCCCGACTCGAGCGTCACCTCCGGCGCCACCCGCAGCTCGGGGCGCGTGTTGGTGGCATCATCGACGCAAGCGCTCGCGGCGACGACGACGAGCAAGCTGACGACACGGACGAGTCGGTTCACGATCATCTGGCACCTCCGCTCCGTTGCTGAGCAACAGGCGGGCCAGAAGGGCAGTGTCACGTCCGGGGTGACACCATCGCGGCACCCCAGATCGGATCAGTGCTCGTGATCGTGGCCGTCACCGTGCGCGTGATCGTGGCCGTGATCGTGATCGTGGTTGCAGCCTGGGCCGTGCTCGTGAGCTCCCTCGTGCGCCGCGATCTCCTTCTTCACCTGCTCCATGTCGAGCGCGCGCGCCTTCTCGACCAGCTGGTCGAGCGCCGCCGCCGGCAGGGCCCCGCTCTCGCGGAACAGGAGGACGCCGTCGCGGAACAGCATCAACGTCGGGATGGCCTGAATGCCGGCGGCCGCGGCCAGCTCTTCCTGGGCCTCGGTGTCGATCTTGCCGAACACCACGTCGCCGAACTTGTCCGACGCCGCCTCGAAGACCGGGGCGAACTGGCGACACGGGCCACACCACTGGGCCCAGAAGTCGAGCAGGACGATGCCGTCCTTCTCGATGGTGTTCTGGAAGTTGTCCAGGTTGATCTCGACGGTAGACATGACTGACCTCTCGCGGTTCCCCGCACCATACGACGAGACGCGGCGCCGCGCATCTCGCAACTCCGCGATCTCCCCGCCTGGCCTCTTCAGGCCCTTCGTCGTCGCACCGGCTTCGCCGGCCGGCGCGGCCGGGAGCTGGCGCGCGGCGCGATCTCGACGGTGACCACCGATCCCTCACCGGCGTCGCCCCGGATCTTCTCGGGGACGGGCAGCAACGTGCCATGGCGTCGGTCGCGCCACACACTGGTCTGCCACCAGCTCCCGTCGATCGAGGCGAGCACCGGTGTGCGCCCCCATCCATGCGTCACGGGCGGCGCGTGTCGATCGGGGATCTTCGCGAAGGTCCAACCGCCGGGACCGGGAATGCGGAAGAGCCTGGCCTTGAAGCGCACGCCGCAAGCGCCTTTCGTCTACTGCAGCCAGCGCCGCTCGAGCGGCCGCACGTGATAGCGCTCGCGCACCTCCGCCAGCGGCTGATCCCACTGCTCCTCCCAGATCACCTTGAGCAGCGGCGCCGCGTCGCGCCCGACCTCGTAGGCCTCGCGCAGGGAATGGCGGAGCGCGCCCCAGCGCCGCTCGAGCACGATGTGCTTGATCGAGCCGAGGGTCACCACCAACGCCGACACCGGCAGGCGCAGCTGGCCCCACGAGAAGGCGTGGATGACGACCTCCTCGTGGCCGGTGATGCCGAGGGCGAGCAGCGCGTGCCACACGTCGTGGGTCTGGCGGAAGCGGCGCATCAGGTACGCCATCTCCTCGTCCTCGACGTGACGGGTGAGCGCCGCCTGGTAGTCGGCGGTGATCTTGTTGTCGTCGAGGTGGCGGACGTAAGCGCCGCCGAGCGTGGTCGCAGGCAGCCGCCGGAGCGCCTCGTAGTCGACCATCTCGCTCGACAGCTCGGGCCGCTCGTCGAGCAGCCGACCTCCGACGGGGTCGGACTTCATCTCGGCGAGCAGGCGCCGGTACGCCGGCCGGCCGGTGATCTCCTCGACCCGGTGGATCTCGCTGGTCTTGCCCGAATCACCGAGCACGCGCACGACGGCGCGCCCGACCAGGAAGCTATCGCGTGCCAGCCCCATGCCTCGCAGCGTGGCCCGACCGCTCGCCACGGTCAACTCGCCAGGGGCGGGGAGGACCCTCCCCCCGGCGTGTGAAACGTTCGTACAGTCCACGTTCGTCGATTCGCGCGGTTGCGGCCGATCGCGGCCAGATCCGACCGGCACACGCCTTGCGATGGATCGCGGGATGCTCCCCGCTGCGCGGCTCGCTGTCGCCCTCGCATTGGTCGTGACCGGCGCCACCGCCTGCGACGTCGGATCGGTGCTTCCGCGCGACGAGTTCGGGGTCGACGGAGCGGTCGGTACCGACGGCGGCGCCGGCGGTGACGGCGCGAGCGTGGCCTGCGAACCGGTGGCGTCCCAGCTACCCAACGGCGAGCACAACCCCGGTCAGGCCTGTCTGACCTGCCACAACGGCCAGACGGCGACGCGATTCACGCTCGGGGGCACCGTCTTCACCACCGCGCAGAGCGCGACCCCGGTGCCCGCTGCGACGATCATCGTCACCGACGCCAACAACGTGGTCACCAAGCTGATCACCGCCAGCAACGGCAACTTCTACAGCGCGAGGACCTTCGCGTACCCGGTGAAGGTCACCGCCAGCAAGTGTCCCGACACCCGACCGATGATCGCCGAGGTGGCGACCGCCGGCGGGGACTGCAACACCTGCCATCAGCCTGGTCAGAGCGGACGCGTGTTCCTGCCCTGATCTGGCCTGCCGGCTCCGGTCGTGGGAAGCTCGGCATCGGGTGTCGTCGCTCGCCGAGCTGGTCCTGCGTCGACGCCGCGCTCGCGGCACCGTGGCCGAGCGCGGCTGGGAGCAGCTGTGGTCGCGAGTGTTCGACGACGGCACGTCCCTCGGCCGTGCCGTCGACATCGAGCCGCACATGGTGCGCATGATCCCGTCGCGGCCATTGCTCACGTTCGTCGCCGTGGGGGCCTGGCCGATGCAGTACCTCTTCCGCTGGGCCGCGTTCGCGGTGATCGAGGACGTGCCGTTCCTGATCCCGCCGGTGCGCGGGCCCGAGGCGTCGGTGAGCCTCGAGCGCGTGCGTGCCTACGACGTGCCCGACCTCGACGATCCCGACTGGCAGAGTGAGCTGGGCCGCGCCTACCGCCGCGCCGCCGGCATCGACACCCTGGGGCCGACCTCCAGCGCGTCGAGCGTGCCGTCGGTCGACCTGGGGCCCTCGATCATGAGCGCGTTGCCCGACGAGGAGGTCATCCGCCTCCTCGAGTGGCTGGCCCGCATGACCGGCGTCGGCCGCTGGGGCGTGAGCGAGGCCGAGCTGACCCCGGGCCTCGACGGGTGCCGGGCCGCGATCGGCGCGCTGCCGCGCGACGTGGCGGCGTGGGAGGGCAAACCCGGCGCGGTGGCGTCGGTGCGGCTCGAACACGAGCTCGAGGGTCAAGCTGGAGGACACCGCGTCGAGGTGGCCGCGTGCCGGCTGACCCGCGCCGCCGCGGGCGCGTGGCGCTTCACGCGCACCATCGTCGCCGAGCACGAGCGCGAGGGCACGCCCCTGAGCTGATGTCGACGCACGATCTGTTGATCTTGTCGGCGGTGCTCGGCGCCGGTGCCTTCGTCGAGTCGGTGGCCGGGTTCGGCGGCACGGTGATGGCGCTGTCGCTGGGCGCGCGCTGGTTCGGGATCGAGGCGCTCCTGGCCTGGTTCCTCCCCCTCAACCTCGGCCTCTCGCTGGTGCTGGCCCTGCGCGGACGGACAGCGATCGAGTGGCGCGGGCTGGGGACGGCGATCCTGCCCATGATGCTCCTCGGGCTGGCGGGCGGAACAGCGCTGGCCTGGGTGATCGACGCCGAGGGCGCGCGCGCCCTGTTCGCCGCGCTGGTGATCGTGGTGGCGCTGGCCGAGATCGCGTTGCAGGTCACGGCGCGGGCACGCGCGGCCGACGCTGCGCCGCGGCTCTTGCCGATGATGTTCCAGCGCGCGCTCCTGCTCGGCGCGGGCGTGGTCCACGGGTTGTTCGCGACCGGCGGCCCGCTGGCGGTCGCGGTCATCTCACGGAACATCCGGACCAAGACGGCGCTGCGGGCGACCCTGGCGGTGATGTGGTTCGTGCTCAACGTGATCGTGCTGAGCCGGCTGGCCGTGCGCGGGCACGTGCATGCGGACTCGCTGGTCGCGTCGGCGCAGCTGGTGCCGGCGATGGCGGTCGGGATGGTGGTCGGCGAGGCTGTGCACCGGCGCACCAGCGAGGAGATGTTCCGCGCCGTGGTGGCCGGGCTTCTGCTGGTGACCGGAAGCCTCTTGCTGCACGCGTCGCTGACGCGCTGACCGGCGCGGGGCTCAGCCCGGGCAGCTGCCGCCGCTCTCGACCGGCCTCAGCTCGCCATCGCCGCAGGCCAGGCGGCACGTCGAGTCCGGAGAGCACGACAGCGAGCAGCTGCCGTTGCACCGGATGTCGCAGGTGGCGCCCTCGCTACACGACACGCTGCCGCTGGCCCCGAGGGTCATCGTGCACGTCGAGCCGCCCGAGCAGTCGATGCTGCACGAGTTGCCGCAGGTGCCGCTGCAGGTATTGTCGTCGGTGCAGCTCAGCGTGCAGCTGTTGCCGGCACAGCTCGAGCCATCGATGTCGCAGGCGGTGCCGGCCTCACATGCGCACGACGTGCCCGTGCATGTAGGCGGCGAGGCGTCGCTGCCGCAGGCCGCGAACGCCAGGAGCAAGAGAGCGAGCGAGAGGATTCGCATTGCGATCGTGTCCTGCAATCGCTACACCGTACCGAATTACGCCGAAACACGCGTAACGCTTGTCGCGCAACCGCGCGTGTCTGTACCAGCGTTGCACAGCGGCGGCGGTCGAAGTCAGGGCGGCGCCGGTCTCGGCGCGATCTGCGGCTCGAGCGGCTCCACGTGCTTGATGTCGCGGTCGGCGGGCACGTCGATGGTGACGGTGCGGGTGACGCCGAGCGGGGCGTTGGTGAAATGGATGCGGTGTGGGCCGGGCGAGAGCGAGATGGTCTCCGGGGTCTGGTGCGGGGTCGGATCGTCATCGACGGTGAAGTCGGCCCACGGGGTCGCGCCGATGGTGACCTTGCGGGTGAGGACCGTGACCGTGGCGTCGGCGGTGGCGGACGCGGCGTCGGGCGTCGGGCGTCGGGCGTCGGCGATGGGGAGTGGCGACGCGGCGGCATCGGGGGTGGTGGGGATGACGGCGGGCGCGTCGATGGCCACAGCCGCAGCCGCAGCCGCGTCGGCAGGCGCAGGCGCAACCGAAGCCGCATCGGCAAGCGCGGGTGTGCTGGTGGCGCTGGACGGGGAACGGGGGCGGTTGGTCAAGAAGACGACGAGGGCGACGAGGGCCGCGGCGCCAACGAGGAGCGCGGCCGGTAGATAGCGGCGGGCCGGTGGCGGCGACGGCAGCGCGAGCTTCTCGACTCGAGGGGGTGGGAGCGGCGGCGGTTCGGCGAGCGCCGCGAGCTCGCCGCTCTCGGCGGCGGTCTCTGCGAGCGAGCGCATGGTCGCCGGATCGAGATCGGCCTCGATGTTGGCGGCGGTGACCGCGTCGAGCGGCTCGCCCTCGTCCTTGCCGGCGTCGGAGCTCCAAACGGTGACGAGCCAGTCGGCGAGCTGAAGCGCCGGGGCCGGTCCCGGCTCGGCCGCACGCGCGTCGACCAGGTAGCGATCGAGCGCCTCGAGCATGGCGGCCGCGTCGGCGAAGCGCGCGCCGGGCTCGCGCTGGGTCGCGCGCTCGACGATCGAGACGAGGCCAGGCGGGCCTTCGGGCAACGGCGGCAAGCCGCCGCTGCGGGTGAGCTCGAGCAGCTCGGCCTTGGCCAGCCCACGCCGCACCCGCTTGCCGGTGAGCATCTCCCACAACACGAGGCCGAGGCCGTACAGATCGGCGCGCGCGTCGGTGGGCTCGTAGCGGGCCTGCTCGGGCGCCATGTACGCGATCGTCCCGCGCACGTCGCCACCGGGATCACCGGCGAGCGCAGCGACGCCGAAGTCGGTGAGCTTGACCTCACCGGCCCACGACAGGAGCACGTTACGGGGGGTGACGTCGCGGTGCACCACACCGAGCACCGCGCCGTCGGGCCCCTTGCGGCGGTGGGCGTGATCGAGAGCGCGACAGCATTCGGCGGCGATGAACGCGCACAGGAGCGGGGGCGGTGGCGCTGCGGCGCGGCCAAGCGTCGCGCCCAGATCGCGGCCCTCCACGTGCTCCATGGCCAGGAACGCGGCGTCGCCCACCCGTCCGAAGTCGAACACCGGGACGATGTTCTGGTGGTTGAGCGTCATCGACAGCCGGGCCTCGCGCACGAACAGCTCGAGGAACGTGGTGTCGCCGGGCTTCTGCGGGCGCACCCGCTTGATGACCAGCCGCTTCTCGAGCCCGGCCACCCGGCGGCGGGCCAGGTAGACGTCGGCCATGCCACCGCGCCCGAGCAGCCGGAGCAGCTCGTAGCGTCCCAGGACCGTGGCCGCCATCGCCGCCCACTATACCCCGCCGATCCGCGCCGGTTGCGGGCTCGCGCCCCCGCCAGGCGACGCCGCACGTGGAGGCCCGAGTCACCAGTCGGCACGACTGGGGCTCGCCGGCCACGGCGACCAACACCCGACCGTCGACGATTCGTCGATCTCCGTCGAGCGCGGCGCTACCCGCGCGCTGCCCGACGACGACCAGCGCGCTCGATACTCTGGAGCCATGAACGACGGAGCCGTATCAGTCATCATCCCCGCGTATCGCGCGGCCGCCACCATCGGCCGCGCCGTCGACAGCGTGCTGGCGCAGACCCGGCCGGCGGCCGAGATCATCGTCGTCGACGACGGATCGCCCGACGACGTGGGGCCGGCGCTGGCGGGTTTCGGGTCGCGGGTGCAGCTGCTGCGCAAACCCAACGGCGGCGCCGCCAGCGCCCGCAACGCCGGCATCGAGCGCGCGACCGGCGATGTCGTCACCTTCCTCGATGCCGACGACTACTGGGAGCCGAACAAGCTGGCCCGCCAGGTCGAACACCTCCGTCGCTTCCCCGAGGTCGGCATGGTCGGTTCGTGGCTCTACCTCGAGCAACCGGGCGCGCCGCGCCGCCCCGATCCCGCGATCGATCCGACGCTGTTCGATCGCGTCCTGCGCTTGCAGGGCCCCGACGCCTTCCACGCCGCCGGCATGTTCTGGACCGGCACGGTGGCGATCCGGCGCGACCTGCTGGCCCAGGAGCGCTTCGACGAACGCCTCGCCACCGCCGAGGATCGCGACCTCTGGCTGCGCCTGCTCCTGCGCGCACCGGCGTACCTGACCCGCGAGGTGCTGGCCACGTGCGTGCTCGAGCCCGGCTCGCTGTCGCGGGGCAGCGTCGAGCGCGACTGCAAGAACATGCTCGCGGTCATCGATCGCTATCGCGACCTGCTCGGTCCGGACGCGCACCGCCACTGGCGCAGCGATGTGCACCGCCGCTGGAGCACGCGGCTCCTGGCCCAGGACGATCCCCGCGGCGCGCTGACGCCGGCGCTGGTCCACCTTGGCCACACGCCGTCAGCGCGCGCGCTGTGGACCGTGGTCAAGAGCGCGGCGCTTGGCGCCCGCTTGTACGCCCCGCCGCTGCGCCCGACCGCGGCGGCGCCTGCCCCCGCCCCTACCCCTACCTCGGCGGCGGTGACCGTCACCGCCATCACCGACGTCGCCGGCTTCGCCGCGCTGCGCGACGAGTGGACGGTGCTGCAGGCGGCGAGCAACGTCCAGCTGCCGGCGCTGACCTGGGACTGGCTGTTCACCTGGTGGGAGACGTTCGGCGCCGATCGCGAGCTCCTCCTGCTCGCCGCCCGCGATCGCGACGGCACGTTGCTCGGGGTCGCGCCGCTCCTGCGCCGCACCATCCGGCCACGCGGCGTGCCCGTCCGCCGCATCGAGCTCCTGGCCACCGGCGAGGCCGAGGCTGACGAGATCCTCTCCGAGTACCTCGACTTCGTGATCGTGCGTGGCCGTGAGCGCGAGATCACGACCGCGTTCTGGGAGCACCTCGCCACCCTCACCGACTGGGACGAGCTGTGCCTCGCCTCGGTGCCGGCCGACTCGGCGCTGGTGCCGGCGCTGCACGACACCATCAAGCGCACCGGCGCGCCCATCGACGTCACCGCCATGGCTCGTCCCGACGGCGTCATCGTCGGCCTCGCCCCCGACACCAAGGCGTTCGTCGCGGCCCAGGGCAAGCGCATGCGCGAAGATCTGCGCCGCCACCGCCGCCTGCTCGATCAGCACGGCAAGGTCACGCTGCGGCGGGCCGAGACCACCGAGGATCTGCAGGCGATGTTCCCCGAGCTGGTGCGCCTCCACCAGGCGCTGTGGCAGTCGCGCGGCAAGCCCGGCTGCTTCGCCAGCGAACGCTTCACGCACTTCCACCGAGCGGTGAGCGCCCGCATGCTCGCGCGCGGGTTGCTCCATCTGCACACCGTCACCGTCGGTGACAAGGTCGTCGCCGCCCGCTACGGCTTCCACCTCGGCGACCGGCTTTACGAGTACCAGTCGGGCAACGACCCCACCTTCGACCCCAAGGTCAGCCTGGGGATGCAGGCGGCGCAGCTGTGCATGGAGGACGCGATCGGACGCGGCTTCGTCGACTACGACCTGGGCGAGGGGCCGCGGCCGTACAAGCTGCGCTGGAACCACGTGCTCCGCCCCACCCTCAACGTGTGGATCACGCGCCGCAACCCGCGCACCCTGGCCCACGCCCTCGCCGGCGAGGCCGAGCGCGAGCTGCGCAAGCTCAAGCGAACGATTCAGGGCAGGTACAAGATGCGGGCGCGGACGGCGGCGTCCGACGGGTCGGGCGCCGCCTGCGAGTGATCGGTCCACGACGCCACGAAGCCGTCGGCGGCGAAGCGAGCCAGGGCTGGTGCTCGCTGAGTACCGACGGTGGTGGTGGCGAGCGCGACCGGCGCGCCCACGAGCACGTCGTCCGCGCCCACGACCTGCATCCATAGATCCTCGTCGCCCATCGGCCCGGTGCTCCAGGCCACCGCGACGGCGCCGTCGGCCCGGGTGGCGACGGCGGGGACCTGGAAGTCGACCGTGGCCACGACCACGACCTCGGCGCCACGCGGCGCGCCGTCGGCGCCGACGCGGCGGAGTCGCAACGTGGTGCCGTCGACGCGCGAAGCCACCCAGACCGCGACGAAGCCGCCGTCGTCGAGGGCGGCGAGCTGTGGGGCGAAGGCGCGGGCGAACGTGCTGGCCGGTTGATCGATCGTCAGATCGGCCGTGCGCGGGGTGGCGCGGTCGAAGATCCGGGCCACGACCCGCGAGCCGCCCGCGACCTCGCCGATCCAGGCCACGGCCACGGCGCCGTCGGTCAGCCCGACCGCCGCCGGCGACTCGTCGGTGGCGGCGGCGGCGACGCTGGCGGCGACGGCGAGCCCGACCGGCTCGCCGGTGCGATCGAAGCGGCGGAGCTGGACCACGCCGCGCGCGTCCTGGGGCCGCGCGGTGCGGAGCCCGACCATGGCGAACCCACCGTCGGTGCCGCCGGCGATCGCCGCGCCGCGGTGGCTGGAGGTCGCGTCGCCGATGGCGACGGCGACATCGTTGATCGATCGCCGCGACGCATCCCCGTCGGCGTACGTGTGCATGAACAGATCGACCGGGCCGCCGGCGGGCCGCGGCGCTTCCCACACCGCGGCGTAGCCGTCTCCAGCGTGACCGATCGCGACCTCGTCGGTGGGGCCGGTGACGATCGGGATCTCGAACTCGAGATCGATGATCTCGGTGGCGTTGGGCGCCGGCCGGGCGTCGGCGGCAAAGAGGCGGGCGAACGAGGTCCGGTCGCTCTGCCACGCCACGATGAAGCGGCCGTCAGGGGTCGACGCCACCTGACGCGCGCTGCCGTACTGCGCCACCGAGAGCTGCTGCGGCCCTACCACGCGGGTGTTGACCACGAAGTCGGAGGGATCGAGCATGACCGCCAGCTCGCCGTCGCCAGCGAGCGCACCTTGACCGACGCCTCGCCCCAGGACCGCGCCCTCGGCATCGACGGCGTCGACCGACACCTCGAGGGTCCCGGAACGACCCGAGGTGGCCACCACGAACGTGCGCGGCAGCGTCGGATCGCCGCCGAGGTCGAGCACGGTCTCGACCCGATCGGTGCCGTCGCCGACCTCGACCCGCAGCGACGCGGGCTCGCGCAGCGTGGGCCGGCCCGAGACCGTCACGACGATCGCGTCCTCGCCGCAGGCCGACGCAGAGAGCAACAACGCCAGCGCGGCGGCCCTCATCGGGTGAAGTCGACCACGCCGAGGTCGCTGTCGGGCAAGCCGTCGCGGGTGGCGGCGATGGCCAGGCCCACCGCGGCGCCAGTCATCACGACGCCGCCGGTGATGAACCACCAGCGGCGGTAGACCGGGGGCGCACGCGGGGTCGGCGCCGGCTGGAGCGCACGATCGGCGCGGGCCTTGACCTCGGCCTCGCGACGGGCCGCCTCGGCGGCCGCATCGGCGCGCCGGGCCTGCTCGGCCTCGAGGGTGGTGATCAGCTCCTCGACGTCAGCGCGGTCGCGGGCGTCGGGGCGGAGCTGGAGGTACTTGCGGAAGGTGAACACCGCCTCCGCGAGGCGGTCGAGGTTGCGATAGCACTGGGCGATGTTGAGCAGAAACCCGGGCAGGGCCTCGGCCTCGTACGCGGCCTGGTAGGCGACCAGAGCTTCGTCGAAGCGACCGAGGGCGTAGAGCTTCTCGGCGCGGGCGTGATGGGCGCGGGCCTCGGCGCGCGCACCGGTCGCCGGACTCGGCTTCGGCTTCGGCGCGGCGACCGCCGGGCCGGCGCCGAGCCCGAGCGCGAGCGCGAGCGCGAGTGCGGCGATGGCGCCGCGCTTCATCGCGTACCCTCTTCCCGAAACGGATCGACGGTGTAGGCGCGGTCACGCACGCTGCCGCTGGGCGTCGCCGGCGGGTTCGCCGGGGCCACGGGTTCGCGATCACCGCGGGTCTTGCGGCGGCGAACGTCCACGGCGGGCGTGGATGGCGGAGCTGGAGCCTCGACCGCCGGCGTTCCCGTCGAAGCGTCGATCGCGGGTACCACGGCGGCGGCTGCAGGCGCGGACGGGGGGGGCGCTTCGGTCGCCGCCGCCGGTGTCGGACGATCGCCGCGACCTCCGGACGCGAACGCGAGCACCACCCCCGCCACCACGGCCACCAGCACCACGGCCAGCGCGGCGCGCCAGCGCACGCGGCGCGGCGGCGCGAGCCCGATCGACAGCAGGGCCTCGCGCACGGCGGTGGCCGAGGCCGGCCGCTCGTGCGGTCGCTTGGCCAGGCAGCGCTGGATGAGCGCGTCGAGCTCGGGCGGCACCGTCGCGGGCAACGGCGGCGGCGGCTGCGAGCAGTGCGCCCAGACCAGCTCGGGCAGCGTGCCGCCGGTGAACGGCGGCCGTCCGGCGACGAGCTCGTAGAGGATGACGCCGAGCGAGTAGAGGTCGGTGCGCGGATCGACCGGGCTCGCCGTCGCCTGCTCCGGCGACATGTAGATCGGCGTGCCGATGATGGCACCCTCGCCGGTGATGTCGGGCGCGGCCACGCCCGACGGCGACTCGGGCTCGCTGAGCTTGGCGATGCCGAAGTCGAGCAGCTTGATCCAGGCGTCGCTGGAGCGGTCGGCGGCGATGTGCACGTTGGCCGGCTTGAGATCGCGGTGGAGCACGCCGACCGCGTGCGCCGCCTCGAGCGCGCGGCAGATCTGGACGCCGATCTCGATGGTCAGCGCGATCGGCGGCGGCCCGTCGGCGCGGAGCAGCTCGCGCAGCGAGCGTCCCTCGAGCAGCTCCATGACGATGAACACCGTGCCGTCGTCGAGCTCGACCAGATCGGGGATGTCGACGATGTTGCGGTGGCGCACGCGGTTGACCACGCGCGCCTCCTGGAAGAAGCGCGCCACCGCGTTGCGCCGGCTGGCCTGCTCGGGGCGCAGCAGCTTGAGCGCGACCCGCCGGCCCAGGCGCTTGTGCTCGGCCAGGTAGACCCGGCCCATGCCGCCTTCGCCGACGATCGCGAGGAGCTGGTAGTTGCCCAGCGTGGTGCCGACGCGATCGAGGCCGTCCGACGCGCGGACAGCGGTGCTCGCGGTCGTGGAGCCGGAGTCGACGACCGAGGTCACGCGGCTACGTGCAGGCTTCCACACCACGAACGCTGGGATGATAGCGCGTCGGCGCGCGTGTTATCGTGAGAACGATGGTCGCCGACGAGACCCACGCGACCTGGGTCACCGAGGAGGGCGGCACCGCGGCGCTGCACGTCCGCCGCTTCCGGCTGACGGTCACCGCCGGGCCCGACCTCGGCCTGGTCCGAGAGCTGGCCCAGCCGGTGGTCCGGATCGGCGCGCGGCCCAGCAATGACGTGGTCCTGAGCGATCGTCGGGTCTCGGGCGCCCACTGCGAGGTGTGGCTGGATCGGCGGGGTTTCCGGCTGCGCGACCTCGAGTCGACCAACGGCACCACCGTGGCCGGGGTGCGCGTGCTCGACGCCTACCTGGCGCCCGGGCAGGTGCTGGGCATCGGCAAGAACCTGCTGAGGTTCGACCTGTGCGGCGACGACGCGCGCTTGCCGTTGCAGCCGGCGCCGTCGTTCGGGCGCCTCATCGGCGCCAGCCCGCTGATGCGGCACGTGTTCCACGACCTGGGTCGCATCGCCGCCTCCGATGTGACCGTGCTCATCGGCGGCGAGACCGGCACCGGCAAGGAGCTGGTGGCCGAGGCCATCCATGACGCGTCGCCGCGGGCGACCGGACCGCTGGTGGTCGTCGACTGCGGCGCCCCCGTCGGCAGCCTGTTCGAGGACGACCGGTTCGGGCACGAACGCGGCGCCTTCACCGGCGCCGAGCGCGCCGCCGAAGGTGCC
>SXGT01862284.1_pt1 | contig 19931 bp, 16 predicted proteins | sample 3176221 | NCBI WGS metagenome assembly SXGT01 (sample SAMN11356862, study PRJNA531348) | freshwater metagenome | isolation source: freshwater sample F1-120 | place: China: Fuxian Lake, Yuxi | collected 2017-12-25
AATCTTACTCCTGGATTGAAATCTGCTGCGCCCCATCGGTTCGAATCGCAGATACTACCCGATCGAGCCTTGAACCTTGAACAAGATAATTTTAGAATTCATTTGCCTCCGGGAACCATCTATGATACGCTGAATACCCGCATCAGCATCCGAGCAGGTCCCGCTGGCTCCCTCTCGTCGGAATATCGGATCGGCAGCCCCCGCATTCCGGTTCATCATTATTTCCCTGTGTCTTTCCGGGCCCAACACGTACCAAAAAGCTTAAAAAACAAAGTTGTTGCCATCGGAACAAACATTAAGGGTGTGCAAGTGGCCCATATGGGCACATGGAAAGGCGAGTGGTTTGAAACCAAGGCCCGTCAACTCGGTAGTTTTTATTTGGCACTTGACACCATTGCCCCTCATATTAGTATGCAGGGAAAACTGAAGAGCGACACCCTACAAATCGGCAGTTCCCTATTTTTTACTTGCAGCGATGCGCGTTCTGGCATCAAGAACTTTCATTTTTATGTGGGTGAATTCTGGAATAAGCTGATATGGGATGCAAAATCTACGACCCTCACGGCACGCATCGATGAAAATGCACCTCGAGGCAATCAAATGCTCTGTTTGCTTGTTATTGATGCTGTTGGCAATGAGGCCAACCTTAAAATCCCTGTTTTTATACCATGAGCAGACCTACCGTCGGACAAAAAGCTCCCTCATTCAGTGGCCCCAATCAAAATGGAGCAACCATCGATTCTCAGAACTTTTTGGGGAAGAAAATCGTGCTGTATTTTTATCCAAAAGATGACACGCCTGGCTGTACGGCCGAGGCCTGTAATTTGCGCGACAACTACGCAATGCTGCAGGCATCGGGCTATGTGGTTTTGGGCGTGAGTGCTGATGGCGTGAAATCGCACGATAAGTTCATTCGTAAATATGAATTGCCCTTCGACCTACTGGCCGATGAAGACAAAAGCATTCATACCGCTTACGGGACCTGGGTCGAAAAAAGTATGTACGGTCGTAAGTATATGGGTACCGATCGGGTCACTTTCGTCATCGACGAGAACGGCATCATATCGGATGTCATTGAGAAGGTCGACACCAAAAACCACACCGCTCAAATCATCAAATAACGTGCGGTGTAGCTCTCAGCCACATTGCGGAGGCCATCACGCGGACCAGAATACAACACCCGACCACCGGCCTTTCCTCCATCCGGGCCCATATCGATGAGGTAATCTGCCGAGCGAATGACATCGAGGTTGTGTTCAATGATAAGAACCGTATTGCCTCGGTCTACTAATCGGTGCAAAACCTCCATCAGCACACGTATGTCCTCAAAATGAAGTCCTGTGGTGGGCTCATCGAGGATATATAGTGTATTCCCCGTATCGCGCCGTGATAACTCCGATGCCAGCTTGACCCGCTGGGCCTCGCCACCCGATAAGGTGGTGGAGGACTGTCCGAGCGTTAGATAGCCCAACCCAACCTCTTGAAGGGTCTGAATTTTCCGATTGATCGCTGGTATTTTTTCAAAAAATTCAAGCGCATCGGAAATACTCATGTCCAGTACCTCGCTGATGGACTTGCCTTTATATCGAACCTCAAGCGTTTCCCGATTATAGCGCCGGCCGTTGCATTCCTCACACCGCACCTCCACATCGGGCAAAAAATTCATCTCGACAATGCGCATTCCAGCGCCCCCACATGTTTCGCACCGCCCTCCTTTCACATTAAACGAAAACCGACCGGGCTTATACCCCCGAATCTTGGCTTCGGGCAATTCTGCAAACAACTGCCGGATGTCGGTAAACACGCCGGTGTAGGTACTCGGATTAGACCTTGGCGTACGCCCAATAGGCGCTTGATCGACCTCAATGACTTTGTCGATGTGCTCGATCCCTTCCGCCGAATCTACTCCAAGGGGCCGTCGACGGCTGACTGTTAGTCTTTGACTCAATAGGGGAAAGAGATTTTCATGAACCAAGGTCGATTTACCCGATCCCGAAACGCCTGTAACACATATTAAACTACCCAAGGGGAAGCGCACATCTACATTCTTGAGGTTATGTCCGCGTACTCCTTTGAGCGTTAGCCAATGATTGCCAGGAATTCGGGTTGCACGAAACGGCATGGTCTTCTCACCCCTTAAATAAGCGGCAGTGAGCGATTCCATCTTGATAAAATCAGTAGGATGCCCGCTGGCCACCACCTCACCTCCAAAGCGACCGGCACCCGGGCCTAAATCAATGACATAATCACTTTGCCGAATGATCTCTTCATCATGCTCCACAACGAGTACGGTATTGCCCGAATCACGTAGCGCTTTGAGGGAGTCGATCAACTGCAAATTATCACGCTGATGAAGCCCAATGCTTGGTTCATCGAGGATGTACATGACACCCACCAGCTGCGATCCCAATTGAGTAGCCAGTCGTATTCTTTGCGATTCACCCCCACTGAGGCTTCGTGCCGGTCGGTCGAGTGATAAATACCCCAATCCGATGCCCAGCAGAAAAGACACCCGGGTGCTGATTTCACGCAAAATTTCAGCAGCTACCCGAGCTTTTTGTCCGACGAAGCCCGATTCCAGTCCGTTCAGCCAAACGGAGAGATCCGACAACTCCATGGAAGAAACTTGGGCAATATTCTTGCCATCGACCAAAAAATGCAGCGACTCCGTCTTGAGGCGCGCACCACCACAACCCGAGCACACCTGAAACTGCAGAAATTCCTCCGCCCAATTCTGGAATGATGAACCTGTTGAATCGTCGCGCTGCTTTTGTAACATGGGTATTATGCCTTCAAAGCGAACCATGCTGTTGCCGTATTCACCATAACGTCCGGGAACCTCCAGGAGGGCTTCTGAACCGTAGAGCAAAGCCTTTTTAAATCCTTCATCGAGCTGGCCCACCGGAGTACTCAAATTGGCTTTATATTTTTTGGCTAAAGCGGTCACCAATCTAAAGACCCAAATCTCACGATACTCCCCTAGTGGGGCAATTCCGCCCCCGATAATGCTCAGAGAGGGATCGGGCATCACCAGTTCGGGGTCAACAACGGCCAGGCTCCCCAAACCATCACATATCGGACAGGCACCTTGGGGTGAATTGAAGCTGAAAGTATTCGGTTGAGGTTCGTCATAGGCCACCCCGCTTTCTGGATCCATCAAAAATCGACTAAAATAACGTCCTACACCTTGCTCTTCATCCCACAATAAAACCACGCCTTTCCCTTGTTTGAGCGCGAGGGCTAGCGATTCCGTCAGTCTGTTACTTCCCTCCGAGGCCACCTTTAATTTATCGATCTGCAGTTCAATTTCATGTGTTTTGTAGCGATCGAGTTGCATCCCGGCCTTCAACTCGCGAAACGACCCATCCACCCGCACACGCATAAAGCCCTGCCTTTTCAATTGCTCGAAAAGTTCCTTATAATGGCCCTTTCGAGACCGCACCAGTGGGGCAAGCAATACAACATTCCGATCCGCATAATCCAAACAAATAATACGGCGTATTTCCTCTTCGGTCAGGCGCTGCATCAGATTGCCTGTCTTATGAGATACGGCATCCCCAACCCTTGCGTACAACAACCTGAGGAAGTCATACACCTCGGTTACGGTGCCTACGGTAGACCTCGGGTTTCGTCCAACAGTTTTTTGCTCGATCGAGATCACCGGACTCAATCCTTCAATCACATCCACGTCGGGACGTTCCATTGCACCAATAAATTGTCGGGCATAGGCCGAAAAACTTTCCATATAGCGTCGCTGACCCTCGGCATAGAGGGTCTGAAATGCGAGTGAAGATTTACCACTACCGCTCAGACCGGTGATGACCACCAACTGATCGCGCTTAAATTGCACATTGATATCGCGTAGGTTATGTTCTCGAGCACCCACCACCCGAACCTCGTCGGATGCGATGAATGTGTCTTTTGTATTGTTGCCGGATTGTATTAAATCAACGGCTTTAACCCCATGCCCATCATTTTGTTTAGAAGACGTCATTTGTCTCCTTCCGTTTTCGAACTATCTGTGCTCAATTCGATTTTCAATGTTTGACCCCCCACCAATCGGGTGTTTTCCAGTGAATTCCACAGTACAATCTCGGTAACCGTAACGCCAAACATCTTGGCCACCTCTTCAATTTTCTGCTTTTCTATAACTTTGTGGCGCACGATGTGGCGCCTTTTGGCTTGCGTTGCAGCATGCACAGGTCTTGAAACGGCCGGCGGTGTCTGATTGGACTGCGTGGGCATCGATTCGGTTTTTGATCGATAGCCCAAGCTATCTATCGAACCCGGATCAGCAAGATCCGATAATTCTGGAAGGTCCAGCGAACCATCTGCCTCAGGTATTCTAAAAGTATACGGCTGACTTCCGCTGGGTGCAGGTAAGGAATAAGAACGAATCCAGGGATTATGCGCTCGAAGGACCTTATAACTGTATCCCATCGAATGGGCCCACTGTGCTACATCTTTAATGGCCGTATCGATCTTGATCGTCCGATTTGTTAATGGTCCGTATTTCTGGGCTGCGGTTAATCGGTATCCGTAACTCTTGGGGTGTTCAAAAATGTATTTTGTGGCAATCAGGCGGGGTAAATACCGACTGGTCTCCTGATTCAACCAAAGCTCATAGTATTGACTCAAACCTTGTTGTTGTACTTGCTTACGAAGGCCATTCGTCCCCATATTATAGGCCGCAGCAGCCATTGCCCATGAACCGAATTCCCGCTTAGCATCCAACAAAAACCGACATGCGGCATGGGTTGATCGAATGGGATCATAACGCTCGTCGATACCTTCTTCGATCTTGAGTCCGTAGGCCTTGCCCGTCGACTCAACAAATTGCCAAAATCCAGCGGCCTGTGACGGACTCACCACATTAGCGAGTCCACTTTCGATGACAGCTAAATACTTAAAGTCGTCTGGAACCCCATATTGTTTCAGGATAGGTTCGAATATTGGAAACCACCGAGCCGACCTTTTCATGCTGAGGACGGTTGAGGATTGGAAATAGGTATTGACCAACAACTCGCGATCGACTCGTTCACGTACCTCCAAATCTTCCAGGGGTACTTGCTCACCTGCAAATTCCATATCATCTGGAATGGGGACGGCATGGACAGAATAGCGACTCCAGAACTCATCCAACATACGTGTTTCTTCGGAATTGCGGCTCGAAGTAGTTAACTTAAATAGAAATCCAAGCATCACAACAAGCAAAAAACCTTGCCTGAGCCGCTTATTGTGGAATAGATTCCTCATGCCCCCTTTTTAAATATTGGAACGGTAGAACACGGCTCACCAAACATAATCGATCGTGCAAGCGGTTGAAGTCGTTCCAATAAGGCCAGGCCCAATTGACCCGATCGATCCCCGCCACAACCCTTCAATATAATCCGCTGATCACGAAACGCTGAAAAATCTTCGTTCCTGATTTGATTTATGGCTAATTGAATTCTCAATTCATGTTGTGTCCCCAAAAACGGGCGAGCGCTTACCTCTACCAAATACCTACCCACCAATATGTACGTCCACGCGGGCAACAAAGCGGGGGTACTGCAAAAAAGCGCGACATCACGGTCGGCGAAGGCAGACCATTCCTGCTCCATTAAAAACAAGCGAAATTCCTTTTCTCTCAGCAACATTCCACGCTCCAATCCAAGCGCGACATCAAAAACAGAGCAAAATTGACTTTCCATCCACTTTTGTGGATCAATCACTTGCAAACCGCTAAGTGCAACCCGATTGGTCAGACCCATATCACAAATCAGCACCAACGCAGAAATGCTGCAGTTGGTTCATGGTACATCAATAAAAAAGATGACGCTCGTCTTTGATGGAGATGAGTTCTTTGCGCGCAGAGAGTCCCTCCCCAGCAACGCGCGACTTCAATTGATTGCGCAAATTACCATGTGTTGGGCCTTGTTCTGCCTCTTTCGGCATGGGGGTAACGGAATCTACTACAACCACAAACACCCCATTATTGCCATGAATGGGCTTACTGAGGATCCCCTTCTTTCCACCAAAAATGAAACCCGAAACTTGAGGCTCCATTCCAATATTGTTGAGAAAACCAGATCCAAAGTTCACAGAAGCAAAGGTTTGGGCTACTGTTCCCATGCCAATGGCCATACGCTCAACGCTATTGCCTTCCTTCTTACGGGTTTCCTCTAATTTGGCTGAAATCTGCTCTGCCTTTTTATCCCGCTTATACCGGCTCTCAACAACAGTGCGAACCGCCTCAAAAGGTTTAATGCCTTTCGGGAGGCTCACAGTCAAAATGGCCACAACAAACTGCTGCTGCGATTCAAACACAGGGCTCACTGCCCCGTCCTCGGAACGAAAGGCCCAACGAACCACTTCACGCGTGTTTTCTAGGCCCGCCAAACCGCGATCAGTTGTTTTTAAACCTTCGACTGAACGCTTTTCAATTCCCGATTTTTTGGCCTCTTGCTCAAAACTTTCCTTGTCTTTTACCCTAGACACAAAAGCTGAGGCTGAATCATAAGCCACTCGATAGGTTTCGGTGCCCGCACTCAACTCATAAGAGACGGTGGCAAAACGTGCCATTGTGCGACCACCCTTTTGATCCGTAATTTCAATAATGTGAAATCCAAAATCTGATTTAACCAGTACTTGATCACCCTTCTTACCCTCAAAACAAGCATCATTGAAAGGCTTAACCATGGCGCCTTCGGCAAAAAAGCCTAAATCGCCACCATTCATTCCTGAGCCTGGATCCTCACTATTGGCCTGTGCCAAGGCAGCAAAATTTCCTCCATTTTTCACCAATTGCAACAAGCTGTCTGCACGCTTCTTAGCGGTCTCCTCCGTTTCAGTGTCTTTCACCTTGACCAAAATATGGCGCGCTTTAACAGAGTCTGGCCGTACCATTCTACGAGCCAAACGGGTCAGCTTGAACATATTTCCATCCTGATATACCTCACTAAGCGCACCGATGGTATCACCAAACAACCTGCTGCGGGTTTCGTCGGTCAACTCAGTTTGGGCATAGAAACGATCATCGCCGGGTTGCTCAGAATTCATAACGACGAACATAGAGTCGTCGTCGGAGGATAGCCAAGAAACGCGGATTTCATTCATTTTCTTGAGCAATGCATCACGATCCTCTGTTGAAGGTTTTACTTCAAAAACCACATAATCCAAATTTCTTTGTACCTCCTTGCTCTTAAATTCCCAGGCATGTTCCAGATACCATTTGCGCAAATCCTCCTCCGGCGCTTCAATGCTGCTATCGGCAATTGTGCTGTAATCAACGCGCAAAAACCGTCCTGAAGCCGTTTCAAATACCTGCTTCATATAAGACTGTGCCGAGAAATTAGTTACATACAAACCCTTGGTGATTAGCGTGTTGTACTTCTCATTCTCCCGGTCCGAGACCAGGTATTTTTCAAATGCCTTCCATTTGTTCTGCATTTCCTCAGGCTGTTGGTCGATTTCCCGAAGGAATTTTAGAACTTGACTGCGATCGAAATTCCCGGTGTTGGGATCTGTGAACGCTTGTTTTACAGTGGGATGAATTTGAGATCCTTGCACCATATCAAACAACTCCTCACGGGAAACAGCAAGTCCGAGGTCGGAGGTGGCGTTTTTCATGATTCGCTCGCGCACCATTTCATTCCAAACCTGGTCGCGCAGTGAGGACAAGGTCGCTTCATCGACTTTATCGGTTTTTGAATTGGCTTTATAGTTCTCTACAGCCTTTGCCACACGCTCTTCGAACATAGGTGCGGTAATCTCTTCACCATCAATTTCTCCTATAACGTTGGAGTTGCTTTGATTGAATAAGCTGTTTTGCGAGAAAACATCCATCAATAAAAACGAAACCAAGGCCAAACCAATCAATATGACCATCAAACCGGCCTTGTTTCTAATCTGCGTGATAATTGACATTCTTAAAAAATTAAAAAGTGTGCAAAAATAAGGGAATTAAGACAAAAAACAAGAAGAATAGCGGCTTTAGCCTTTGCAGCCTTTTCCTATTCGGGTTCTACCCGAATCAAACGCACCAATTCGATTCGCGTGCGGTTAACTTTGATGACGACACACCGATAACCTGGAAGTTCAATTTCCTTATTCGCCTCGGGAATGTCGGGGTCCTGCTCGAGAATAAGACCGCCGAGCGTGGTGTAGTCGCCTAATGGTAAATTCAGATCATATTGTTCGTTTAGGTAATCTACCTCCAACCGAGCCGAAAACAGATATTCATCCGCGCCAACCATTTGCTCAACGAGGTCTTCAGAGTCATGTTCATCTTCTATTTCTCCAAAAATCTCTTCAATCAGGTCTTCCACCGTAACAATTCCGCTGGTTACACCGAACTCATCCACCACCAAAGCGATACTCTTCCGATGAACATTAAACTCCCTCAGCAACTCCATTGCCGGTTTGGTTTCTGGCACAATGGGAATGGGCAGGGTAACGGAAGCGATGTCTTGAGCGGCGCCCAACATCGACTGAAAGTGAACATAGCCTGTGATGTGGTCGATCGTTCCTTCATACACCAAGATCTTGGAATGTTCTGATTCTGCAAATAACTTCCGCAACCGGTCAGGTGATTCTGTGATGGCCACTGCCACCAATTCTGTACGCGGCACCATGCAGGTTCGTACTTTGACTTCTGTAAATGAGAGGGCATTCTGCAAATACTCCAGTTCGGCTGCGCTTTCGCCCACGCTACCATCAGCATGACCCGATTTATCCTGCAGCAGATGGTCGAGATCCTGTTTTCCGAAAATCAACCGTTCGTCGTCTTTGCTCAACCCGAAAAGACCAAGCAAGGCGCGACTAATCCAAACTACACCTTTCACAAGGGGGTAAAAAAGAAAATAACATACCTGAATGGGCACAGCGAGCGACATGAGCAAGCGGTCGGCGGCCATTGTGAATAAACTTTTGGGTAAAAACTCACCGAAAATCAAAACGACCAGGGTTGATAACACGCTCTGAGCGAGAAGTTCTAAAGAAGGGGTCGAATAGGTAGCGCCCAACCACGCACGAACGGGCTCTTGAAGCAGGGCAGACATCACAGACCCGTAGACCACTAGTGCAAAATTATTGCCCACCAAAATGAGTCCCAGGAATTCAGCGGGTCTGTGCACGAAAGCCGACATAATTCGCCCCCCCAACTGCCCTTGCTTGTTCTTTAATTCGATCCGAAAGCGATTGGCGGAAAAGTAGGCTATTTCCATGCCCGAGAAAAAGGCTGAAAACGCTAAAGCCAAAATAATAATGATAACATCCATGTCTGCAAAAATACGCAAGCGTTAATGCATCCGCACCCGTACAGCCTATTGCTGCACTTTAAAAGACCCCCGGGTATTGATAATGCGATAATTTTCGAAACGATCGTCAGACTCTAGCCCATCCCCATACAAAACCTCATCGGGGCGCACAATACGCACATAGGCATCACTGCTGATGCGCCCTTTTTGTTCCTCCCACTGTAATCGCTCTGTAAAAAGTGTATCGCCCTCGCTGTTCGTTACCACCACATTTCCTCGAGCTTGCATCAAACGCTTACGGGGAAATCGGTATGCCTCACGGGCCGTGAGGTAACTATTGACCCGACCATTTTGATCGTAGAAAGTCGCTTTGATGCCCCGAGTCATTTCTACTACTGGGTCATTTCCCTGTCGCCGCACAACCAAGGGGGCCTGAAGCACCACTTGCACCCGTCCAGAATCCGAAAAAATCAACTCTACGTCGCGCGCAATGTCTACGCCCACCTCCGGAGGCTTTGGAACATTTCGTTCTTTTTTTGTGCAGGAACAGATAACAACCGCCAGCACTCCAAGGTAAAGCGCAGCGGGTCTAAGCAGCCTCAAACCGTTACCGTACACCCGCTGATCAATTCCGGGCCCTTACGGTTGTGCCTTCATTGATCCAACAGCCCACAGAATAGCCGCTTCCGATTGTGATGCTCTGAAAAAACAATGCTTCCTTGTCTGGAAAATAGCCTGTGTATTTACTGATTCTCTGAGCAGCCTCGTCGGCACACGACGGATCAACCTCACGTGCTTTTTTGTATTTGTCTACGGCAGCCCAATAAACCGATTGCGATGCGATTCCCTCGCCACACCGACCAGCACTCGACGCATACAAATCACCAATGAAAATATAGGGTTTCCCCCAATCAGACCTGTATTTGATAGCCTCCTGCGCCATTTGCCTCGCTTTAGCATGCTGATCTTGGTCGCTGTAGATTGCTGCCATTTCATAGCAATACTGAGCCTTGGTTGAGTCAATCTGGGCCGCGGCAACGGCTTTCTGATAAAAGCCCATCGCTTTCTCCATTTGATCTTTTTGCTTATACACGCGCGCCAACAACAAAGCCAACCGTTCTTCACCGGTATCCTCTAATCGACTCTCCGCTACCTTAACAAATATTGGCTCTTGGGTACATCCCTTTCCGATCAACATTCCATACACCAAATCACGTAGTTTTTTGTCGCTTGGGTTGGCCTCATATCGAGATCCGAAATTTTGTAGGATGTCCTGGCAATCTTTCACCAAGTTGCCTGCTAAATCGGCATCAAGCACCTGCTTGGCTTGGTTAAACTTCTCCGCCTCCTTGCCTGTACTATCCTTTGAATTGGCTATGTTGAAATCCGCAGTTTGATTCAGTTGGTTGTAGACATCTACCGCCACCGATTTATCGAACTTCCCGGCAGCAACCTCTTTGAGGACCGTTTTGAAATAGTTGGTTAGTACGTAGGATTCCACGTCGTTGCCACCTAATTCCAACGCTTTTTTGAAGGTATTCATCACTTCCACATTAGGCTCCGGGCGAAGAGCCAATAAATCCACGCCCTTTCTCGCTGTTGTGGAAGCCGCCGATTTTGGGAAAGCGAAAATACGGGCATCATAAATCTTAATAATGGTATCGATCAACTGCTCCTTCCGGGAGGCAGACGGGTTCTCGGCCAAAAAAGCTTTGTACATGATTACGCCGTCGATGTGCGTTTGCTCCCGCGCACAAGGGGCTTTGTCGAAAACATACATCCACGACTCTAAAGCGGACGCATAATTTTTTTGTTTAAAAAATTCGCGATAGACCGAAATGCTCTGGATGGCCTTTACACTATCAACACCAAACTTCTGAGTACATAGGTTGGTTTGGGCCCTGGCTGATGTGAGTGCAAGGGTAAAAATAAACAGGATGAACAGTTTGCGTGACGTTTTCATGATGGGCTATGTTTTTTATGGGAATAGTAAAATGATGAGCTGATGTTATGTTTAATGGATGAGCGCTAAAACGCGTAATGGTCTTTATTGTTTCCTGCAAAATCCCCGCCAAACTTGAGTGGGCTGTGCAATCGGGCGGCAAATATCCAAATTTTCGGGCATGATTAATCGTATCTACGCTTAATAAACCATGTGTCGTTGAGGGTAAGCCCCAAACTGAGCCGAATCATCTGTTCCCGAACCAAGCCTTGGTTGAGCGTGCCTCTTTGGGCCACTTCGAGTGATGCGTGCAGCATCGGTTGCGATAGAATTCGGCGTACAGGAATTCCCATCCCCAGACTTAATCCCAGCTCATCGATCGACTGGCCCATGATGGCCACAGGCCCCTTCTGGAACCTCAGCCCCATCCGGTAGCGAATTGATTTGAGTCGACTGTCACCTTTGTAGCGATCCCATGCTGGGGTAAACTGGAATCCGCTGCGCACAAACCAAGAATTATTGAGTGAGTCCGTTGCATCGGCAAATCTGAACCTGCTCCAAGAAGTTTGCCCACCATCGCCCATCCACTGCCACCTCCGGTTGATGCCCCAATGAAAACCAGCCGACCATCCCATCGGAATGTTCATAGCCACCCCTACTCTGCTTGTATTTTGCAAGGTGTCGCGTACAATCAAGTTGCTCCCCTGGTAGGTGAAGCGATCGGCCACAACAGACTGCCGAACATTGAATGTGGCGGGTAAATCTACCGACAGACCAGCCTGGATAAACCGAAAACCACTGGCTTGCTCGCGTCCTGATGGGGCGCGGCCTGAAGCGGATGTCGTTTTATTGGCATCAAATACACGTCTGTATTGAAGTCCGGTCGTGAATTGAACATCAGAGATCCGTGCTTGTTCGGTCATGCGTAGGTTGTAGCGAAATAAACTATCCTGAAAGGGGTAAACTTGCAGTCGCTCTTGTCCCTTACTCCCGAAAACCCATCGTGTGGAGAGACCAACGTGCCAATGCTTACTTAAAGAAAAACCATGAACCCACAGCACTTGGTTGAGGCCTCCTTTGCCTCTGAATTCTTCACGCCACTGCGCAAAGCCCGAGTCGACTTGCTGCACGACCTGATAATTCACGAAAGAATAGGGCATAAATCCGAAAGCTGTTGACCAACGGCGCGAAACGGGGAAACCCACCAACAAATAAGAAAAATTGAGATTGGATCGATCCAATTCGCGTTGACCATCACTCAGTCGGGCAAAATAGCCAATACTGCCCATCTCCAGGCTTGTTAAACGTACCCCTGATAATCCGGCTGGGTTGTATACGTTCAATGAGGTTGAATCGAACCAGCCCGTGAGTGCGGAACCCACCGCCTTGTGTTGGGCTAGGGTGGGCAACTGCACATCCCCAGCTCCATATAATGAATAAGGTGACCCCAAATTGAGTGCTTGCCCCAGTGTTTGAAAGGGCATAAAACCAATGAAAAACAGGACCAGGGGCGCCGTAGCGGTAAAAATCCTCTGTATAAATGGATAACTTTTGATCGCTGTTTTATTTAGTTGATGAAAAAAAGGCCGAACTAAAGCATGGCATGCAAACCGATTAACGCAAGATTGGGCGCGGCAAATATCCTCTCTTCTGGGCTTATTTCAAAAAAATGTGCATCTCCCCCAGTGAGAATGAGTTGTGCTTGAGATGAAGGGTCATTTTGATGCAGGAAACTCCGCCAAAAACCGCGGATTTCATGACGAACACCCTCCACAACGCCCCATTGAAGTGCGGCTTCCGTATTCTTCGCAGGGATATTCGCACCTGCATCTAAATCGGGGTGTGATACCAAAGGCAATCTACCCGTATACTCGTGCATCGACGACCAACGCATGGGTAAGCCAGGGCTAATGTACCCGCCCAGGTGGACCTGATCGGGGCCAATCCAATCATAGGTGATGCAAGTACCCAACGAGACCACCAGCCTCGGAATTCCGGGGCGCAGCACATTAGCGCCATGCACCAACATCTTACGATCACTTCCCAGCGTTTCCGGGGTCGAGTATTGGGTCTTGAATGGAAGTGGATCCTCCTTTAAGATTACATGAATGGAGGACAACCCCCGTTGGATCAGCCAATTCTTCAGCTGTTCTTCCGGGTAGCTCACCGAACATACCACTGTGCGATTGGGTAGTGCGGGGAGGGCCCCCGCTCCAAACTCCGGCACTGGAATGTGCCAAACTTCGATGAGATGTTGACCGGAAAACCATCCCGCTTTAATTCGTGAGTTGCCAGCATCTATGGCCAAGGCATCGCATTGAGCCAAATAAGAAAAGCCATCTGAGCCATCCTCCATGAGGGTGTCCATGAGGTTGGGCCAGCGACGCAGTTTTGGTGGGTGGTCTAATGGCATATTATTCATGGTATTGAGTGTTCGAACTGGGGCGAACACAGTCCTTTGGAGCTTCGCATTCTGGAGCTTCGCATTCTGGCCCCGAGAGATCATGTCGGCAAAGCGGATGCAGCCCACTCATGGTTTGCTGCCCGTCGAAGAGTATTATGGCCCCCGTCTTTGGATCGATTCCGTCTATTCGTGCCCGGATTTTCTTTCCCCCGATCAGAAAATTACAAAATTCTCCCATGCCCCATAGTCGATCTGTGTAGCCTTCCGCTATAGTCTCTGATTCATTGCTTTTGACTTTTCTTAACCAATATTGAATGTTCTGGATGGCCGTTTGCAAGACCTCATGAACCGACACTTCATGAGTCGTTTGGGCTTTTAGGGATGTTGCCTGCGCCAGGTGTCGCCCGAAATGGACTTGGTTGATGTTGAGTCCGAAACCAATGGCTGATTGTCGACACAGCGTACCAATCATTTGGTTTTCGATGAGGATCCCGCCCCACTTTCCGCCTCGGTCTGGTATGGAATGCTCCATTTGATCGGGTGATTTAATTTCTTTTACTGCCTCATTTGTCGTTTTTACTGCCTCATTTGTCGTTTTTGCAACTTTTTCGGCGGGCGCATCGGCTGTAGAAAAATTCGGACTCATCTTTTTGGGCAGGCACCAAAGATCGTTGGGCCATTTGATTTTTGAACGCGCACCCATCCACTGTTTTCCTGTGTCGCAGAGTGCACAGGCTACCGCCATATTCAGCAAAAGTGCAGAAGAAGCCGGTAGGCCATCCCCTTCGATGAGCCAAGTGCAAAGGAGGTTCAAACCGGCATCACTTTCCCAGGACTGCCCTCTTTGTCCCCTTCCCGCCGTTTGCTGACCCGCCACGAGCAACAAGCTCTTATGAGCCGTTAACCCGGCCATCCTCAATGCCTCAGTGTTGGTGGAGTCGATTTGATCGAGGTAAACGGGACTACCCGGATGTTCTGGCCACTGGGTATCGCCTATGTGCGGGATAATCACCTATTTTTGCACAAAATAAAGAAAATAGTGGGTAAAAAACAATTACAGGAATCAGCTTTAGCCGGCGTGGCTTTGGAGGGGATCCTGGAAAAAAAAGGTCGGGGGGTAGTTCAGTTGGATTTACGGAACATCACCGACCGGCCAGCTGATATTTTTCTGATCGCGGAGGCTGAGTCGGGTGTTCAGGTCAGGGCCATCGCTGACTCAGCGGCCGAGCGGGTTTGGGAAATTCTGCAAATTCGTCCGCTCGGCGTGGAGGGCAAGGAACACGGTCAATGGGTGTTGATTGATTTTGGCGAGGTGGTGGTCCATGTGTTTCAATCTGAACTTCGTCGATTCTATGATCTCGAGGACCTTTGGAACGACGCCCTTCGCTCGGACTATGTTTCGTGATTCGAGTTGTCTCATAAACTAATTCCAATTGGCAAACGTTTGCTTTTGAATAAACCCATTCGAACCAACCCGCCCCTGTATGGCCACAACCAATAAGAAAAAAGACAACAAAAAAGTTGCTGATAAACAGCCAAAATTCAACTTCTACTGGATCTATGCGTTCATCGCCTTGATCTTTGTCGGAATGATGTATATCGGAAACTCTGCGGAAACGCGGCCTGCGGCGTGGAGTGACCTTGAGATTGCGCTCCGTGAGGGTGATGTTAAAAAAATGATTGCATTTCGGCAGGAAGACATTATTGTTCTGGAGATTACGCTGAACACAGAAAGCCTAAAGAAAGAAAGGTATAAGGGACTGAAGCCTGCTAATAGGGGTACGAGCGGTGCAGCGCTACTGATAAAAGAAGGATCTGAAGAGATATTGGCCAAAAAACTCGACCAAATACAAGAAAAACTACCGGACGACAAGAAAATGGAGATCCGTTGGGAAAGTCGCCACAGTTGGTTTTCGGACCTTTTGGGGTTCTTACTTCCCATGCTGCTTTTACTCGGATTATGGATGCTTCTGATGCGACGCTTTGCTGGTGGTGCCGGTGGAGGGGGTGGGCAACTGTTCAATATTGGGAAGTCGCGCGCTACGCTGTTCGACAAAAATGCGCGTGAAAACACAACCTTCAATGATGTTGCCGGTTTGGATGAGGCCAAACTTGAAGTTATGGAGGTGGTTGATTTTCTGAAAAGTCCCAAAAAATACACCAGCCTCGGCGGCAAAATCCCCAAAGGTGTGCTCTTGGTGGGCCCCCCTGGTACGGGGAAAACCCTGCTGGCCAAAGCGGTGGCAGGCGAAGCCCAAGTTCCCTTCTTTACCCTAAGCGGCTCTGATTTCGTGGAGATGTTTGTGGGCGTTGGAGCAAGCCGGGTTCGAGACCTGTTTAAGCAGGCACGTGAGAAAGCACCGTGTATCATTTTTATCGACGAAATCGATGCCGTGGGCCGATCTCGTGGCAAAAATCAAATTATGGGCGGTAATGATGAGCGGGAAAGTACGCTCAATCAACTGTTGGTGGAGATGGACGGATTCTCATCGGAAATTGGGATTATCATGATGGCTGCCACGAATCGACCCGATGTCTTGGATGCTGCTCTTTTGCGCCCGGGCCGCTTTGACCGGCAAATCACTGTTGACCGTCCTGACATCAAGGGGCGAGAAGAGATATTTAGGGTTCATCTAAAGCCGCTGAAGCTTGCCCCTGATGTGGATGCTGGTGTTTTGGCGGGGCAAACTCCTGGCTTTGCGGGGGCCGAAATCGCCAATGTTTGTAACGAAGCGGCCCTGATCGCGGCCCGAAAATCGAAAAAACAGGTGGAAATGAGCGACTTTCAGGAAGCGGTAGACCGGGTAATCGGCGGACTTGAAAAGAAGAACAAAATCATATCCCCCGAAGAAAAGCGGATTGTCGCTTACCATGAAGCCGGGCATGCCGTGGTGGGTTGGTTTCTCGACAGCACCGATCCCCTGGTTAAAGTTTCGATCGTGCCAAGAGGCATCGCAGCGCTTGGCTACGCCCAGTATCTTCCGAAGGAGCAATACCTTTACACCACAGAGCAATTACTCGATTCTATGTGCATGACCTTGGGGGGCCGCGTTGCTGAGGAGGTTATTTTTGGCCGCATTTCAACGGGGGCGCAAAATGATTTGGAACGGGTTACCCGGATGGCCTATGGGATGGTTACACTCTACGGCATGAATCCGAAAATTGGGCCCGTGAGTTTTCATGATCCCACCGGTGAATACCAGTTTAGAAAGCCCTATTCGGAAGACACTGCGCGCATAATCGACGAGGAGGTGCGCTTGCTCATAGAGAAAGCCCTCGACAAAACGCGCACGTTGATTAAAGAGCGAAAAGAGGAATTGGAAAAAATCGCACAAGAATTGCTTGTAAAAGAGGTCATTTATCAGGCCGACCTCGTGCGATTGGCTGGCCCAAGACCGACCTCTGAAACCCATCTTTCCGAGGAAATTCCACAGGTGGCTAGTTTTCCTGTTACAAGCCCTGCTTCGGCCCCTAGTGTGGGTCCTGCTCCAAGTACGCCTGATGACATAGCAACAGCTGAGAATGGGAATGAAACAAACCGAATTAACCAGCTACAAGGTGCTGAAACGATTGAAACTCCTGAAACTCTGCCCAAAGAGCAGCCCATCGATGAAATGAATGGCGCTTCTGACGATTCAAATAGAGCTTAAATGACAGGCCTTCGCGAGGTTACGGCCCGAGAACGGGTTTTAAAGCACATCCGAAAGGGGTTGATTCACCGTGTTTCCGCGTCCAGTCTGCGCGGACCATCTGAACTGGGGAATTCTCCCACAGATCAGGAGGATACGGCTGTTGTTTTTGCCCGCAAAGTAGTTCAATCGGGTGGGCAATTCGCCTATTGCAGCGATACCATGGAGCTGCGGGACACGCTGGTTGAGTTAACCTCATTGCACCCCGAGTGGACACTGGTCTGTTATGAAGAATCATTGTGTCGGTTGTTGGATGGCTTGGGAATTGGATTTTCACAACCCATACATACACCCCGCCAACCCCACTTTCGCTTGTTGTCGTCGGAATATCTGATTGCCGAAGAAGGCGCTGTTTTGGTGGCGCCCGGTGGCCCAAACCCATTAGCGGATCAATCAGGCGCGGCGACATTGGTGGTGGTGGGCTTTACGCATCAACTCACAGCACGTTTAGGACAAGCCTTGCAGCTGTGGGTAGAGGCACACGGCGCAAAATTGCCATCTATGGGCGTACTGCTTCAGTTGGCTGGCCATACACGCACTGCCGATCATCCAAAAATGGCGTCTCACGAGCCATCGGTGTTGACCCAGGCCGCGCGAAACCGAGAGATATTTGTTTGTCTGATCGAATTATAGCACGTTCATGAGCGGTGGTTCCGTATTTTTCTTGAGCGATTTTCACCTTGGAATACCGAATGTCGATGAAAGTCGTGTCCGGGAGCGTAAAATCGTTGGATTTTTAGAAGAAATTGCCCCGCGCACGGATACTTTGTGCCTGGTGGGCGATGTTTTTGATTTTTGGTTTGAATACAGGCATGTAGTACCCAAATACTACACACGTCTTTTGGGTACTTTGGCCCGTATGACCGATTCCGGCATCTCCATTCACTTTTTTAAGGGCAACCATGATTTATGGACTTTCGGATACCTGCGCGATGAGATTGGACTTGAAGTGCACCACGACGCATGGACCCCTGAATGGGGTGGGAAAAAGTTTTATATCGCACACGGAGATGGTAAGGGGCCAGGCGACAAAGGCTACAAGCGCCTGAAAAAGATCTTCCACCATCCACTCAATCAACGTTTATTTTCATGGTTGCATCCCGATTTGGGCCACATCCTGGCCCGAAGCTGGAGCGATCAAAGTCGGGTGGCGGCTCCGTCCGACGAGTCGTTCTCCGCAGACAATGAGTGGCTGTATCAATACTGCCTGCGCAAATTGGAACAAGGGTATTTCGATTATTTCGTGTTTGGACACCGTCACCTTCCCATCCACACAGCCGTAGGAGAAAGCAGCCTATACGTAAATTTAGGCGATTGGATTCAGTTTCAGACCTACGCCGAATTCGACGGTAAGTGTTTGGAATTGTTGCAATATCCCGATCAATGCCTGGCGGGCTACGGTCGCGGACGTTGATTGTTTGATTTATTTATCCATTCCAATCAGAGGAATTTATACCGCTTAGGTCGGGTTCCTTGTATTTTTGCGCGATGCTTGACCAATATCCCGCCATACGTGCGCGTTTTATAGACACTGGATTACAGCTACAGGATCCGGCGGTTTTCGCTGATATGTCGCGATATACCGAACTCAACCGAAGCTATCGCGAATTGGAAAAATTGGTACAGGCCTTTGAGGCATACGAAAACCTTTTGTCGAATATCTCGAACAGCCGAAAGATCCTTGACGATGAAAGCGATCCGGAATTTCAGGAATTGGCCCGTCAGGAGTTGTTGGCCTTGGAGGAGCGGCTTCCACAACAAGAACTTGAATTGCGTCTGCTGCTGGTGCCACGAGATCCGGAAGATGACCGCAACGCTCAATTGGAAATTAGAGCCGGAACGGGCGGTGATGAGGCCTCACTGTTTGCCGGAGACTTGGCGCGGATGTACACCCGTTATTGCGAAAAGAAGGGATGGCAAATCCAAGTGTTAGACATGAATGAGGGTACTGTTGGTGGATTTAAGGAAATCATTTTCAAAGTGAGTGGGCCTCAGGCTTATGGTACACTGAAATACGAATCGGGGGTACACAGGGTGCAACGGGTGCCCGACACTGAGGCTCAGGGACGTATTCACACCTCCGCAGCCACTGTGATGGTAATGCCTGAAGCGGCCAGTTTTGATGTGGTGGTCAATCCTGCTGATGTGGAATTGCAAACCAGTCGATCTGGCGGTGCGGGCGGACAAAACGTGAATAAGGTGGAGACGAAAGTGCAGCTGACCCATAAACCAACCGGAATTGTAGTGACCTGCCAGGTGGAGCGATCCCAGTTGGCCAATCGCGAACGAGCGATGGAAATGCTGAGAAATAGGCTCTACGAACTAGAATTCAACCGCCGACAGGAGGCAGACCAAAGCAAACGGCTCAGCCTGGTGAGCAGCGGCGACCGGTCAGCCAAGATCAGAACCTACAACTACCCGCAGAGCCGGGTTACCGATCACCGCATTGGAATGACACTTTATTCACTCGACACCTTTCTTGGTGGAGACATCCAAGAAATGATCGACGCACTGGAGTTAGCAGAGAATACCGAAAAGATGAAATCGGGGGTTTAGGCGAACAGGAGCAGGACAAAAGTAGGACAGGAGCAGGACAAAAGTAGGACAATAGCAGGACAAGTGCAACTCAATCGTCTTAGTACTTATTGCTCATTAAT
>SXGT01859591.1_pt1 | contig 19928 bp, 20 predicted proteins | sample 3176221 | NCBI WGS metagenome assembly SXGT01 (sample SAMN11356862, study PRJNA531348) | freshwater metagenome | isolation source: freshwater sample F1-120 | place: China: Fuxian Lake, Yuxi | collected 2017-12-25
CTGGACAGACCTCGCGAAGCTTTCAATCCCCTATCGTCACCGTAGTGCGTGGCGGTTCAGTCCAACGTGGTTTATCTGACGCCAGCCACCCGCCATGCCCTCGTCCAACATCTTCATGGCGTCCGATAAACGCTATTCGTTACCTGCCGCTCGGAGCCACATCATTTCAGCCCCGCCAACGACAGCACCCGCTGCGTAGCCGAAGTTCAGGCAGGAAATGTTGGCAACTCCGACCGAACGACCGGTCTGGAGAATAGCCCGGGGCGAACGGCTGCAATGGAGAATAATTCTGAGCGGCGGCTGATGGCCGATAGGTTGAGACCGCCAACGACAGCTATGTAGAAGGCTAATCGGTCAAAACGGGTCTGCACCGTTCAGACAGCGATGATTGCCTGAATGGCTCTTCCCAGTCTTTTGCCGACTGTCACTAACTGGTTCAGATCTCGGTGCTGCAGCCAGAGAAACCACCCAAATTAACCCGATTGAACAGTAATTTTGATAGTCGAGCTGATAGTTGATCGGCAGTTTTTCACGTTAACCATTGCTGCTGATAGAGGCGTGGCGGACAGTTCCTCCGCCAGTCATACGTTTAACCGTATGATTGTATGGTATTTTTTTTGTTCTGTATAAACGAAATTCTACTCCGCGTTTTACGTATATTCGGACACCATTTGCCGTCTTGCCAGCGCCGACTTTTTGGTAATTTCGATGAAGCGAGATCGCCTTGCACTCTTCTACTGGCTGGTGCCTGTTGGGTGGTGTATGCGGCAATCCTGCTTCTATCTGCCGAACAGGGTATCAAGCAGCCAACACGGTGAAATCCAGGGGTGACTACTTTGCCGATCCCGCCGCTTGCGCTGCAGCGATTAGGGGATCACGCAGGCGGGCGAAGTTTTTCGGCGCAACGTATTGCAGCACCTCTTTGCCCTTCCGATCCAGGATCAAATCAAGCCCGCGATCCGGGTACAGAAAATGTTCGGTGTGTTCGCTGCCACGAATCCGTTCCACCGGCATGCCAAAGCGCTGCTGAATGATGTCCTCATCGAGATTGGCCGCGGGAATGAAACTCACGCCGATGATCGGCGACTTCTGCATGGCGTCGATGTCGATCCCGTTCAAGGTAATCCGCTTGGTGGTGCTGTCCATGTAGTCTGCCTTGACTGCACGCTGCAGCATGGCTTCGCGCTCCTGCTGGCTGCTTTGGATGGTGAGTAGCAGTTTCCCGCTCACAAAACCGGCATTGATCTTTTCAAAAAAGGCTTCGACCGAACCAGACTCTCCCGGCGCAACGATCAGTGCCAACGAACCCTCATCACCAAAGTTTGACCGTACTTCATTGAACGTTGACTGACCGAGGGTAATGCCGAACACGCGCGAACCGCCGTCGGGCAGCACGTCGATCTGCCAGGGCGAGCCCTCGGCGGTTTGCTGATTCACAGGCGGCTGCTTGTCTGTGAACAGGATCGGCACCGTCAGAAAGAGGGCAACCAAGGCAATAAACAAGCCGATCGATTTCAATAAACGCATGAACCTCTATTCCCAATCGGCATCGAGCACGATGCGGTAGCGTGCCTTGCCGGCCCGCAAGTGATCGAGTGCCTCGTTGATGCGGCTCATCGGGAAATGCTCTACCTGGGGTTCGATGCTGTGACGGGCACAGAAATCGAGCATTTTCGCCATGTTGGCCGGCGAGCCAATGGGCGAACCGGAAATGCTCCGCTGCCCGCCAATCAGGGAAAACGCCTGCACCTGTATGGGCTCCAGCACGGCGCCGACGAAATGCAGACGCCCCTTCGGCGCCAGGGTCGCGATGACCGCCTCCCAATCCATCGGCACATTGACGGTAACGATGACCAGATCGAGGCTGCCGGCCATGGCGGCGATTTCCACCGCGTCGCTGCTGGATACCACGCGATGGGCGCCCATCGCCTTGGCTTCGGCATGTTTGGCCGTACTGGAGGTCAGTGCAGTGACTTCGCAGCCCCATGCCTTGGCAAACTTGACGGCCAGATGCCCCAGCCCACCAATGCCGATCACGCCAACCCGACTGGTCGGGGAAATGCCAAACTCCACGAAGGGGCTGAATACCGTAATGCCGCCGCAGAAAAGAGGGCCGGCAATCTCGGGACGTACGTCAGGGGGCAAGGGAACCGCCCAGATCCACTGCGCACGCATGCGCTCGGCAAAACCACCGGGGTGATTCGAGATCGTCGCTTGCGAATCCCCACACAGATGGTGATCGCCGCCGACGCAGGGTGCGCAATGCAGGCAACTGCTGTTGGTCCAGCCCACGCCCACCCGCTGGCCCATGCTCAGGCCCTTGACTTGCGCCCCCATGGCAACGATCTTGCCCACCGCTTCATGACCCGCTACCAGCGGATAGGTGGTGAAGTTCCAGGCATTGTCGATCATCGACAGGTCGGAATGGCATAGCCCGCAATACTCGACGGCAATTTCGACTTCCTCCTCGCCCAGCCGGCCCGGGGTGTAGTCATAGCGATCCAGCGTCGATCCGGCGGCATGCGCCGCCCATGCACGTATCTTGCTCATTTTTTGGCCTCCAAAGTATTCCGAATCAACGCTGAGACGTCAGGTCCGCAGCGGATGCATCCAGACAAACAAGGTCTGGCCCTGAGATTCGGCCAACCGAGCCAGATCACTCAAGGCAGCCAGCATATCGCCAATCTCCTCTTCCGACCAACCGGCATCCTCGAATTCTTCGGTCGCCGTCAGCTCTGTCGCTACCGCCTCCAGGGCATCCTCCTCGAGCGCAGCCAGGCGCGCCACAACCTCCTCAGACATCCGCAGCACCAAGGCGCCTTCGGCGGCCGACACGTAGATAGGTTCGTAAAGGACGAAGGCATCATCGAACATATCCCCGGTCAGCAGACAATGCAGCGTAACGATTTTGGGAATGGTGACATCGCGCAGCGCAATGCCGCTCCATTCGTCAATGGGCTGCAACGATTCGCCGATTGCTTCAACCTCATCCTCCTCGGCGGCGATGATATTGGTCAGAATTCCCATGCAATTTTTCTCGATATGCGGAGAGGCCAGCCCTGCAGCGCGACAATTGATGTCATGCCTGATTCAGGAAAGGCGAACAAAAGATACAAAGCAGCCATAGATCCGTACTTTCGTTCGGGGCTGCAAGCTCTGCTGTAAAAGGCTATAAAGGGCGACTTTTAAGGGCGTTTTGGTGCGGCAACCGGATTCGAACTAAGGCTCAAAAGGCTTGCTGCATATAGCCCCATAAATCACAAGCCAATAAAGCTACCCACTTTAATACCCACCCTGAACGTCCTTGCCGGTTACTCGTCACTTCGTGGGGAATCATACCGGAAGATGACATCCACCATAACGACCGCCTGCCGGGGTGACGCAAGAATTATCTTGGTTCAGTGTCGTTCTTGGCAACAACCGGCAATACGGTTTCCCTATCCTCAAAACTCATCAACTCAGTAGGGAATCTCGACAGAAGTTGACCGACGACTTGCTCTACCGCATTTCCGGGAGGCAGATTGGCGTATCCCTTCACATCAAATACTTCTGCCTTGTGATCACGGAATCGCACACCAATGCACCCGATACGCTTACCGGTTGTCGGCTCGCGGCATGAGTAAATTTCGGTATCGCCGGCAGCGCAGTCGGCCGCGTATCGAGTCAAACAATTTCTCAGTGCCACTGACTCAGCGAGCAAGTCTTCTGTGGATTGGATCGGGACAACCCCAACGCCCCCGTATTCAAAGCTACTGACGCGGCATGTCCAAGATTTGCACCCCAAGATGGCAAGCCTTTCGCGGCTATGCTCGGCACGTTGCCACTGTCGCACAAACCAGCGCCAGCCTGCCTTGGTCTGGTTTCGATCAGGAAACATCGGTTTCTCGGCCCAACAACATACCCCAAGAAACTCATCGATAAATCCAGCCAGTGTTCCAGCTTTACGATGACGATCAGCCTCGATAAATCCCGCACGCAGCACCTGTGGATTGATCTCGCGTGAAAGATCTTTATCAGACAACACAAACCGCCCTGCATGACGCCCGTAAACACAAATCAGCGATTGGATTAACGTCGGGGGTGGCGGTGGTGGCAAGCCGACTGACTGCAACAAGTGCAAATACGTCAGAGCTGCATCAAATACACCCACTCCACCCGACAAAGCCCAAGGAACGCGAAAGAGCCGCGAACCATGCCGCACAAAATACCGCCAAGTTGCTTCAGATAATCCACGCTGATGCATCCACATTTTCAGACCGAACACTGGGTCTCTGGCGCGATCAGGATCATCGTATCTACAGGAACTGTAAAACGCCAGCATCAGCGACAATAATTTGGGGCATTCTTTAGCCAGCCGACGAAATACATCCGCATTCCGGACTACCGTTGCCACAGTCCTTTTGTTAAGGTGATTGGCAACAGGAATCATGCGGCTAAGGAGTGCGATCCCGAGCAGATCCTGTTCCACATGGCGAAACTCTTCGGACTCAGGGAATACGAGTTTCACGGAAACCAGTTTTCCGCTGGGTAGTGCTGCCAGAACCGTCAAGTCTGCAAGTGCAGCATTCATGACTGAAGTGCCGCCATGATCCCCTGCAAACCTTCCCGCGCCCCAACCGGCAAACTAATGTCGGTACTGCGAGGCACCTGATACTCCCGAGGGTTGATACGAATCATCGGCCCCGGCACTTCTTGCCCTAGTTTCCGGATAGTTGCTATCGACGTTCCTGCACCCAGTTCGATCACCACCGGACGTTCAACACCACCAAGCCACTGTCGGAAATTGCTCTCCTGAATCCGGTAGCGGAATTCCAGCCAGTCGCAATCCATGAACATCAGGATATTCGGTCGTGCCATGCCGCCGCAGTGCGGACAGACCGGATGGTCGTTCAGCAACAGGCAGTGATCTTCATCGACCTCCGGAGTGTAGCCGGTCGCAGACCAAATTGCCCCGGCACAATTCTTCAGACACTGGAAGTGATGGATGGAACCATGCACCTCACAGATCTCCTTGTCACGAAAACCGGCCTTGCCGAACTGGCCGTCGACATTGCTGGTCATAACAAATGCGCCGCGCGGCATTGAGTCCGCCAAATCGATCAATAGGCGAAATCCGTCGTGAGGAAGCGTTGATCGATACAGGTTCAGGCGATGACCATAGAATCCCCAAGCCATGCGGGGGCGACTGCGGAAAGATGCCGGTGATGCAATCGACTGGAAATCCAGACCCGACTTGGCCAAGGCTGGATACGCCTTCCAGAACCCTTCGCGACCACGGAAATCGGGCAGCCCGGAATCAACGCCCATGCCGGCCCCGGCAGTAATGACCAAGCCATCCGCTTGGTCGATGAGTCCTGCGGCATGGGAAAATAATTCTGAACTCATCTCGTTTGTACGGGTGCCTCTACAGGGCTACCCAAGAGCACGATGAATATCCACCATCCCGACTTGGCCGTATATAGAGGCGGAATCAGTATCCCCCCCCGCTCTCCGGACACCAACCAAACTCCTGTCATTTCAGTATGCCCTTTCGACACAGTTCGTTGCCGTATAGGTGGGGGATGGGTCCCACCAGCCACAGCTCCCGACCCATGTCCCCAAAACAGGTGCTGTGGTTACCCCCCAGTGGGCTTTGATCCATGATGTCATCCAGGACGCTCACCAGATGAGCCTGTTTTTATGCGTAAGGACACGAACCGGGAATCTGAACTCATCGTGCCCGACCTTCAAAGATTACTTGATGCCTGCGCTTGTTCTCCCAGTCATTGCGTAACGTAATAACGATTTCACTTTTTCTCAAGGTAATGCCGGCGAGATAGTCACCCAGGAGCTTCATGCGACGGCGCACTTCCCATGCGGGTGCCGCCGCGTAGTTGTACGCAAACCCTTCACCACACGGCTTAGGCTCCCAAGCTGACCAGTCATCGAGTTGCTTGATCGAAGCGGGCACCGGCAACTCACTCAGAGCATAGTAAATCCCGTTGATGGTTATATGACCAGGGGTTTGGTCGATGCTGATTTTCCTGCCGACAATCCCGCATTCCAGAGACGCCCCTCGTTGAGTGAATACAACCGGATCGAGGTCGAGCAAGTCGTCCGGATCAAGACCGTAGGGGGAACATTCAACAGGCTGGAAATCGCCAAACAGCATGTGTTTGGCTTCGCGCAACCCCGCTTGAACGGCAGCCAAATACGATGCCGGATTGAAGGCGTACTGTCGAAAAGTACGGTTGATGCGATGCCGCGCGTACTCCTCCTCATTCAGATTGCCTACCGAGATAAGCTCCGGAACTTCCCAACAAATTCTGTCAGGAAAATGGCTCACCTGAATGCCATCCCAGATGCCGGCACAGCCGGGCTCTCCGCAGCCACACGTCACGACATAAAACTCGCCCGATAACTGGCAGCTTTTCGCCAACTGCCGCAAGTCGATGGAATTCTCCGGTGCAATATTTTCGCCATTGATCAGGACGGACTGATTAATCAGATAAGCCCGCAGGCTGAACTCATCACCCTGTTCATGGCACTCCGTCAGGCTTACCTTCAGTTCAAACTGGTCATATGGTTTTTTAGTCATCGTTTTCCTTATCCTTCTCAGCTTCGATTGGGTAACGAACGATCCTCAACCCGCCGTACCCTACGCCTGTATGCTGAAATGAAGGTATCCCCCACTCCAATCGACCCTGACATCGAAAAAGCGCACCAACACCGATGGATCGCCATCCCCGCACAAGGGTTCTATCAACTCCTTGCCGGGAGCCGTATCGATAATCCAAGTGCGATTCTTTCCGTTTTTCTTCACGCCACACCCTTTGACCTCGTCAAACGCTCACAACAGCCATGCTGAGCCGAGAGAACACTATCCTGCTTGCTCGGTAGAGCGAGTGTCATGCTGACTCGCGCATCAAGAATTTGACAAATTGTATGGCGCATACAAGCTCACCAGGTGAGCCTGCATCGAATCAAAATACACACCTGAAACGGTCGGATGATTGCCCATCCGAAACATTGACTTGACCAGGATGCTGATATGACTGAACTCACCTACACATTCGCATGGGATCAACTGCCCTTTGTTCATCTTGGCGTTGACGCCCACCGCACCAGAACACTGACCGAGGACTGGACAATCACATTGCCGGATGGGCGCGAAATCGATTTGAATAATTTTCATCAGTTCAAAACCTATGAAGGAGTTCTCGCCGGCTTGCCGGTTCATCCGTACTACAACGAGCAGGAGCTTTCCGCTGGAATCAGGAAGGCGACCCATGTATTGAAACTGGATGGGCAGAAGATATGGATCATGCCACCGACAATACAGCGCGTCACCGTGATAAACCGACCATGTGCTGAACTCGAAAGACGAACCGGCCATCGTCAGCCGGAGAGACAGGAAGTTGATTTCCTGCCGCCTGTCTGCTCGATAGGCCTGTTCTCGTCGCAGAGGTTTGCCCCAGAAAAATATGTTGCCCGAACCGAAGCGGTGGCGATCTGGTATCAAGTGGCATTCGGGATACCCGGTTCGGATATCGTGGAAAAGCTGAAGGAATTCTCGTGGGAGGAATACTGTGCAGAGTTTTCTTATTGAATCCGAGGAAGAACTTCGCCGTTTCATACACTAGCTATGATGGCGAAATGAAACTACAACAGGAACTATCGAAATGAAACATCGTCACGCTACCGCCCACCCGCTGGAAAACCCTGAAGTGGTCATTAACCTCTGGGCCTATTCAGGGGAGGACGGCACCATCCTGCGTCTTGCCGGTAAGACCTATGTGATGCAGGGGGCGGATGCCGAAAAGCTCGCTTTGCTGCACCAACTCGCCGCGACAGACTTTCTGGCTGCGCCGTGGCACAAAGTGCCGGCCAACTTCACCATCCACCACACCGACTTTGGCGAAATGAAGGGCGCGGCGCAGGCTTCGATGATTTCAGATCCGTATTACCACCAAAATCTTTTCGGCCCGTTGATTGAGAGGTTGGCGCAGTCGATTCCAGAGCAGGTGCGCAGCGTGAATGGCGAGTACCAGAAGTTTCGGCTCGAAATCCCAAATGAGCCGCTTTGTGTTTCCACCATCGTCATGGAAAACGAGGATGGCACTCTGGTCCCCATGATAACTGGCTAGGCTGGGGCAGGCGCGCGCTAATGGTTGCGACTTGGCGGTTTCAAAGCCGGGCGAACTCTCAAATGGAATCGAAGGGCAGCTCACCCGCCAGCTCGATAATCTGCTCGTCCAATTTCGCTGCTTCGGCGCCCAGCGTGGCTATCTCACCAGCCAATTGACAAGAACATTCCTCGGCGACTACGCGGAGGTGATCCGGATTTGCGTTCGTCAATTGGTGTAGTTCATAGGCGGGATCGGCACGCAGGTTATCCAGCGCCTCGATCATTTCCAGAATGCGGGCCTGGAGCGAATCGAACAACTTGCGCCGCGTGGCAAGGCCGTCGGCTTCATTGAAATCAAGCATACCCATGCCGTGTCGCAACATGAAACCGTGGGGGTCTGTGGCGATTTCGCGCAGCGTTGCAATATCACCAGCATCGCGCGCACGATTGATCTCGGCGGTGAGTCGATGAAAGGTTTCAGCCTTCGCCGGATCATTGAGAAAGCGATCGGGATGGTAGAGGCGTACCAGTTTGCGGTAGAGAGTCTTGAGTTCCATTTCTTCCTCGTCACTCAGCGCCATGCGGCCGGCCATCTCGTTCGCCGTCTGTTCATAGTCTTTGTCGGTTTGCCGACGGGCACTTCGATAGTGACTCAAGACGGCTTCCGCACTCTCCTCGCCATCCCGCAATAAGGCGTCGAGATATTTGCGCCGAAATTCCACGGCCAGACGCAAATGATCGCGGCGCAGATAATCGTCCTTCAACAGATTGAACAGTCGTCCCTGCGTCACGGCCACGGCGTGGTGTTCGCGGGTGTATTCACTTTCCAGTTCGGCAAGTTGCGCTTGCGCGGCGACTACGAGTCGCTTGACCTCCTCCAACTCGGGATTGCGCCAGATCGTTATATGCGTGGCCGACAGTGAATATTGAACGTCGCCCTCGGCATCGGACAGTGCAGACGCGATCACATCAGTCACCGCCACATTCACGACGGAATCAAGCTGCGCCAAATACCAGCGGCCCATGCTGGCGCTGCGAGGATTTGACGACTGAGCAAGCCATTCCAGCCAGCCGTACAAGTCGAAATCCGCTTTCGCCTCCTGATACAGCCGCCCTTTGTGCTTACCGAACGCAATGCGGGACGGATACCAGGTGCTGCTGACGTAGTTGCAGATCGCTTCCCACGAATCAAGCTGACGTGCTTCGGCGAGAGGGCGCAGCACGGTCGCCATCAAGTCGGCGACGGTCTCGACATCGCCCAGTGCCGTATGCGCGCCGCGTTCAGGAAGCCGGTAATACTGGCGCAGCGTCTGCAACTTGCAATTGCCAGCAGGAACCGGGTCTAGCAACCGTTGGGCAAGACCCAGCGCACAAAACCCGACGCTGCCGATACGCGCAATGCCTAGGCGATCCCATTCCGGGAACAGAACATCATCAAGATCGTAGGCATTGTTGTAGGCCACCAACGGCAGGCCATCGACATAGTCGCGGAAGTCGCGATACACATCAATGGGCGACTCACCATCGCGCTCCAGAATTTCGCGCGTATAGCCATGTATCCGCGACACTTCCGGCGGAATGTCCGTGTTCTGGTTCAGGATGCGGCGAAACGGCGGGCCGTCCGGCGACCAGCCAAGCATCCGTTGCGCCGCCAGTTCAACGACGAAGATCGGCGCGCTCAGTCCCGTCGTTTCGGTATCTAGCAGGATCCACTGAGTGTGATGCATCATTACTTCCCTCGGGCGGACAAGATAAACTCATAGATCAACCTCGCACGATGGGTTTCTAATTCATCAAATCCGTCAGTTCCTAAACATGCCACTAATTCAAGCTGGCTTAATGAATCGCGGACGGTATCGGCATCGTCCATGCCATCAATCGAAACGCCGCCATCCTCCATCATGTCGCGTGCGCCGTTATACCAAACGCGAAGGTACTTCTTGAGGCTGGATACAGGCACGCCAAGATCGTTAGCAATCGCTTTCGCCATCTTGACGAACGAACGCGACCCGGCTTCGATATGGAACGCGGCCAATTCTGCACCAATAGCTAGAATCTCTGGATCAATTTCGGAATTCAATGGACTGCTGTCAAGTCTATTCTTCAGGCTTAAGGCGGATATATTGCGGCCTAAAATTTCATAAGAATCAATGTCAGTATTTTCAACAAACTGAACGCTATCCATGTCATTCGCAAAACTGGCAGAACTTGGATCAAATTTAATGGCCACGTACCACATCTTCAAGTAAGGCTTAACAAAGTCACCAAGGTCGGCATGCATGGCTTTTGCGTATGAAATAAATGTTCTCGCCCCCTTTTCGATGTGATAGCCAGCCAGAGTGATTCCTGCCTGCATCAATTCCGAGTCAATCTCAGAATCCAACTGACTACCGTTGAGCCTTTTCTTCAAGTTAGAGCCGAATGATCCGCAACGTGATATCTCAATTTCTGAATCAATGTTTTGATCTCCTGCGAATTCATCGCCGGCAACACCTGCAACTGAGTCACGAACAAACCGCTCAAGGTATGGACTAATCCCCTTGATTGTCGAGCGATCAAGGCCATTCGCTACCAGTCCGCGCACAATAGCAACAACCACTTCCCGGACATCGGTCGCCTCGATTTTCGGGTCAGCCTCGGCTTCTCTGAAATCTGCGATTGCTTCCGCAAATAAAGGTTTGGCTTCGGCATAGATCTCGTCATTGAACACCGGGTCAGGCCCTAGCGCGCCGGGGCGAGTGGTGACTTGCGCGTCCAAAGGGTCAATGGTGCTGGCGACTCCATCAGACATCAATTCATCCAACGAATCGAAATCCATTGCTTCGCGCTTATCGCCGCCGATTTCATTAGCGATATTGATGTAGCCGGCCTGAAAATGTTCAATAGATAGTTTGTCGGCAGCATCTGGCAATCGTTTTCGGATCGATTCCATGATGAAGCGAGCGGCTTCCTTGAACTTCACCATTCCCATCTTTGCAGCAACCCTGAAAAGCCTGCTCATCGCCGAAATGATCTTAGTTTCCTCATCCAGCGTTAAGATTATCTCTATGCTGAGGGGCTCGAATCCTTCCAATTCTGAATTTGCGCGCGCAATCGCCAGTGCGTTACCGGTCATTCGCGCCAAGACGCTACCCGTGTTACCGTCCGACGGAGTAACTGCGGATGCAGGGCGAACAACCAAGTTCCTGCGGTCAGGGTCATCGAAGGTCATTTCAGTTTCATCGCTGTACTATGCTGCAATACGGCTCATAATGGCAGCAAGAAAGCTCATAGGGTGAGCCATTGACGACAAGCCCCGTCCTGCCAGCGTCGACTTTTTGAATACATCCCAGTACATGACTGGAAATTGCAACTCAGGCCCACGATGTGTATTCATCAACCACCTCAAAACTCTTACCTAGCGCACGCCGTATCTGTTTAAGCAACTTTGAGGCATCGCCCCTAAAATCGGAGTCGTTCTTGCCATCAAGGCCAATCCAGCGTTGCGCCATAGCCACGCAATGACTGGCTAGTTCGTCAGGTAGCGGTAAATCTGAGGGAGCGATTGGGTAGCCATACTGTTCATTGGTAGTGTCGTCACCACCCCAAAAGCAATCACCTCCCCAATCGAAAAAGAAGCGGATTTTGTAGGAAGTTAGCCTGCGGAAATCGTGTTGGCAAATCGGGCAAGTTATGTCGAGCAGCTTCCCAGCAGGTACCCGGAGTCTCTGGCCACATTGCGGGCATGGGCAGATGTACTTGAGAGAAGTTTTCTCACTTCCCTGCACATCATCAACAGTAATTGTTGCGTCCGCTGGTGCTTGGCCACGATTGATTCTCTCCCTCCGCCTTCTTGGTAATGGGGCCGGATTTGAAATTTTTGACAACTCAATAAACACGAGACCCGCCGCAATACTATCGTCGGTGGCTCGATGTGTCGGGTTTACTCTCAGCCTGAAATGCTCAACAAGAGATGTCAGCTTGCGACTTGGAAGGTCGGCAAGTTTATTGCGCGAAATTCTCAATGTGCAATGAACGTTGCCAGTAAATCGTTGGCCGTACATCTCGGCATATCTGCGGAGAAAGCGCATGTCAAACGTTTCGTTGTGGAATACCAGGGGGGCGCTGCCCACAAACTTACGAAATGACCTGAAGGCTTCTCGTGGCCTTGACGCATTTCGCAGCATTGCCGACGTAATCCCGGTCAATTGTGTAATGCGTGTTGGCAGGGGCCGAGTGATTTGAACGAACGTCTGAAAGGTTTCCTTGCAAACACCATCCACAAACAGCGCCGCTCCGATTTCAATAATTTCATCGCTGTTAGATAAACCGGTTGTTTCTATGTCAGCAGCAACAAACCGTGAAGGGACTTGCCTGGATCTTCGTTGAACTGGCCTATTGCGCGTGACAGTAACGCCATCTCGTCGATGAACCTTGCGATGGCAGGCAAGACAAAGCGTGACCAAATTGACGGGATCGTTTGTGCCGAACCTGTACAAGGGAATGATGTGGTGAACATGAAGCTCTGCCGACGAACCATCATGACCACAGCAAACACATCGATAGCCATCCTGTCTTCTGATGCTCCTTTTTAACTCTTCATGAACTTCGTCAGTCGGCTCTGGCCTTGGAAGTTGTTCATGTGCGGTTGTTACCAACCCAAGCGAATGTGCCCTGAGAAGCTTGACCTCTTTCGATTTTGTTGGAGTCGGGGTGAACGCACCTGCACGGAACTGATCCATGTTATGCGCTGCTCTGCTGGAAATATCTCGTTTCTTGATCTGAAGCCGTGAGAGTTTCGATTCACATTTCCTGACTTGCATCGCATGCTCTGCACATGCGAACTGATATCGTGAAATTATGGCAGCGCGTTTTTCATTAAGAGCGCGATAGGCATCAGTAAAAACTCCCGCCTCACGCGCGATTTTGCGCATTGAGCCTTCGAGACTTTCCACCTCGGCTTGATCTGGATTTGGCGGTGAAGATGTCCGGAACCGCTCAAGCATTTCAATTTCATCGTCGAGTTCGGATATCAGACGATTTCGATCAGCTTCCAGTATCTGTCCGGGTGAAAATTCTGTTCCACAGATCTCCGTAATGCACCACTGGCAGATAGTAAGTCGGGAAGAGGCGAACTTTGCCTTGCGTTTCGGCTGAAAACAGATTTGGCAGACCATTTGGCTACCGAGTGATGCGGCGACAGAAAACAAGTCGGACGTAGATTCGGCATTCGGCACGATGATGACCGTTGATCCAGGGAGCATTCAGCGAGCTAAGCAAGGTTGCCGCCTTTTGCTGGCGCGGCTTATCGGCCGTGGTCAGGGCATAAACCCAGACATTGGTATCAACGAAGGCCGGCACGGTCGTGAATCTCGTCGCGACTCATCAGCGCAAAACCTTCCTTGACCTCAATCGGATGCGCAACTAGATCGGTGAGCGCTTTTGCCGTATCGGTGGTTTCTGCATGGCTAGCCGAAGAGCGTTTAGCCAGGAATTCAGCAAAGTCGAGTACCTCGGCTTGCCTTTCGGGCGGCAACCGCTCCAGCACATTGATCAGTTCAGCATATCCCATGAGTTGCCCTTTCATTCAAACCCTATGCCCCGGAAGTTTAATTTCTTGGCAAACAATCGTCAGTCGACATCCAGTCGCTGCCACGATCAGGCAACACCGATCATTCATCACCGGCCAGAGGCGGACGCTGGGGTACCTTGTCCAGAACTGCCCGAAACGCGGCCGGATCGGCGCGGCCAGCACGCGTGCGAAGATAAGCCTCGGCGGTCAGTGCGGAAATCTTTTCCACCACCGCGCTCGCGACAAACTGATTGACAGGTACGCCTTCCAGGTCGGCCATCTCCTGCAGGTGGCGTTGAATGGAATTGGGCAGGGTCAGATTCAAGGTTGTCATTGCAGTTCCTCCAGCAGGAATTTCGGGGTAACCACATCAATCCCGAAGCGGGATGCCGGGCCAAAGTCCTTGGCGTTGAAGCTCACTATACGCGACACCTGCGCGGCAACCGCTAACTCCAAAACCATGTCGTCATTGGCGTCCGGCAGGCAGGGGCGCCACAGGAAGTAGATTTCCTGAAAATCGGCGAGCGCGCACAGGTTATCCAGCACCTGATCCACCTCGGTATCGCTCAGATTCAACACTGTCTGGTTGCGCTTGAGTACATCTTCGTATTCAAACAGCAATGGCGTCGACAGCGCGATGCGCAGCCTGCCGTCTGCAATGGCTCGCAGCAGTTGATGCGACTTTCCGCTGGCCGAATACAGGCCGGCATACAGCACATTGGTGTCGAGAACAATGCGCTGGAGCGTGTCAGACATGAAGATGTTCCTCGCAAAAGTCGACGCTGGCAGGACGGTGGATGCGGAAGTTTAATCCCTCGGCAAGCAATCGTCAGTCGAATAATCCTGCCTGACCCACCGTATTCGTTTCCAGCAGTTTGGACAAATCCATCATTTCGCCGTTGTCCTGTAATGGCAGTATTTGACGTAAGGAGGCTACACCCGCTGTCATCCGTATTTCCGGTTGTGGGTCATGCCAAAGTCCGGGGATCACCGCAATGTAGGCTGACTGAATATCCTCCAACCTGATCCGGCGCGGCAGGCTGCCACTCTCGGGTAGTCGCTGCAATACCTGTTCCGCCGCCTGGCGAAAGCCGATTGCACCTTCCTTGATTACGGTGATAAACAGGTTCTGCAACCGCTGCGTGACGACACCTTCGGTCTCATGCCAGTGTAACCGGGTGCTATCACGGCACAGCCTTTCGACCACAGTCGCAACCGCCGCAAGATGGGCGGGTGGGTCTTCGTTATCTTGCGCCCGCATATCATCAAATTCCCAATCCCCTTCACGCAAGATCAGCCCCAGCGTTGCCAGGCGCTCCCCCGTTTCGGCATTGCGCAGGGAAAATACCCGGTATTCATCGTCTTCACAGCCAATGATGGTATCGGCAATGCAATGACGCATCACCTCGCCTTCCTCCCCAACCTGACTTGGGTTGAGCAGTTCAACAATGCGGATGCCGTCGATAACAAGCTCTTCCTCCAGCATTGCGCACCATTTATTAACCGTGGGTGCCTTGTAGGTGCAGCGCTCACACCAGGCCAGATATTCCTGATGCAGGTACGACCAGCCACGCCTGATCTGGTTGTCGTCCAATCTCTGTTCTTGATCGGTGCGGAAATACCATCTGACCACGGCCGGCAGATCCACATCAAGGTATTTCAGCAGGTGTTCGCTCGAATTTTGCCGACGCACGCATTCCTTCCAGGTCACCCGGAACAGGCTGGCCGGAACATCCTGAAGGTGATGACAATAATTTGCCTGACTGAGTTGTATCCATGTCCGGATAAAAACCGGCGGCGGAATCAAATCCATCTCGCACTGCTGCAACAGCCGTAGGTAAATGGCAAGGTTTTCCAGAGAACTAAACAACCGGGTTTCCACAATCAGCGTGCCGCGCAACGGGGCCATCAGCGATCCCCAGTAATCGACCATCAGCCGCCAGCCGCGCTGGTTGACTCCGAGTGTATTGAGGATCGACTTCAGATCGTTCAGATCGACGCCCGAAGTGTCCGCAGTGCTATTGAGCAAGGCTTCGGCAACCGAAGCATAGGCCTTCATCCCGGTCATGATTGTCGGTTGGGGTGCGCTTTGCGGGTTTTGAATGGTTGTCACTTCATACTCCAGTTTGCTCGTTGGGCTGCGGCCAAATCCGGCAGTTCCTACGGAGCTACTGGCAATCGGTACCGGCGGTACTCGACTTACTTAAATCCACAGGAATTCTGTAAGTACGACGAGGCGGCGGTTCTGGTTTGGCGAGCCATTCCTCGATAAGGACGGAACGCAGTTCGCGAAGGTTGGCGCCATACCAACCGCCACCTCCCCATCCAAACAACTCGCGCAAAGCTGCAGTGCGCTGATCCGAACTCAATGCATCCCAATCTTCTGGGATTAGGCTGTTCCATTCACTCAGTGGTTTCGCTGACCAGCCATGTTCAAAGTAGTAACTTAACGGGTGTGACACCCTCGGTCCCTCAATGGACCTCGCACCAGTTACTTCCTGCAATCGCGTGATGACGGAATGCACTGTTTCCGAATCCAGCGGGATTAATGCTGACTCCAAGTCATCCAGTGTGGCATCGGCTAGTACAAGCTTGAATCCTTCTCCATTCGAAATCTTTTCATACCGCAGAGGGTCGTATTCGGCCGACTCGACGAACTGCCGGAAAGCACCATACAACGCGCGAACTGCCTGTCGGGTATTGAGCATCACTCGGTGGCTGAACTTTTCGGAATGAGACTCCCATGTGACCGTCAGAAATCCTGTGTCGTTCAGGAATCGTCGAGTCCATTGCATCTTGCCGTAAGGCCCTTCAGGGTCCCAATCGAATCCACATTCTCGGACCTCGATTGTGATAGCTTCAAGAAATCGTATGAATTCGCCAAAGGGACAAAATACTGACGAGAAATAGACAGAAAACCTCAGTGGATCGCCTTGATGTCGTTCGGGAAGGTCAGGCCGAAACTGATCATCGCAGGCTGTCGCGATTGTCACGTCTTGAATCAGCTCAACGTCCAGATTGATGTAATCATACTTTTCTTCATGACTGAAGCTGCCCCTGATGGATCCGGGTTCATAGTCGAAAAATGTTCCGGCCATAATTTTTACCTGTCAAACCGTTATGCGGAAAAAAGGGGGGGGATGGGTCCCGCCAGCCACAGCGCCCGACGCCTGCCCCACAAAGCAGGTGCTGTGGTTACCCCCAAGCGGGCTTCAAGCATCATGTCACCTATGTCGCTCACTAGATGAGCCTGTTTCATATCTCATTAGCGACGAATCAACTGGTCACCATCGAAGAGACCAAGATATTCCCCATCCGGGGAGTAACGTCTCGCCGATTTTGGGTAACCACCTTTGATGAAGATGTCGCCCTCGACGACGTAGTCCAGCAATCCGCCACATCCGGGGTGAACCATCAATTCGTGAGCAGGATCACCGGGATCAGCGCGGCGTTCCAATCGGTCGAAATTGGTTCCGCTACAGGTCAAGCAACGGGCTGGGCTCTGACGAGATATCAGGAATTGGATGCCGACAACTGCTTCATCGAGTCGCTTCGTCCAGTCAGCAAAGGTTTCCAGTGTGACCTCCGCTCTATAATCATCGGTGTCATCTAACCAATAGCGGCCATCATAGATCCAGCGCTTGCTGAATAACCGCTTATCGATCTGGATGGATGCCAGTCGTTGTTTCACGAACTGAACCTCATCAACCCATCCGGTAGGGTCCAAGTCCTCGACGCTTTCAATCCTGCCACAGTCATGACACCAGGCGGGGGTGGTTAGCACTCGAATCTTTTGGCCATCAGGCAATGCATATTCATGTCGCCCGCTAAAGCCACTTGACTGCGAATAGCCACAACGGTTGCACTTGATGGAAATGATTGGAATCGTCACAGGGGTCTCCATTGTTCTGATGATTGCATCGGAGTACAGTAGCATCCGTCTAGCTCATCAGGTGAGCTAGCTAGAAAAGAGAGAGGCTGATGGATCGCACCGAACGTTTCTATAAGATCGACAAACTCCTTGCCGAACGCAAGCGTGTCACCTTTGCCGAACTGACAGAAGCTCTGTCAGTTTCTCCGGCAACCCTGAAGCGCGACCTGGAGTACATGCGCAATCGTCTGCATGCGCCAATCATCTGGGATCGGGATGATCGCGCCTATCGCTTCGATACGCAAGGCAACCAGGTCGGCGATCAGTACGAATTGCCGGGTCTGTGGTTCAACGCTGCCGAAATCCATGCCTTGCTGACCATGCAACACCTGCTTTCAGGCATTGATTCTGGCGGTCTACTCGGGCCGCATGTTCAGCCACTGGTGGCTCGCCTGAATGCTTTGATGGGAACCGCCGAGAATACCCAGGAGGAAATCCGCAAGCGGGTGAAGATTCTGGGGGCTAGCGCTCGCCGAATGCCCCTCCAGCACTTTGAAGTGATTGGCTCGGCATTACTGCGTAGAAAACGGCTGGCCATCCGTTACTACGCCCGCTCAACCAACAAGACGACGGAACGCGAGGTATCTCCGCAGCGTCTCGTGCATTACCGTGAGAACTGGTATCTGGACGCCTGGTGTCATACCCGCGAAGGTTTGCGGAGCTTCTCGGTCGATTCAATTCAGGCCACGGTGATGCTCGACAAATCCGCGCGTGATATTGCGCAGAAAACGCTCGATGAGACGCTGGGTTCGGGGTACGGCATCTTTTCTGGAAAGAAAGTGCGCTGGGCAACGCTCAGATTTACCGCCGAACGTGCCCGCTGGGTATCTGCCGAGCGTTGGCACAGTCAGCAACGTGCGCATTTTGAGGATGATGGTCGGTTCGTACTCGAAATCCCCTTTGCCGACGATCGGGAACTGCTGATGGACATCCTCAGGTTTGGGCGCGATGTCGAGGTTGTTTCGCCGGCCGACCTACGACGGCGTGTTGCCGAGGAAGTGCAAGCAATGGCTGATAATTATCGAAAGCAGGCTTAACAAGCTCATCTGGTGAGCGGGGTCTATGTCAGGATGGAGTTCTTCGCCAAGGATATGACTACTATGACGGATACGCCGAAGCAGCAAGAGGATTCAACAGCCTTCCAGATTATCTCCGTTCTGCCGACGTACCACTACGATCAAACAGCATCAGCGGCGACGGGCGGGGTGCTGGACGGCGTATCGAATGAATGGACGGACAGTTATCACTCGAAGGCGATAGCGTTCAACAATCTACCACCGGAACAACGGCAAGCGAATACTTGCGGTACTCCATCCTTGCCAACGGAGTCGCAAGAGACTTCATCGACAGAGGATCAGCAAGCCTCCTTGGGCAAGTAGTCAGGAATTCGCACGATCTCGCATCGGCAGCGCAAATCAGCCGCAGCCAACTCGAACGTCGGCTACCTGACACGCCAACTCGAAAAGGCCAAGGAAGATCTCCCCATCCTCCGCGAGCAGGCAAAGAATTCCGCATTCCCGCAAGCCGCCGAACTGAACCAGAAGACGGCGCGACTCGAAGAGGTGACGCGGATTCTTTCCGGCAAGGGTGGTGATTCTAGTAACGAGCCGGGGATGTACTGGGTTACAAACGATCAAGGCGTCAAAGAAGATGCGCCACGCGAGCTATCAGCGGATGATATTCAGCAGCTTCTGTCGCATGGGTGGAAGATTGAGCGGGTGGCACCGCCGAAAGATGATTCAGTCAGCTTTAACGCCACTATCCGTTCTCTGGGTAATCCGCTCGACACGGCGACACTGGAATCCGTCATCCGTCGCATTACTGCCGCATCCCCAAGCCATTGGAGCCGAGACACAGTTGTAATTGCGCCGACTTTCTCCAGTCTTCCTGCTGACGTTGTTGCGAAGGCGAAGCGCGAAGGCTACGACGCACAAGGCCGTAAAGCCAATGGCGAGACTGTATCCGGGGTAACTTACGACGGCAAGGTATATGTCGTTCAAGAGAATGTCTCCAGCGAGTTGGAAGCCGAGGAAACGCTGTTGCATGAGCGGCTTCATCAGATCGTGCATGGTAATCCAAAAGATCCTGAAGGGATTGAGCTACGTCAGCAGCTTGGCCGTCTATATACAAAGCTCGGCGCAAGGACTGGCATAGAACGCATGGCGAAAGATTTGGGAATCAAGATTGATGGCCCAATTTCTGCGCTGAAAACCGTTGCACCGCGCAATCAGCCCGCTTTCCTTGCTGAAGAGTTCCTTGCTCACGCTGAAGGTGCGCGAGCTTACGAGAAACTTCCGGAACGTGTTGCTCGTGCGATCCGCGAGTTCTATGGTCAGTTC
>SXGT01215748.1_pt1 | contig 19927 bp, 6 predicted proteins | sample 3176221 | NCBI WGS metagenome assembly SXGT01 (sample SAMN11356862, study PRJNA531348) | freshwater metagenome | isolation source: freshwater sample F1-120 | place: China: Fuxian Lake, Yuxi | collected 2017-12-25
CCCAGAACAACCTGAGCTTGTTCCTGCATGTCCTTATCAAAAATCTGTTTTATTATTCTTGACTCTTCAACATTATCTTTAAGTACGATGTTTTTAGGGTTATAATCTTTATTCCAGAAATCATTTGATTGTCCATAAAGAGGTTCATCGGGATCAGAAAGTTTTGTTACCATAGAGTAAAGCCCATCTATCTGTTTGCCTGATAAATTGCTTAATTTCTTCAACTCCTGATTGTCTCCGGCTATAAGTTTAACTGCATCAATATTGGTATTTGCAAACATTGCCTTTGCTGTTGTCTGTAATGTTTTCTTCTGGGCAACGGTTGCATCTGGATTTGAAAATGCAGTTTTCATTGTATTCACAGTAGTCGCTATGTATTCATTCTGTGCACCTTTTAGATCTGATGTAAGTCTTGTACTCTCTTCCTTGTTTGAATTCAGAGCTTTATTTTTATCTACTTTTGTTGAAGAAGCTCCCTGAGCATTGAAATCCGGAGTAGGTCCTCCCATTATATTCTGAACATCAGCTCCTTCCAGTTCTTTTTCGAATAACTTCTGTTCTCTCCAGATCTGATCCTTAACCTGAGCCATTGTTAGCTGATTATTAAGAGCAAGTTGTGAACTATAGCTAGCTACTCCATATGAATCTGGAGTCATAGTATGTTCTTTTGTAAGTTCTGCATATTGGTTAGCGGCTCTGTAAATGTCCCGGTTAAGCATGCTCATACCTTTTGTCTGTACTAGATTTTCAAGATAAGCTCTTTTATTACCGGTTATATTTACAATGTTATTCACATGATCCACTGCACTAGTCGTAGTTGCTACAGCAGACTTGGCCTGTTCAGTCTGATTATTAATACTTATATAAGCATCTACAAGAGCTTTTTCATCCCCCATGATACCGTTTTTTCTTATATAATCTTCATAGGTTTTTCTCAGGGCATCCACATCACTTAATACTGATTTAGCTTTAGCATCTTCTTTCTTGATTTCGTCTGCAGCAGGTTTAAAGATATCAGTTTTATAGCTTTCAAGTATACTATCCTGATCTGCAGAAGGATCTTGTGTAGAAGAAAAGTTTTTCCAGTCAAGATACCCTAAAGTATTGTAATAAGCTCTCACCTGAGGATCGTTCTGATAACTGGACTGAAGATAAGAAGCTAGTGTAGGAATCATATCTACACCATTTTTATCTGTATAGATGTACTTACCATCACTGTACTGCATCTTGATTTCAAATCCGGCCGCTTTCAGATCAGCTACTGCATTTTTATAAACATTAACTGCGGGATTGAATTTAGGATCTTCAAATGTAAGAGCTTCTTCAGGAGTAGCATCTTTAAATTCCTGAGTTTTGTACTTAATATAGTCAAGTCCACCTTCCCAAAAATTTCCTCCACACTTCTTTTCATCATAACAGGTTCTCATACTTTCTCCCCTCTGCAACTGATTATCTCTGTTTCGGGTCCATGTCATATCCTTTATGATATTCTTATTTTCATAAAATGGTTTGAAAATATTGAGAGCATAATCCTGATTTTGCTGAAGTGAAAGATCTATTCCGGATAGTTTTTTTAATTCGGTATCTACTGTCTTGAAGAATTCATCCCTGGTTTTGATATTATCTTCACGGGTCATAGGTGAATATAACAGTTTACCATAAAACTGGCTTACCTGTTTATTAGCCTCATCATAGCGAGACTGTTTAGTCTGAAGTATATTACTTAAGAAGTTATAGTCCGGAACAAAAGGTTGGATCTGAGGAATGTAATCCGTAACACCTGGTAAGTAAGTAGCCATATGACTGCAAAATTAGTTAAAAGTTTTAAAGTTTAATATAAACATTTAAAGTTTATCCTGGAAATCCTAAATATGGAGCATACTGCATGTTAGGATTCTCAGCAGTTTTATCTTTGTTTGTTCTGTAGTAAGCATCTATGATTTTGGATTCATCACAAGTAGGGCAATGTGTTTTCCATGTCTCCACAAATTTCGATATTTTAGCATCCTCATCAACATATGAAGGTTGAAGACTGGCAGGATTACCTGTCCAGTATAAAGGACCTCCAGCTGAAGGATCTATATTAAAGTTTGGAAACAGAGAATTCAGAGCCTGAGTTTTACCACTATTAGTATATCCCTGATTAAGAGCTGTTACAATCTGTTCTTTAGCCTGTCTTTTTGAATTATCAAATTGCTGATTCATCATTGCATACTTGTCAAACAAGTTAGTTGCAAGATTGGCTTTCTCTCTGGAATATTGATTGTAACCGGCCGTATTAGCTGCATTTGCTTGGTTAGCTACTGATACATTCCTATCAGCATAGTTTCCTACAATATCTGCAGCATGTGATGCACCTTGTCCTTGTAATTGTGAGAAGTTAGCATTAAAAGCCTGTGGATTACTGAAAGTTGCCGCTCCTTGAACACCCTGATTAACCATTTCTGAATTAGCAGCAAGTGCTCTTGTAGGGTCATAAAAGGTCGGATCCAGATACATGTTATCAGGTACAGCATTCCACGGAGTGTATCTGTTTATACCAAACAGATTACTCATTGCAAAACCTAGGTTATTCTTATCCTGTAACCACCATTCATTCGGAACATCTTTTTGTACCGGTAATGGATTATTATAAATCTTAGCTTCTTCCTTTATTTTAGCTTTTTCTTCTTCAACTTTCGCAATAGCTTCTTCTCTTTTACCTATAGGTAGCGGAACCCGGGCTGTAGCTGGTCCCCAATAACCATCTACCAAAAAGTTTTCAGTATCATCAAAATAAGGTTTAAGACCTTTATCTGTATAATATTTGTTCACATATCTCTGAAAATCTTTAACATTATCTTCTGTTCTATCACTGTCTTTTTCAGGATCCCAACCCGCTTTGTCAAAATATTCTTTCCAGAGTTCCTTGGTTTCTTTGTTGTTTATTTTACTCTCATCTCCCCATACATTTTTTCCTGATACTCTAGATTGTACTTCAGGTAATGATCCGGGAATAACATGTCCTTCAGCATCAAATACTCCTGTAACACCTTTATACTTCCAGTTTTTGGTATCTATTGCCAAAGGATTGATATCTACAGATCTTCTATTTGATACCGGAGACGTTGTAGTCTGGGCAGGTGTCTGTTTAGCTGCAGAAGGTTTAGGATCGGTATAACTTGACTTTACAATCTTTAGATTATTATCATAAAGTCTATATATTGTTTTACCCTGATTATCTATACCTTTATTCCAACCTGGTTTAGGAACATTACCAGTCTGAGCTTTAGGTAAATCAACTGAACCTCCATATTTGTAGTTATAGATCTGAGTGTAATCTACTGTATCAGTTTCTGGTACAGTATCTTCTACTACATGTACAGGTGCATTTTGTTGTTGTACGGTTTCAGAAACAAGTCCTGGTGAATCATCTATTTCTTCATCTCCGGTTTCAAGAAATCCTGCACGACTATCCATTAATCTATCAAGATATCCCGGTGTAAGTTGTTGCTGTAGATATTTTAATTCAATTTTCTTTGTGATTTTATCTGTACTACCTGCAGGTAATTTAGCTATTTCAGATTGAAGTTTTACAATTTTTTCAATGGCTTTATCCTGTCTACCTTCTAAATTTTTATAAAAATTTTCAACTTTTCTCTGATTTCTTAGTTTAAGAGCTCTTTCTCTTAAAATATCCGGTAGATTTTCACCTATGATGTCAGCGTCAGAACCAGGAACCCAATCCCAACTTAATCTTTCTGTCAGTCCTTTTTGTTGAGATATATAATCAGCCTCATCCTCAATTATATCAGGTTCTGTTTCCTGCAGAGCTTTAAGATATCTTACAATTATGTCGGGATATTTTGAGGTGAATTCATGAAGTTTATCTGGTGAAAAATTAAGTCCCGGGATAGGAGCGTCATATTCCTGCATGTACTTGCCATAATTTGCACCAAGTTTTCCGGGAGCTATTAGATCATTTTTGAATTGAGTAAGGGCCCTTATATGGGGATTATTCTGTGATAGATCTATTTCATCATTGAAGAAATGGTGCTTAAAGAAATTGCCGGCACCTGTAATTCCATCCTGAGCTTTTGGTATCCCTCCGTATTTAGCATAAGACTGTGCTGGTACCTCATCCTGTTGCTGCTGAGGTAATAGTTGAGAAGGGTCTATACCTTGAGTTTCAAGATAAGGCATTGCGATTGTTGGGATGCTTTGCGGGAATCCTTTCTTACTTTCCTGAACAAGAGCAAGTTCTCCCAATTTCAGATTGTAATTCTGGATCATCATTTCTGCAGTATCTGTCTGAATCTTATCCGCATCTTTATCATAGAGCATCTGTCTGTATTTATTCAGATTGAATTTCTTGGCAATGTCGGCCGGAGTGAAACTTCCCTTACCCATATTGAACCGGTCAAGGATGTCCCTGTCTTTTATCTTCATCTTCTGAGTATCAGAAAAAATGAAACTATCAGCAGGTAAACTGAGTGGAGTACCACCTGAACTATGTCTTTGACCTCCTACTACAAAGTGCTCAGGTATACCATCGAAATTCATATCAGCAATAGCTACCTCACCTTTTTCGGCTTCAACATTAGCCTTGTCTCTTGGTACAGGAGCTAGTGTTCTTTTCAGAGTAATGTTATCACTACCCTCATTAGAAAATCCGGGCCAGTTTATTTCTTTACCCTGAAACTTGTTATTTACCTGAGAACCATTTGCGGACTTAGGTAATGATTTGATTCTTACTTTCATATTAACAATATTCTAAAGTTCCACCCATTTTTAAAAATTGAGCAATTTGATCAGGATCCATATCAACTACCTCATCTACAGAGTATTGACCACCATCCTTAAATTGGCCTCCAAATTTACCAATATTTCCGTACATCCCCTGATTATACTGATCCGGTCTGAAATTATTTCCTGCAAATCTGTATCCATCAGAATAATCTCCTCTCCATGACTGAAAAGTCGGTGACCATTTATCAGGACTAGGTCTGTTAGCTTTTCTCCAATCATCCATCTTTTTATTCTCAGCCAGTTGGGCCATATTCAGTACTCCTGTATTGATCATATTTACAAGACCCATCCAGTCAAAATCAGATTTTTTTCCGGATTGATCCATCTTAGGTTTTCCTGAATTAACACCATCTTTATCAGGTGCTTTGTAATTATCACTAGAACCTGTAGGAGCATAATTTAATGTAGTTGGTTCACTTACGTTAGGACCATTTGATGGTATTTGTTGAGGAAAGTTTTCCTCATAAGGTTTAGTGATATTTTGAGAAGGACCTAATCCACTAATTCCTATATTCTCTGGTTCATAATTTCCTGAGGACCATATATTTTCTTGTCTTGGTATACCAGTATATGTTCCTGGAATTGTTTTAGAAGGATCTACTATAACTGTAGGTTGCTGAACTGGAGAATTATTTATTCCTAATTGATTTTCAAAAGTATTTGTTCTTCGTAGCATTCTAGGGTCTATTACAGTACTGTTACTTCCTGCATAATTTCCTTGAAAATTTACTTTATCCTCTTCAGCTTGAGGTAATGAAAAATTATCATTTAGAATAGAGTTATCTATTCCCATTGATTGATCATATTCATTTTTAGCTTGATTTCCAAAATAATTTGACCACGGATTTTGTAGTATTGAACGTCCTCCCTGAGCCATTGGCATTCCCATATTTTCCTGTGTCTGGAACTGTCCCATGAATTGTTGCTCAGCTTCCTTTTGTATAGCCTTTTGTGTTCCACTCTGTACAAACTTTAGTAAGGTATTTCTTCTTTCATCAAGAAATTCACTACCGGTAGATCCAGGAGAGTATTCTCCACCTTTCTCAAGAAGCCTTGGAAACTGATCTGGTTTGTTTATACCAAAGTTAAAGAACTGCTCAGCTGTTGGTGGTGTTTGCATATTCCCTCCCGTTTTGTATTGTTTGTTTAAAAATCTTTTTGTATCATTAGAAAGATAGGGATCAATTTTAGTAACATCTCCAATTCTATCTACTACTCCTTTCAAGTTTTTTATTCTTGCATTAGACTGTTCAGGAGGCGATTCACGAAAAGCCTGTCTTGCACCTGGTGAAATAAGAGGTCTGAAAATATCACCGACTGCTGCAGGATCTTTTATAGTCTCACTTATTTTCCACTGATTTTGAAGAAGATGGTCTGGTAGAAGATCTATAAAACTGAACTGTTGTAAATTAGGTTCGAGCATTAAATTATTCCCAGCATGTTCTGTAACAATCCCTGCATTTTTCATATCCGATCTTCTTTGTACAAAATCCTGATAAGATTTACTCTTAAGATTTTTGAGCATTTCAAGATATTTATCGTATTCAGTAAGAAATACATTAATATCATTAGTCTTATAATGAGAATTTCCCCAATCTTTATATTGAGGAACAAAGTCCATAGTATTTTTTCCAGGTACAAGTTTTAATGCCTCAGCAAATTTATCATGATCCTTATCTATAAGAAAACCTAACTGAGAACCTATACCCGGATCATTTGGTTGTTGTTTAATCCACTTAAGATATTCATTACCAAATGAATCCAAATCCATATTATTATAAAAATTGGTAAAGGTGTAATCGAGTGGTGAATGTTTTACTAATTCTTTGTCTTTGATATTTTGATATAATCTTTCTGCAAAATGACCACGTATTGGTTCTCCAATCAAATTAAAACCTGCATCATACTTTGAAGGTTCATATAGGAGTTCTTCAAGTATAGGACCATGTTTTCCTTCGGGAGCATAATTTCCTACACCAGCACTAATAAGAGGTGTACTATTTTTTTGAAGTCGTTCTCCGAATCTTTGTTTAAGCATTTGGTAAAATGCTTCATTACCAGTTGTGCTAGATGGAGTTTTGTTCCAACTTAAACCCCAACTTTTTTCTCCTGGTAAAGGTTTCAGAGGAGGTAGAGCATATTCTGCTTCTCTAATCATTTTTCCCTCTTCTTCCAGAGCTTTTCCCCAATTCACCCAATCCGCTGTATTATCTATAGGACCTAATACAGGTTTTGCTTTATTTACTGATTGTGCCACTTTAGAAGCTCTGCCCACACTACCTACTAAAGGAAGTGCTCCCATTAAACCTACTCCTGTAGATAAAGTTGATTTTGTAGCATCCCATTTGGATTTAGTAGGATCCGACCATGAGTGAATTGTTTCAGGTATTTCAGGAATAGCATGAGCTGCTCCGGCCGCACCAAGTCCTAATCCTATTGGTGGCACAGCCACACTTAATGCGGTCAGTGCACCTAATCCCATTGCAGTATTAGTTTGAGAATTGATCCTTTCTTGTCTAGCCTTAGCTTCATCATAATCAGCTACAACACCCTGTTTATCTGTAAGAAGAGGTTGAGACCTGAAATTATTGAAAACATTAGGTTTAGTTTTGGACTGTCTAACTAGTTCTTCCTGTCTTTTTCTTTCATCTTCTCTTTGTTTAAGATAAATCTGGTACTGCTGTTCTTCTTTATTTTGAAATAACTGAGGTTTAGGACCTCTTACAAAAACATCAGTTGACTGACCATTTTGTGCTTTGGGAAGTGATCCTCCAAACTTCCATTCCATTTGAAATTCTTCAGGAGGATTAGGTAAAACATCCAGAGGATCAGGAGCTATACCCTTTTTTTCAATAAGAAGATTTGGTGCATAGATCTGACCATCTTGCCAATAAGCTGATGGTATTTTTTTATTGTTAAACCTGAGATTGTTTATAATATTGTTTAAATATTCAGTGATTCTCTCTTGAGGGATACCTGCTTTATTCAAAAATCCGGAATCATTAAGGTTGGTAAATCCTGCCACTTTAAAGTCCAGATTAGGATCTTTGAGTTTAGATGCAATCTTATAGTACATCGGAGCTGAGTTTGAAGAAAGACTTCCTGCAGCATGATATAATCCTGGAGGATTAACTTTTACCTGATCTATTGCACGTTTTACCTGTCTTAGAATTTCCCCGTTAGTTTGGTTCTCAAGTTTAAATAAAGATGGTATAACAGCCTTTGAACCATACATCATTTCTTCCGGTACTAATGGTAAAAATGACTTCATATCTTTAGGTGTTTTTACAAGTCTTCTTGTTTTCTGCCCTAAATTTAAAGCACCCTCCTTAATCAGTTTCTGTATAAAAGGATTATTCTGAACAAAAGGGTTAGTACTAAAGGCAATTTTGGTTTTAATAGTATTCACCAGTTCAGGATTATAGTGCAGTCTGCCTAGATAACTTTCAATTTGTTGTGGAGTATAATTTTCATCACGAAAATATTGTAGATAATCATTTGATTCACCATCCAAATATTGACGTCTGGACATAGTACCCGGTATTTGACCTATATCAGTTTCAAATTTTCTTGTCAAAGGATTACCTGGTATCTCCAAATCCAATGTAGTTTGAGCCGGATTTGTATAAATAGATTCTGAAGATGTAGTTGGAGGTTGAAATGATTTTTTTGCTTCATTTACCGCATTTACTTCTGATTCCCAAAAAGCTCTTGGTTTACCAGTGAGACGAAGAAGAGCATTATCATCAAGAGATGATTTTAAATAAGCTTCTGCCAGTTTCTCCTTTGTAATTCCTTTATCACCTTGTTTAAAAGCAGTTGGTTCACGTTTTAGACTACTTAAGTAATTTATATCATCCAATTGTTTTAGTTCAATTGGATTAAGTTTAGTGGGAACAGTCTTTGAAGCTTCTTCAGCTACAGGTATTTTTAAACCTTGTTTATAGTCTTCGATAAGATATTTAATAACAGGAAGCTTAGTATCAACTTCTCTTTTTGCAAAATTCTTTGCATTTGATATACCCTTGACAGTTCCTTTTAATGCAGCATTGGTTAGTCCATGGGCTATAAAAGGGATTTCACTTGCTCCATAAGTTAGTCCTCCTATTCCACCTCTTAGTCCCTCAAGAGTTTTTGCAAGAGGACCTACTGCTTTCATAGCACCGGCAGTACCAAATGTTAGAGCATTCAGGATAGGGTCATCTATTCCAGCTAACACATCAGCTTGTCCAGTTGCATAACCTTGTGCATTTTTAGGCTCTGCCGCTTTCATCCTAGCAACATTATTCAGATAATTATTAGCTTCAACCCAGCTGTCTGCTTCTGTATCAAATACTGTAGGTTGACCTTTACTTTCTTTTATTAACTTATCTTTGATCTGTTTAGTTTTCCAATTATCAGTATCCCAGAGCTGAGGGATTTCTGGTCTGGTCATCGGGTAATTACTTGGAAGATAATTAAAGTTCTTAGCAGTATTATCAACAGTAACAGTAGGTTTCTGAGCTATTAAATCATCTAAAAAATTATCTTCAGTGATAAGTGTTCCATCCTGTGCACGAGGTAAAGGAGAATAGATGTTTCTTCCTGAAGGACCATGGGTCAGATAGTTTCTGAGAAAGAGTTCATTAATACTACTCTGAAGGTTTTTATCAGTTTTACGTCTTGATAAACCTGACTTTCTGAATTTGTCAGGCTGACCGCCTTTTCTGTATTCCTCATAAAAATCATCATCAGGGTCTTCACCTGTAAACATAGCAACTATTTCTTCAAAGAAGGCTCTCTGTCTTGGGGTAAGCGCTCTACCTCTTATCTCATCATCTTCAAGAGCTTGCATAGCTATTTCTGGATCTATCTGTCGGCCAGTGCCGGCAAGTGGAATCCCTCCGTTTTCATATGCTGTCAAGGCTGTTTGATAAAGTCTCTTGAATTTAGGTGTATACATTCCTTTGGAATCACCTGAATATTTTCTGTATAGTTCTGCAGGAACTTCTGTTTTATTAAATTGTGACATTGGGTTTTTCATAGCTTCTGTATTAGACTTTTCCATGTTATAAAAGTTATGGACAGCTTTAACTTGACTGTTAAAATCAGTACTGTAATCTTCAGGAAGATATTTAGCAAATGTTTCCGGATTTATCTGAAAAGCTCCCTGAGAACTTGCAATTGAGTAAGGAAGGTTTTTTTCAATCTTCATAAATTTAGATTTTCCACCACTTGATTCTTTTTCAGCAACAGCTGTTATAAAAGCAAGTGATTCAGGATCAGGCTCAAGTCCGGAATCAATCATTGCCTGATATACTTTATTTCTGGTTGAAACTATATTTTTTTGATTTTTAATCCTTTTATCTGATTTATTTCTTGGATATAAAAGTTTATGAGGATCTTCTTCCGGTAAAATATATAACTGATCACCTTTCTTCATATTATCAAAGCAGTATGATTTACCATTTACATTAATACAACCATTACTCAGATTAAGATCTGACCCTGGAGTATTAAATGCATCAATTCTTTTTTGATTTCCTGTACCATGAATAGCTTTGGATGATGGAATACCGTACTCGCTTTTAAATGTAATTAATTTTTGAAGTGGTCCATAATCTTTTGTTCTTCTATCATAAATTTCTTTAGCTCTCTCCGGTCTGAAATTTTGATTGTACCAGTCTCCATATTTATCAGGGTTCTGTGCAATATTCTCTCTCATCTTACCTACAGTAAATATTCCTGAAGGAGTTGTCTGATACTGGTTATCAGAAAGATATTTAAAATAAGCATCATGATCGTCTGTATCATTCTCCTCAAACCACTGAGACATCGATAATCCATAATCTTTATCCTTATTACTTTTCCCTGTAATTATATCCTCTTTACTTTGAAGTTCTCCCTTTTTGTTATAATAGTAAATTGAATTTTCTCCTTTATCTATTATTGAAAAATTACCTTTCGGTTTGTTATCTAAGGCAATCTCTTTCTGAAGACGTATTCTATCTGGTTCATAATCACTTTTAATAACCACTTCAGGTAAGGTATTACTTACAACAGGAGTTGGAGTTGGTTTAGCAAACTCATCCCACCATTCCTGACCAAATTTCTTTACAAAGTTCTGTTCTGTATAGTGTTTACCATCTACAACAAGCGTTTGTTGTCCATCTAATCCATATGCAACTTCTACTCCTGACTGAGCTTTTGGAATTTGTGGATATTCTGTAAAATATGAAGCACCAGTTTTTCTTCTTCTGGAAAGTTTTAGTTGACCTCCTTTTTTAAAAACATCTACTAATCCTTCTTTCCAGTTTTGATCATAGTTGGGTTCTATTTGGTGTAAAGCTCCTTTTTTATAAATATCTTTTAGAAGTTCTTCTTTTCTTTTAGTATTTGTGGGCAAGCTTCCAATAAAAGCTCCTTTTTCATTATTAATGATATCCATCCACATTTCATTCCAAGGTATCTTTTTATGATGTTTTATTGCATCATAAGCAACTTTACCTTCATGAGCTAATCCTGCAACATTTGATGCAATATATCCAAATGGTGGAGGTAGATGTCTCTGAATATTATCTGCAAAATACATACTTGTTCCAGCATGTCTTAGAGCATCGGCTCCTTGATTTAAAGGATCTCCTACAGGAATTCCTTTTTTGAAATAATTCTCTTCTATATTTATTTCAGATAATCTTTCAGCTGGTCTTATCAAGGTTTCTTCTAAATCTGGCTTATGTTCTTTGAATGGAATTCCTCCTCCCTCTTGCATCATAGGATACTCAGTAACTGAACTTCCAGGAAAGAAGTATTCTTGACCAGGATACATCATTTGCTGATTTCCTAAATTATCTTTTGCAAATACCGGATAATCTACTCCTTGCATAGTAATATGTGTACCTGAACTATCTCCCATTATTTTAGTATTCTGACCGGGATATTTCCATTGTCCCATCTGATCTACTATCGCATCCTTCTTGTAGGGATTAGTTTTTTTCTTTTCTGAAGTACTGGATTTAAGCTGTTTCTTATTTAAACTCATCTTGCAGATTGTAGGTATTTTGTATTAAATATCTGAACTAACATCTTGGTAGAACCGGAGACCAATTTACGGAGAATTATAGAATTCTTATAATGTCTGAATTTTTTTCTTTCAAAATTTGACTTATTATAATCCAAATTCAGATCGTTAAGAACTCTTACATATCCGTTTTCTGCTGTGTTCCAGATCATTCTCTGAGCTATCGGGTTAAATTCTCCTCTATCATCTGTAATGTCAAAGAAAGTATTAAATCTGTATTTGTTTTCTTCCTTTGTAAACAGTATCTGAATATTAGAACCAGGAGAAATGGAATTTATAATCGGGTACTGGAATTCTGCACCCGGGTTATTTTTCGGTTTCAGAATGAGTTTTAAAAGACCTGAACACTGTTCTGTATTATAAATTGTGGCCTCATCAAAATTACTGTCCAGAATATGAAATCTGTCGTATTCATTCGGATCATAGAAGTAGCATTCCAGAACATACTGAACAGACCTTAAGGTAGTAACCTGCTGTCCGGAATTAACAAGAAATTCTATTTCAAATGGTTTATCAAAACCATAGTAATTACAGTAAAGATCTGTTCTTTCATTATGTATCCAGATTGAACTATTTAAATTACCGGGAGGTGTTTGTGTAGGATCCTGTCCAACATTACTTATGGACATAAAAGTATTTTTACCAGGTAAAAGTAAGTTAGGATGCCAATCATGATAACCTATCCATGAACCTGTTTTAGGATCATAACTTATTGTCCAAGAAATATCCTCAAAATAAGTAGGATTACCCAAAGCAATATACAGACTGTTTGTTATATCAAAGAATCTAAATCCTCCCAGATATGCTATATTACCATCTGTAGGGTTAGGATTTGTAATCGGATCATATGTTAAACTAGGTATGAACCCCGGAAGAAGAATATAATCTTTTTTACAGAAATATACCAAACTATTTTCATTATCATAGATACTCTGACAACCTATACCTGAGATGGTATTATCTGTTAACTCAAACTTAGGAAATAATTGGGTCAATTTGTATGGTAAGTACTGAGCCATCCACCATCTTAAATCCTGAGAACTGAGTTCGTTTATTCCTTTTCCTAATGTAAATATCTTACCTTGATTCTGACACATCCAGAAAAGACCGGATGGAGTATTTATTATACTCAACCTGTTCTGACAGGAACCATATTCATATGGGGCATCTGTATTTATAAGAGCTTGCATTGGTTGTGAGAATAATCCTCCATCACCAATGGTTAACTTGACTCCAAGAGTTGTCTGTAATTGATCCAGACCCTGAAACTCTACAGGACTCATCGATTCAAAAAATATGATTGCTCCTGATTTATTAATCCCTTTTATACTAGTTATTTTACTCGCAAAGTCCTTGTAATTATTTGGTAAGAAAGTCAACCAGTTATCTGCATAACTACCATAAATATCGGGAAGAGAGTAGATAACTCTGTTAGGTGTATATTGAAAACAAGTCTGAGCTAAGGTGGGGTCATAATACCGGTTCTGCATATTACCCCAAGAGATATAATTTCCAAAAAGTTTAGAGATACTCAGACTGAAATCATACTTGTAATAGTTGTGAGACTTTATGATTTTAGTATCAAACATTGCTTTAGTGTCTGAGTAATTAAAAGGATCAAAGTGTCTCTGATCTTCTAAATTACCCCAATCACGTAGGTCCAAGTTAATTTCAGACTCACAATAGAAATCTCTGATGCCTGAGTTGAAGAGATAAAACCATTGCCATTTTATAGAAAGAGAACCTATACTAGGAAGTAATGGAATAAAACTGTTAAATAACTGAACTTGAGTATAACCATCTAAGTTATAATAATCAGAAGGTGTGGTGATACCATTTGTTATTAATTGTGCAGGATTAGTTAATCCTCCTATTAAACTAGATGTAAAGTCTGTAGTTTCAAATCTATCAAAGTTAGCCCAAAATCTGGGATAAGCAATCATTGAGTTGGAAGGATAGTTAAATTGAGTACCGTCTGGTTGTTCATATAACCAGTCTGCAAAAAAGAAGAATGTATTTTTCTCTGTATATCTTCCTACATAAATATCTCCACCGTAAATATTTCCAGATACTATGGCAACTTCACCATTTCCTTGTAAATCAGGAGGAGTTGGTAAGTTAGTTTCTACACAACTAGATGTCGGTTGTTGAGATATTTGTATCAGCTGCCCATAAAGATTTCTTATATTTTGTTTTATGGCTCCATAGTAGCAAGATGAAACTTGTACTCCGGAAGAAGGTAATCCAGAAGGATTTCCATTATGTGCACCATAAGAATCTGATGTAGTAAAGCTTTTATCGCTTGGTCTTATTAGTGCTTTACCAAGAGGTCCTGGTGACCATAATTTATCTACATCACTAGCTCTAATTCGAGTTATGTCGTTAATTGTAGGATTTACTATAATACTATTCAATTGTAATGCTACAAATGAATTTCTATAAAGATTATTTATAGTAAAGTTTTGACCAAATTTAGTTACTTGAGCTCCTATATATCCAGATTCTAATAACTCTCTTCTTTCTAAAAATGCTATAGAACTATCGTAAAAACAATGAGAATGGTATCTGAGAGCAAAATCAGAGTCAGGTATATAAGCTCTTATCATTCTTAATATATTATCAGTTCCTTCTGTAAGATAATGTAAAAAAATAGGAAGTTTCATTGTGAAAGCTCCTGCTGAAGGCATGCTTTTAGTTATACCATCTTCTTGAGTTATTTCTGCGTAAGGAGTTTGTAGAGCATAATTAGTATTAGCAATATCTCTTAATTGTTCTAATAAATCTTTATAAGTAGGTGTAGTTGTACCAGAGCCTGTGGCATTTAATAAATCTGTAGATAATGTATTACCAAAATTTGCTTCTAACTGATTTATTAGTTCATTAATTGTAGCATTTGCTCCAATAGTTGTTGGATTATTAGGATCGCTGATACTACTTTCATCTGAAGGTTTAGGTTGAGCTCCTGCACTTCCACTATCTCCGTTACTTGCTGCAGAACCTGTTATATTATCATCTCCGCTAATAGTTTCAGACATTGGACCTGTGTATATAACACTATTAAATGTAGAATTAGCTCTTCTTATTTTCTCCCAACCTACTTGTGAAAATCCTCTACTTCCCCCTGGAAAATATTTTACAGATCTCTTACCGTTTACTGCAAGAGCTCCGAGACCAATACCTGCAATTGCTGATATTATAAAAGCAGTATTAGTTATCAGAACTTCTTTAGGATGTTTTTCAGATTTCTCAAATTTACCGGTAACATTTCCGGTTACTTGTGAATATGTTTTTAATTCTTTAGCTGAAAGAAATGGATGTATAAAATTAGTATCTGGACTATGAAAAGAAAATACATCCTGTTTGACATTATTTACTCCTCCTAATGGAGTAAAATTATCTATAAAAGTATTAGGATCATTACCACTCATTAGATTTACAATGTTGGTAATAGTACTACTTCCTACATTAGTTTCTGTTTCAGATAAAAAAGGGTCATCTCTAAGATCATTATAGGGATAATTTTGATATAATCTTTCTCCAGGAAACTGATCTGAAAGATAATTAAAAGGGTTATTAGGATCCTGATACTTGGTCTGATACTTCATCATGTTATTCAGAATACCCTTAGCAACAATTGTTCTGTTACCATTGCGGGAACCTCTTAAGATTTCATATCCTACTATTCCGGGTACTGGTACAGTATTTCCAGTAACACTGTCTACCATCATAGGAGCTCTTATGTTCTCAAACTTAGTTCCTAAGATTCTTATTGTATTATTATTTGGATTAAAGTAATCTAAAGGATAAACAAGATTTAATGGATTAGTAGTATCTGGATTTTGTCCTGGAATAGTCTGATCCGGCATCTTATGATGTCTGATAGGTTTTCCACATAAATCATAATCCGCTGATGCAGCTCCGGTATAGGGATTGGCATTAGGTGCTGTAGTTAAGTCTGACCAGGTATTAGCTGAAGCATCCCATATTTCAGGTTTGTTATCCGGATACTTTTCAGAACTTTCCCAGTAACTCATTATACCTTCTGCTATGGTTACACCATTTATATCTGGAAAGTTTCCCTGTGTAGTATTACCTATTTGTCTTGCTGTGTTACCTCCAAACCAAATTTCATTATTGTTTCCATCTATGTTGGGTAATGCTAAACCTAAACCGGCAATTGTATTGTCAGCAAGGTATGGAGCACTTGTAGGTAGCTTAGGTCTTCCGGGAATATGGTATGAACTAGATTTATCACCGGTATCATAAATCCATCTGATAAAGAATGCATATACCTCATCTCTCAGATATCCAGTTTTATTACCTCCGTTTCTATAATAATTCTCCGGGAACTCGGTTACAATCCATTTAGCAACTATCTGATTAGCCAGAGGTTGGTAGTTAAAATCAAATTTACTTCTTGGTCCAACTCGAAGTAAATAATCATTAACCGTATACATAGCATCAGATCTTTCTATAACAGGTGTTCTGATCGGTAATTGTTCTATTGGATATATAGGCCAAGTAGTTTGAATAGAGTCTATAGAAATTAATTGTTGACGAGTAGAGTATTGTCCAATAGTTCTTGCAGCAGTTTGCTGATTTACGATAGATACTACCACTACAGTTAACTCATCAAATTCATTATCAGTATTAGTAATTTCTATATCTAGAGAACCGGCAACATTATCATGATCAAATAAACTCTGTACATTAGATATAAACCAGTCTCCTACTTTTTGTCCAGCTATAGAATAACTAACAGCAACCATGTAAGAACCATTAGGTAGTGATCCTGAACCAATACCTTTCTTAACAGAAATACAAGGAGTTTTTATATATCTGGCTAATCTGATTTTATCACAATCAAGTTGTGCAGGTACATTCGTAGTACAGTCCAGACATGTACCATTCATTACACAAGTTTGTATGTATGGAATAGTAGTATTAGGATTAGTTGTGGTTGTTCCCGGAAGAAATGGAAGATTATTTTCCAGATTCTCAATATCAAATTCAATTACTCTATCTGGATTATGACCTCTATCATCCCAATAAGCTTTATACGTACAAAGACTAGTTCTTTTTGCTACTCCTATTATAGGGAATGCTGTATTAAACTGCAGACAATTAAGCGGATCCTCTATTAAAGTATCATATTTACATTGACTGGCATCAAATATTCCAATCTCAGAACCTAAGGATATATTAGGATTGAATTGAGTATTCACCGGCATGAGAGATGAGAAGATTAACCATCTATCATCTACAATATGGATCGTACCTATAATAGTATAGGCGGGATTAGGTAACTGTATACAATGAAGTGTGGCAGGTTCATTTCCTAAAGATCCCAGATCACCCTGTTTTGAATTAGGTATGGCATTACGGGCCTGTGACCAGGAATTAGGTTCAGAATGAAAGTTTTTTACATCTTCCTGAAGTTCCTTGTCAAAAGTATTCGGCTGTCCTCCTGATGTGTTATTATTTGCCATAGATTATATTGGACCATATGAACTAAACATCTGATAATATTTACCATACATTGCCTTGCGGTTCGTGTTATAAATACTTCTTAATTCCTCGAAATTTGGAGTAAGAACCACATTTAAAGCTTTACTTCTTGCAGAACTAAGTCTTGCTTCAATTAGTTGTAATTTTTTATCTGCATTCGGAGTATCATTCATGAATAGGTTTTCAAGTATTCTGGATTTAAGACCATACTCGTAATATTCATTTATCATGTCATGATCCGGTACCAACAGATTACCCTCATTATCCTCAAGCATTCCTTGAAAGTTAAGATAGAGTTTTACATTTTTAAAGTTGGAATGTAGAAATCCGTTGTTATCAATTGATATCTCATAGTTACAGCTGGTATACAGTCCTGGACAATCGCATTCTATGGTTCTATCATTAGGTATTACTTTAACCGGTATAAGTCTGTTCCAACTGTAAGTAAGGCCGGGATTAATAATCTGTATGAGTTCATAGCAGTCTCCTTTGCAGTTCATGAAAGTTCTCGGTTTAGTACAATATTCACCATATGGTACTAAAGGATTGTAGGCTGTATTACATACAGGTGTTTCACAGGTATTTGTAGAACAAGATGGAGTACACTCTGAAGTAGTGCACGATGCTGATGAACAACTACAAGGAAGGCAATTACACTTCTGACAATTTACTGTAGACGGAGTGCATAAATTAGTATTGGTTATGGTTTCCTGATAACTTGCTGCTACAGGTCTTTCCTCCATATGTGTTCCCTGAGGGAAAACAGTTGTACAAGATCCTGAATCACAGATCATAGCAAAATTTAAGGTCTGGAAATCATCAGGTAATTTAGTGACATTACGTGTAATATCCAGTACAGTCTCTTTTGTTCCGTTTATCCTTAAACCTAAGTCATAATTTATCCTTTTAGCTACTTTTATCAGATGTTGAGGTTCAATCTGATTAGCCAAAGACATGCCTTTGAAGTCTACACTGACATCATCTACAAGTTGATCGAATCTTCTGTATTTTAAACTATAGTTGAAACTCATGTTAGTTTGATTTTAAAGGACTTTGACTATTATCTCCACCGACATGTTGTGGTACCTGAAGTAAAATACCAAGGTCCTGCAGTACCATTCTTTCAATTTTACCAGAAAGATATTCGGGAAATGGTGAGTTTTCATCTTGTTTGGATTTACAAGAATCTCCATCACATAGAAGAGCTTCAACACTATCTGACCAGATTGCCATAACACTTACTGCATCCCATTCAACATTCGGGAAGTACAGATAACCTCCAAGATACCAGTAGTAGAAATACTTATTGTACTTGAAACTTGTGGTATTAGTCATCCTTGTATACATTACAGCGTCAGTTTTAACTGCTATAAAACTTCCATCTATAGAGGTTACATCCCCAATGTATAACCCATTACTTCCTTCAAGAACTTTTGGTATTTTATCTTTGGTACGTTTTATTGTACAGTTTGTTTTTATTCCTGAACAGCATGCTTCTATCTTATCTACATCAATAAGATCAACACAAGGAACAGTCTCAAAAAGAGATTCCATACTGGTAGAATTTCCTCCGTTTTTATCACTGTCTTCTTTTACTAATTGCTTACCATAAGTATTGTAAAGACTATAGATATAACGGTCAGTCAGAAAGGAATCCTCATTAACTCCCTTTACTGTATTTCTTATACGTGATATTACATCTCCTATTGTCATAATTCAAATTCATTATAGGTTTCAGGTAAAACATTTAATTCCTGAATGTACAATTTATTCTTTTTGCGATTGTAAAGATCAGAAATTAATTGAAGGTTATCAATAATATGATACATTTTCCATTTTTTAGGATAGGTAGAACCTACTTTTTTTTTGAATTCTCTGGTGGCTGTCATCTTCCAGATATCTCCATCAGCAAATAGATACCGGTTTATATAGTTGGTATAGAATATCTTTGCCATAAAGTTATCAGTCTCAAAATTTGTATTCCTGACTTCTTTTCCGTATACTATAGATAATCTTCTGTTGGGATTAACTCCTTTCTTAGGTTTGCATGTACCGATAAATATATGCCCTAATCTTTCGGGGAGCTCTATGCCATCTCTGTTTTCAACTACTCCTAAATATAATTTCTCATGAAATTTATCAATAAATTCAACAAGTTGTTTATTGGTATAATGATTATAATCAGGATATTTTTTCCTGAATTTATCAAAGACATCCTCAGTAGTTAAGGTATGCCGGTTAAGTCTAAACCTTGGTGCTTTTTTATCCGGTGCCTTATAACTTTTCATTTAAACTTATTTAATTTATTTTCTATTTAACAGAAACCCCGGAATTTCTCCCAGGGATTCCTGCCGTCAGTCAAGTTGAACCAACAAACCTTGACTTTTTTTATGTTATACATGGTCCATTATCAGTAAGAGTTACTACATCCTCATGTATAACTAATGAAACTGAACCGGTTATTGCACATATGTCTAATGTTCCAGGAGCAGCTCCTCCTATATCTTCTGAAACTAATTGTAAATAAGTTAAACTTAGAGGATTGCAATCAATATAATACACTGTAGCATA
>SXGT01483093.1_pt1 | contig 19924 bp, 15 predicted proteins | sample 3176221 | NCBI WGS metagenome assembly SXGT01 (sample SAMN11356862, study PRJNA531348) | freshwater metagenome | isolation source: freshwater sample F1-120 | place: China: Fuxian Lake, Yuxi | collected 2017-12-25
CCGACTGGCGACCTTCGACCACCGCTGGAAGAAGCTCTGCTTGGAGCTCGGGGGCATGATCCCCGCGATCGTGCTCGACGACGCGGACCTCGACCAGGCGGTGCGCGAGCTCCTGCTGGGCGCGCTGCTCACGACCGGTCAGCGCTGCACGGCGACCTCGCGGGTGATCGCGACCCCCGGCATCGCCGACGCGCTCCGGGACGCGCTGACCGACGCCCTCGGCCGCATCCGGCCGGGCGATCCGCGACGCGACACGACCTTCCTCGGGCCGCTGGCGTCTCACAGCGCACGCGCGCGCTACCTGGCACGGCTCACCGCCGCCAAGGCCGAGGCGGCGGAGGTGATCCTCGACGGCGAGTCTCAGCCGGATGGCGCGTTCGTCACGCCGTCGTTGCTGCGCGCGGCGGGCACGGAGTCCTTTCTGACCGAGGAGCTGTTCGGCCCCTCGCTCGCGTTCGAGGTGGCCCGCGACGAGGCCGACGCCCTGGACCGCATCGCCGGAGGTCCGTTCGGCCTGTCGGCCAGTGTGTTCTCGGCGGACCCGACCGCCTTCGAGCGCTTCGTAGACCAGGCGCCGTTTGGCATCCTCAACTGGAACCGCAGCACCAATGGAGCGTCGGGCGCCCTGCCCTTCGGTGGGTTGGGAGCGTCGGGCAACTTCAACCCGGGCGGCTCGATGGCGCCACGCCTGGCGACGGTGCCAACCGCCGTCATGCGCCAGCCGCTCGGCGCGCGCACGGCCAACACCCAACTCGACGCGGCACTGCGAGGCACTCTGTGACCCAAGTCAATCTGGATCGGCTCGCGCGCCAACATGCCTTCGAGGAGCTCCTCGAGCGCTTTGGCCTTCGACCGGAGGTCGGACCCGACGGCGACGTCACTCTGGCGTGGACCGCGCTCGAACACGTCCGCCTCGAAGGCCGCGCCCTGGACCCTGACCGCGCCGCGGCGCTGGCGCGTCACCACGGTCTGAACAGCACCACGGAGGGACTGGCGCTCCCAGCCAGCGCTCCCGAGGACGCCGAGGAGGCGCTCCTAGGCTTCCTTGGCGTCCTACTCCAGGCGGATCCCGAGGCGTTCCTGCGTCGCGAGGCGCGTCATCCGCATGTGCCGCAGAGCGGCGTGCTACCGGAGTCGCGCGCCGCGTTGGAGCGTCTCTACGGCGGAGAGGCTTGGGCGCCTACCGGTGGCTTCATCCCGCGGGACAAGAAGTCACCCGTGGTCGACCTCGCACGGTGCGAGGGACCGCTGCTGCGGTCCATCGATCGGGAGCCCCTGGTGCTGCTCGACGTCGGCAGCCAGATCGCGACGCTGCCCGGCGGCTTTCGACCCGACCCCGTACAGGCGGCGCTCGACGACGGCCGCTTCGACGCGGCGCTGCTCACCGCCCACGGCGCCGACTCGGGGGAATTCGCTGCAGCGCTCCGTGCCCATCTCCCGCCCGGCTTCGAGCACGTGGCCTTCACCAACAGCGGGGCTGAGGCCATCGAGAAGGCGCTCCACACGGCGCGGACGCACGGTCCGGGCGGACGGCGCGTGTTGTGCTTCGAGGGCAGCTTCCACGGTCGCACGCTGCTGGCGCTCTCGCTCACGCACTCGCCCGACAAGCGCACCCCCTACGAGCTCGAAGGCTATACGGTCGATGCGTTTCTGCCCTATCCGGTCGTGGAGGACCCGACCCTCGACCCACCGGTCCCGACGGGCTGGCGTGAGTCCTGGGCCGACCCGAGCGCGGACCGCGAAGCCGATGTGCGCCGATTCCGTGCGGCCGGGGACGCCCAGCTCGGCCACGAGCTCGATGCACTCCTGGCCGCGGAACAGAGCATCTCGCGCGGCGACGTCATGGCGTGCCTGCTGGAGCCATTTCAATGCGAGGGCGGCGATCGTCCCATCACGCGTCGCTTCTTCCACGGCCTCCGTGCGCTGACGCGGGGCCATGGCGTGCCGCTCATCGTCGACGAGGTCCAGACCGGCGGCGGTCTCTCGGGTGGCGCGCTGTTCTGGCACAAGCGCTTCTGGACCATTGGCCCCACGGCCCAGCCGGACGGTCCGGACCTGGTCGTGACGGCCAAGCGCGCTCAGGTCGGCGTGGTGCTCTCCCGCTGGCCCATCCCGGCGACCGGCCCCGCGCACCTGGCCTCCATCCTGCGCGGCCACACGCACCTCGGCCTCGTCTCGCCGCCGTTGACGCAGGAGGACGTCGTGAGCGCCCGGCTCGACCGCTTGGGAGCACGCTACCCCGAGGGTCTCATCGGTCGACCGCGCGCGTATGGCGACGCGTTCGCCTTCGACCTGCCAACCAAGGCCATCACCGAGCACCTGGTCAATCAGCGCTTCTATCGTGGGCTGATGTACTACACCGCCGGGGAGCGCACGCTGCGCTTCCGGCTCAATCGCGCGTTCACGGCACGCGACGTCGACCGGGTCTTCGACGCGCTCGAGCGCTCGGTCGACGCGCTCATCGCCCAGGCGGGTGGCTACGGGCCGGACCTCGTCGCGCGGCTGAGCGCTCAGGTCGCGCCGACGTGGGGGACCGACCCGCTCCAGGGCGCGCGGGCGACATTCGACCTCGGACACGCGCTGCGTGAGCTGCTTCTGACCGGTTCGGCGGGCATCGCGGACGGCATTCTTCGGGTAACTGGAGAGCTCTGGGACACCGATCGGGACGCGGCGTGCGCGTGGCTCGGGCTGCCGTCGGACGCGCGCGGTCCCATCGCGCTTCGTGCCTTGGAGGGGGCCGACGCGACGCGGCTGGAGTCGGAACTCGGGCTTTCGATGGCGCAGGTCGCCGCAGACCTGCTTGGCACCCGCATTCGACGCATCCGGCCGGCGGACATCGACGTCCTGCATCCGGTCATCGATGCCATCGAGGCCCAGGCCTATGAGACTGCGCGGCGCGATCCGCTGGCCTACCTCCGGATCATCGCCAAATCGGACGGCGGCGTGATGCTCCTCGCCGAGACCCCCGACGAGCCCATCGGCATGGCCTTCGCCGGTCCACTCGAGCTCTGGTGGGGGATCGACGGGCCCCGCCAGGACCCCAACCTCGGGCGCGGCAACACGCTGTATTCAGCGGACGTGACCGTGAGCCAAGGCGGCCGCGGGCGAGGCCTGGGCCATCGACTACGGGCGCGCCTGCTGACCGAAGCGCTGCGCGAGCGGCGGCCCGACGGCTCCCCACGCTACGCGTTCGTGACCGGGCGCAACCGCGTGGGCGCCGCGGACGCCATGTGGGCCATCAACCGCAAGCTCGGGGCCTATGAGGTCACGCTGCACTACGCGCAGTACGGGGAGCCCGAGGGCGTCGCGCGCTACTACCGCATCCCGCTCCGGCGCCACGATCGGCGCGCCTTCGCCGCTCCGCCGCCACCTCAGACGACGTGCTCGTTCTCGGACGGCGTGGAGAACCCGACGGGGCCTGCGCATCCGGCGCTGGTCCGGGCGCGCGACCTCGGCGTGCTGGACGAGCCGATGCTGACGAAGCTCACCGTGTCGAACTTCGTAACCCGGCCGTTCATCCGATGGGGCGAGACCGTGCGTGCGATTCGACCGCGCGGCATGGAGCACGTCTACTTCACGAGCGCGCGCGACGAGATGGTGGACAAGACCCTGCGCTCGCTCAAGCACCGCACGCCGCGCGGCAACGTCGCCATCGGGTTGATAGGCGGCTTCTTCGGCACCGTCACCGCCGCTGCGCGGTCCATCTCCGACCTCGGCGCCGGTGCGACGACGGCCGACGGCTATTTCGATTGGCCCCGGGTGCCGCACCCGACCGACGATCTCGAGGGCTGCCTCGCGGCGCTCGATGCGCAGGTCGAGCGGCATGGCCCGGAGCGGCTGCTCGCGCTGTTCGTCGAGTCCGTGCAGGCCAAGACCGGGACCACGCTCACTGCGGAGGCTTTCGCTTCCCTGTGCGCCTGGCGCGATCGTACCGGCGTTCCGCTCGTGCTGTCGGAGACGACGACTGGGCGCTATCGCACAGGCGCGGGTCCCTGGTGGCTCGACGCCTACGCGCCGGAGGGGTGCGCGCCCGACCTGGTGCTGTGGTGGGGCGGCGGTCAGCTCGGTCACGTCTTCTCCAACGAGACCACGTTCGTAAAGAAGCCGCTGGCCCTCATCTCGACCTGGGACGGTGACGAGCTCTCCGCGACGCGTTCGCGGCTCCAGCTGCACGTCGCGCGACAGGCGCCGGTGGCCGAGCGCGCAGCACAGCTCGAGCGCGGTCTGCTCGCCGCGGGCGTGCGCCCAAAGGACCTACGCGGCCTCGGCCTCTACCGCGTTCTGTGGGGAGACGCCGACGTCATCCAGCGCGTGCGCCTGTCGGCCGTGGAGCACGGCTTCGAGGTGGACGCGCGCTTTGGGCAGGACCGCATCGTGCTCGCGCCAGCGCTGACGGTCAGCGCGGCGGCCATCGACGCGTTCGTCGCGACGGTCTCGGAGGTGCTCTCATGACGCAGGGACTCATCGACCTCGGCCTCGGCACTCCGCGCGAGCTGGGCCGCCGCCACGGAGACGCGACCGCCACCGCCGTACGCGAGCTTTTCGAGGTGCGGCTGGCCCTCTGTCGTGTCCGCATGAACGCCTCCGACGCCGCCATCCAGCGGCTCGCCGAGTCGCACTTGCCCGCACTCGGCGCCTTCGACATGCCGCTCGCACAGGAGCTAGCGGGTCTGTCGGAGTCCACGGGCCTCGCCCCCTGGCAGCTCGTCGTGCTCAACCACTACACCGATTTCCGGGACATTCGGGCGCCCGCGACCGATGAAGGCTGCAGCGTGGTCTACCTCCCGCACGAGGCCGGGCCTCTGGTTGCACAGACCTGGGACATGCACGGCACGGCGGAGCCCTACGTCCGGCTCGTGCGTGGCCAGGCCACCGGCGAGGCGAGCTTCGCCGTGTTCACGCTCACCGGCTGCCTCGGCATGGCGGGGATGAACTCGCACGGCGTGGCCATCGCCATCAACAATCTCACGCCGGACGACGCGCGCGTTGGTGTGCTATGGCCGGCGCTGGTCCGGCGGATGCTGCGCGAGCCGACCGCGATGAAGGCCGTGGGCATCCTGCGCACAGCAAGGCTCGGCTCGGGCCATAACTACCTCGTCGCCGATCCGAAGCGGGTCTTCAACGTGGAGACGACCGCCACGCGCCTCGCCATCACGCACACCGACCCGTCGCGGGGCACGTTTCACACCAACCACTATCTCGACGCCGGCCTGCGCTCGCACGAACAGCCGGCGCTGCCCTCGAGTACCACGCGCGACCGATTCGACCGACTCACGCGCGGCCTAGCCACGCCGCCCACCTCGGCGGCGGCGCTCTGGGCGCTGCTCGGCAGCCACGACGGCCACCCGAGGAGCATCTGCGCGCACCTCCAGGGCGACGATCCCGCGGCCTCGAAGACGTGCGGCGGCGTGCTCATGGACCCCACGCGCCGCGAGCTCCGCTGGCACCGCGGATGTCTGCATGGCGTGCCGCTGCCGCACGCGGTGGTGGTCTAGGACGGGGACGGTCCTTACTTGTTGACATTCGTTCCGCCCGACTTGGCGGCGAATTGTAGGCCCATCCAGCGTTCAATCTGCGACCGCGGCGAGCACGACACCGACCAGCCACTGGGCGTCTTCGCGCGCTTGAAGCGCATCGGCCGGCTTGTAGAAGTCCGATGGCGTGAGGTCCTCGCTTCCATAAAACGCGAGCTCGCGGTCGCGCCGAAGACTTCGGGAGACCTCCGCGAGCCGATCCAGGTGCGGGAGCGCCCCTACGGCAATACGCCCGCGTTCTTGGTGCAAGACGGCGCTCACGTCGTGAATGCGCGGAACTTCGACTCGCGCGTGCCTCAGCAGCGCCTTCAAGGCGAGCTCAACGACCTCCTGACACTCTCTTACAACGTCGGGCCAGCTCTCGCGCTCATACAACACGTCGATCGCCGCTAGACGATGGTTGCAGCGCCTGAGGTAGTCGGTCACGAGCGACGTGTTCTGCATGCGCTAGCGCTCAGCGCGTCCAGGTCCAATAGGAATGACCGCCGGCCTCATTGCGCCGAACGTCACCATTGGCCATCAGTAGGCGGAGCGCGCGCAGCGTCTCCGACACGAGGCGTTCTTCTTCCCAAAGCACAACGCCGTCGAGTGCGACCTCGAGCCAAAGGCTCCCAACTTCGAGCGGACTGAAGGGCAGACGAACGACGTGCGGAGACACCTCGTGCCCCTGGAAGCGCCGTACCGCGTGTGGAAGCGCGTCGAACGCGTGGTAGTCCGAGCGCACCGGTGCACGCGCCGACCGGAGCACAAAGAGGACATCGGCATCCGAGTCCGCTCGCGCCTCGCCGCGAGCGACCGATCCAAAGAGGACAATCCCGACGAGGTCGGTCCCGTACGGGACGCGCCAAGCAGCAAGGTAGTCCGACGTCAGGTCCGTCACACGTGAGAGCCGCTCGACGCATACGGCATTGAGCGATTGATTCGTACGGCGACCATCCTCGACGAGCTGCCGATGCAGGTCCGGATTGATGCGGACGACGAAGCGGCCTGAGGTTGCGCTCATTGGTACCATGGTACCATCTGTCATCCACCGGGACAATGCAGACCCAGTTGCATGCTCCACGGCTGGGCGTAGAAACACCACGCTCCCCCTTCCCCTCGGCGCACGGCCGCGGTTATGCTGCGCCGCGTCACTGACGGCGCTCCCCGGGGGCGCAGACGGAGCTTGCACATGACGATCAAGGCTGACGCGTGGGTCCTGTATGCGGGAGACGACCCCAAGAATCCGGCTCCGGCCAAGCTCGTGCGCGAGACGTTCGAGTTCGACGACATCGGCCCCGATGAGGTGCTCGCCGAGCCGCTCTACGGCTGCTGGGAGGGCAACATGGGCCACGCCATCGAGCGCAAGCCCGTCGACATCTGCCGCCAGCGCGGCGAGGAGAAGGTCGTCATCGGCAACGCGGGCGTGGTGCGTGTCCTCAGCGTGGGCAAGAACGTCACCAATGTGGAACCCGGGCAGAACGCCATCATCTTCTGCGTCGGCGAGGAGGACAAATTCGGCTACCCCAAGAAGATCTTCGGCTTCGACGCCAAGGGGACCATGGGGTGTCTCGCCACCAAGATGAAGCTCAAGGAGCGCCAAGTCATCCCCATCCCCACCGATACGCGCCACCATCTGGCTCAGTGGGCGGCGTTTTCGCTGCGCTACATCACCGCGTGGTCCAACTGGGAGCTGGCGCACGGCACGTTCCGTCTGCTGGTCGGCTGGAACGAGCTGGCCGCGCCCAACGTCTGGGGCTGGGGCGGCGGCGTCACGCTCGCCGAGCTCGACCTGGCGCGCCGTCATGGGGCCAAGACCGTCATGCTCTCGGCCAACGAGATTCGGCTCCAGACCATCATCAAGACCGGGGTCACGCCGCTCGATCGGCGCCAGTTCGGCAAGTTGAGCTTCTCTGACAAGGCGTATGAGCAGGATCCCGACTATCGCGCAGCGTACCTCGCGGCCGAGAAGCAGTTCCTGGAGACGGTCCACGAGATGACCGGCGGCAAGATGGTCCACATCTTCATCGACTACGTCGGCGGACCCGTGTGGCGCCCCACGCTCAAGGCGCTCGCCCGCCAGGGGGTCGTCACGACCGCCGGGTGGAAAGAGGGCATGAAGCTCTCGTCGGTGCGCGCCATCGAGTGCATCGAGCGGCACCAGCACGTGCACACGCACTACGCGCGGTACCCGCAGGGCTGCGCCGCCGTCGCCTACGCCGAGGCCAACGGGTGGATGCCGATCATCGACGAGCGCATCTACACCTTCGACGAGATCCCGGAGCTGGTCGAGGCCTATGCGCAAGACCAGGTCAACTGCTTCCCTTGCTTCGCCGTCAACCCCAGCTAGCGCCAAGGCACGCTCATGCTGCAACACGCTCATCACGTCCTCGATCGCATCGCGCGCCGCCTTGCGGCGCTCGTCAACGACGGGTCCGGCGGCGTTTCGACGGCGCGACTCGAGCACATTCAACCCGAGCTGCTCGCCTTCGCCCGCCACCTCGCGCAGATTCGGGCGGCCGAGGCGCTCGCGGTCTGGGGTCAGCGGCACGGGACGCACGAGGTCGCCCTCGCGCGAACGTATGAGGCGCTCGCCTGCGCCGATCTCTGCCGGTGGACGCGCTTCAACGAGACGGCGCTGGGGCTCGACCCGACGGATCCGCCGTTCTCGCGCTTCGAAGACCGCGCCATCGAGGAGCTGCTCGGCACGCCAGCCCTGTCTGCGCTTGGAAAGGCCATCCTCGAGCGGGACGTCGAGCCCGCCGGCGCGCTGGGCCTCGATGAGCTGCACCGCCAGATCCAGCGGGAGTTCCAGACCTTCGCCGACAAGGAGGTCGCGCCCGTCGCCGAGCACATTCACCGGCACGACGCGCTCATTCCCGAGCCGCTGCTGCGCGCGATGGCCAAGCTCGGCGTCTTCGGCATCTCCATCCCGGAGGACTACGGCGGCTCGTTCGTCGGCCACAAGGCCATGATCCTCGCGACCGAGGAGCTCTCGCGCGCCTCGCTCGGCGCCGGCGGCTCGGTCATCACGCGCCCCGAGATCTGCGCCAAGGCCATCCTCAAGGGCGGCTCGGATGCGCAGAAGCAGGCCTGGCTGCCCGCCATCGCCGAAGGCCGGAAGCTCGTCTCGGTCGCCGTCACCGAGCCCGACGCCGGCTCGGACGTCGCGCGCCTCAAGGCGACCGCCCGCAAGGTCGACGGCGGATATGTGCTCAACGGCGAGAAGACCTGGTGCACCTTCGCCGGTCGCGCCGACTGGCTCTGTCTCTTGGCCCGCACGGGCACCCCGCAGGACGGCCACCGCGGGCTCACGCTCTTTCTGGTCGAGAAGCCGAGCCGCACGTCCGAGGACCACGCACGTGGCGACGGCGGGGAGCACGCATTTCAGTACACGGCCACCTCGCCCGCCGGGCTCGTCGGCACCATGACCGGCAACGCCATCCCCACCATTGGCTACCGCGGCATGCACAGCTTCAGTATCGGGCTCGAGGACTGGTTTGTGCCCGACGACCACCGCATCGGCGCCGAGGGCCAGGGCTTCTATCTTCAGATGGAGGGCTTCGCTGGCGGGCGCATCCAGACCGCGGCGCGCGCCGTCGGCGTCATGGAGGCCGCCTTCCGGAGCGCGCTGAGCTACGTCAAGGACCGGCAGGTCTTCGGCAAGCCGCTCGCCAGCCTGCCACTCACCCAGGTCAAGGTCGCAGAGATGGCGGCGCGCCTCCAGGCCGCCCGGCAGCTCGCCTACGCCGTCGGCGATCTCATGGACGCCGGTGAGGGCCAGTTCGAAGCGTCGCTGGTGAAATTGCTCTCGTGTAAAGACGCCGAGTGGGTCACCCGCGAGGCCATGCAGCTCCACGGCGGCATGGGCTACTCGGAGGAGTACCTGGTGTCGCGACTCTGGCAGGACGCGCGTGTGCTCAGCATCTTCGAGGGCGCCGAGGAGGTGCTGGGTCTGCTCGTCATCGGCCGCCAGCGGTTGGCGGAGGTGTTGAAGTAGCGCCTCCCTCTCGCTCCCCTACTTCGCAGTATACGACTCGCACACGAACGCGAGCTTGTGCGTGCACAGGCGGTCGTTCCAGCGCCCGCTGATCGTCTCGCCAGCCGACGGCGCAAAGGTCTGCACACAGTCCTCATTGCCGCTGTTGTTGGGCTCTCCGGGCGCCCAGTTGAAGTACGTCGCGTTGCTGCCGCCGATCCAGGCGTAGGTGCCCTCGATGGCCGTGTCATTGAGCCCGATCCAGTAGTCTGCCGCCGCGCCGGTGGTGATGGCGCCGTCGAGCCCGAGCACGAACCGCAGGAGCGCCTCCTCGGTGGCATCGCCGATATTGGCCAGGAGATACCCGCGATCGGAGCAGTACGACTGCGCCGTGCTCCAGTCGCGCTTGTCCTGACAGACGAGATACGTGCGTAGCGGCGTGCCCGAGGTGTAGGCGGCGCAGCCACAGGCGTCGTCGTCGTCAGTCTGGCCATCGCAGTCGTCGTCGACCTTGTTGCACACCTCGGTCGTCGCCGCCGCGTCGTCGTTGCAGAGGACCGACTTCAGGTCGGCGGCACAGACAAACTTCCCAGTCTTGCAGCTGTCGGCGTCCGTGCCATCGCAGGGCTGGCCCTTCGTGGGGAAGTCCTCGTCGGTCTGGGCGTCGCAGTCGTCGTCTTTGCCGTTGCACAGCTCGGCGTGCGCCGCCGCGTTGTCGTCGCAGCTCACGCCGAGGTGGTCGGCGCTGCACACGCGCTTGCCGTCCTTGCACTGGTCGGCGTCGTCGCCATCACAGAGCTCGCCGAGGGTCGGAAACGCCTCGTCGGTGAACCCGTCGCAGTCGTCGTCCTTGCCGTTGCACAGCTCGGCGACCGAGGCCGCGTCGTCGTTGCACTCCACGCCGGTGCCGGACTTGGCACAGACCAGCTTGCCGTCCTTGCACTTGTCCTCGTCGCTGCCGTCACAGGCCTCGCCGAGTGTCGTGAAGGTCTCGTCGATGGCGCCGTCACAGGTCTCGTCCTTGCCGTTGCACAGCTCGGCGATGGCCGCAGCGTCGTCGCCGCACACGACCGACTTCCCGTCGGCGGCACAGATGTTCTTTCCGTCCTTGCACTTGTCCGCGTCCGCGCCGTCACACGCGAGTCCCAGACCGACGAAGCCCTCGTCGGTCTCCGTGTCGCAGTCGTCGTCAACGCCATTGCACAGCTCGTCTTTGGGCACGGCGTCGTCGTAGCAGACCTCCTTGCCGCCGATACACGCCACCTGACCGTCCTTGCACTGGTCGGGATCGTCGGGCCCGTCGCACGCGAGTCCCTGGTTCGGAAACGACTCATCGGTCTGCGTGTCGCAGTCGTCGTCCTTGCCGTTGCAGAGCTCGACCTGGTCGCTCGTCGCGTCGTCGCAGCTCAGCACCGCGCCGGCGCAGACCCACTTGCCCTCGAGACAGGCGTCGACGTCGGGACCGTCGCAGTCGAGCCCCTTGGAGGGGAAGTCCTCGTCGACCTTGGTGTCACAGTCGTCATCGGCGTCGTTGCAGACCTCGACCTTGGACTCCTCGTCGTCGGAGCACTCCAGCCCGAGGCCAGTGCAGGTCCACTTGCCATCGGCGCACTTGTCGTCGTCATTGCCGTCGCAGGCTTGACCCTTGGTGACGAAGTCCTCGTCAATTTGGGTGTCACAGTCGTCGTCGAAGTCATTGCAGAGCTCGATGGCGCTCGCCGAGTCGTCGGTGCACGTCACGCCGGTCCCGTCGCAGGTCCACGTGCCAGTCGTGCACTGGTCGGCGTCCGCGCCGTCGCACGCCAGGCCGAGCTCCCCGAAGTCCTCATCGACGAGGCCATCGCAGTCGTCGTCCTGAAAGTTGCACAGCTCGACGTGGGGCGTCGTATCCCCGGTGCAGACGAGGCCCGTGCCGTCGCAGGTCCACTTGCCGTCCTTGCACTGATCCGCGTCGGCTCCGTCGCATGCGGCGCCCTTGTCGCCGAAGGTCTGATCGATCTGCCCGTCGCAGTCGTCATCCAGGTCGTTGCACAGCTCGAGGGTGTCTCCGGACGTGTCGGAGCACGACACCTTCCCAGCCGCGCACTGCAGCTCGCCTTCGGCGCAGCCGTCGGCGTCGGGACCATCGCAGGTCACGCCCTTCTCGGCGTAGGTCTCGTCGGTGTCTCCGTCGCAGTCGTCGTCCTTCTCGTTGCAGAGCTCCACGGTATCCCCCGACTCATCGGTACACGCGAGCTTGCCGTCGGTGCAGACGGTCGTCCCCTCCGTGCACTGGTCTTCGTCCGGTCCGTCGCACGCGGCGTCCTTCTCGGAGTAGGTCTCGTCGGTCTCCGTGTCGCAGTCGTCGTCTTTGCCGTTGCACTCCTCAGGCACGTCGCCGGTCGTGTCCGAGCACACGAGCTTGCCCGCCTCACAGCTCGTCGTGCCTTCCTTGCACAGGTCGGCATCGGCGCCGTCGCACGCGGCGTCCTTCTCCGGGTAGGTCTCGTCCGTCTCCGTGTCGCAGTCGTCGTCTTTGCCGTTGCACTCCTCCGGCACGTCGCCGGTCGTGTCCGAGCATACGAGCTTGCCCGCCTCACAGCTGGTCGTGCCTTCCTTGCACAGGTCCGCGTCCGCGCCGTCGCACCCCTCAGCCAGGCCCGCGATATCCTCGTCGGTCTTGCCGTCGCAGTCGTCGTCCTTGCCGTTGCAGGTCTCGGCGCTCGTGGCCGCGTCATCGCTACACGCCGGCTTGCCCGCGTCGCAGACCGTCTTACCGTCCTTGCAGCTGTCCGCGTCGGGACCGTCGCATGGCTCGCCCAGGCCGACGGCGTCCTCGTCGATCTTGCCGTCGCAGTCGTCGTCGCTGCCGTTGCACGCCTCGGCCTCGGGGTGCGCCGCCGAGCAGGCCCCGAACGCGCCGTCGACGCAGGTACGCAGGCCCTTGCAGGTGCCGTTGGTGTTGATGATCGAGCACGGCTCAGTCGTGCCATTGGCGCACTTGCTCCCCGCAAGGCACGCCTTGATGGGAAGGGCGGTCTCGAAGTCGACCGCGTCCTGGCACGTGAGCCCGTCCGGACAGGTGCCGCAGGTGGTCGTACAGACTCCAGCGACGCAGACGCCATCCGGGTTCCCGACAACGCATGGCGCGGTGGCCTGGCAGGGCGCTCCGGGCCCGGTCGTCACGTCGGGCGCGCCATCCTTCGGAAGCGGCGGCACGTCATTGGCTACTCCGGGGAGCTCGCTCGTTCCTCCGTCCACGGAGGTGACCTCTCCGGTCGTGGTGTTCATCGTCAGCGTTCGTTCCTCGGGCGCCTCGGTGCAGCTGAGCACCAGTCCAAGGCATGCCAAGATGGAGGGGAAGAGCAGAGCCGTTCGGGTCGTCATCTGCCGACGGTACAACGTCATCCGGGAGAACGTCAAGCAAGCGCATCCTCGCGCGTCGTGAATACCAAGACCGCGATGCTCTTACGTCCCATACCGATAGCCGAGGAAGAACAGCATGACGTGCGCCCCTCCGGCGTCGAGCGGGCGCTCCGCGAAGTGGTAGCGGTACTCGACGCCGAGGTAGGGCGCCTTGTGCTCCCACAATAGCGGGATCGTCAGGCCCACGCCGGTCGTGCCCGCCACGCGGACCTCGCTGCGCGTGTCGCCCGAGGAGCCGCCGATGAGCATGCCGAAGGTGAAGTAGAGGTCGAAATATCGGAACAGCGTGACGTCTTTGCTGTCCTTCGGGCCCTTGACCGGGATGAGGTCACACGGGTGGAGCTGAATCCCGAGCTCCAGGTAGGCCCCCGTGAGCCGACCCGGGGCCTGGCCCTCGGGGAAGACGCGCAGGCGCTCGAAGCCGATGCCGCTGTAGGCGCCGAGGCCGAACACGGAGGCCTGAACCCGCAGCACGATGTCGCCGAAGTGCGGCTCCGGCGACTTGAACGACGCACCAGCGCCGATCTCGATGTGCGCGGGGAGCCAGAACCACGCCACGGCGGCCGCGGGGCGTGCGAGCGCGGCCAGAACGAGGGCAGTCAATAGAGTACGGCGCAAGGCAGATGGGGTCATCACGCGCCTAGCATGGCGGTCGGGCGCAGCGCGGGCAACCGCCGCACGGCACGAGCGACGGCGAGGCTCAGGGGAGCTTGATCCGCGCGACATTCTTTCCGTCGAAGTAGTAGGCATGCGTTGTGTCGATCACGAGGCGCCGTAGGTCGAGTGAGCCCCAGGACTTGGTGGTCGCCACGGTGAAGACGACGTAGTTTGAACCATTTGGCTCCACGCTGAAGAGCAAGGGGCTGCCATCGGCTTCGCCAACACGGCCGATCGCGCGCCCGCCGGTCACAGCGAGCACCGCTCCTGGTGCCGTTTTTCTCGACGAGCGGGCCCAGCTTCCGGAAGTGAGCCCGAGCCCCACGGACTCGGGGCGTGACTCAGCCCACTTCCAGGAGAACAGCGCCATGACGGACCTGAGCCTCTCTCCCGTGCCTCGGTCGAACACGCGATCCGCGGGCTTCCGGGGCCTCGCCTCTCGCGGCGCGCGCTGCGCCCTGTCGGCGGCCTTGGCGGCGACGCTGCTCGGCGCGCTGGGATGCGCGGGCGGGGTAGCGCCCAAAGAGATGAACATCCCCTCGAAGAAGCAGAAGAACCCGGGACTCACGCTCGCGACACCGCCGCAGGATACGGGAGCGCGGGCGATGGAGATCCCGTCGAAAAAGCAGAAGAACCCGGGACTCGCCGCGCCGGAGCGAGCCGACGAGTGCGCCGACGACAGCGACTGCGCCGATGGGCTCGTGTGCCTCGTCAACGCCGATGGCGTCGCGGTGTGCGACTCCGACGACGAGACGGCGGCCCACCTCGCGCGATAGCGCCGCTACCCGCTGCCGCGGCCGTCGTCCGATCGCAGGGCGAAGGGCGAGCGGTCGACGAGGTGGCCAGCGGACGCGCCTCCCTCGACCAGATCCGCGGTCACCACGGCGGCCTTCCCGAAACGGGCGGCGATGTCGTCGAGCGTGGCATTCAGTCGACGGCGTTCGGCCTGGGCGGGCGCGTCGAAGAGCGACAGCTGGCCGGCGCTCGGGGTCAGCTCGTGCGCCGAGACGCCCGTCAGCCGCACGGCGCGGGTGAGAGGCACCTTGGCGAGCAGCGCGCCAACGGCCGCGAACAGCGCGTGACCGTCATCGGTCGCGGGATCGAGGCGCACGTGCCGCGAGAGCGACTGAAAATCGGCGAACTTCAGCTTGAGCTCGACGCCGCGCGCGAACAGGCCCGCGCGCCGCAGCCGCCGCGCCACACGCAGCGCCTGGGCGTGAAGGTGCACCCGGAGCCGCGCCGGATCGCGGACGTCCTCTTCGAAGGTGTCCTCGGCGCCCACGCTCTTGGCGTGGCGATCGGGCACGACGGGACGGCCGTCGTGGCCCTGTGCCAGCGCGCGCAGGTGCCGCCCGAGATCACCCAGCGTGCGGACGAGCCACGTGGGGTCGACGGCGGCGACGTCTCCGATGGTCCTGAGCCCAGCGGCCAAGAGCACGGCCTCCGTCTTGGGACCCACGCCCCAGAGCCGGCTGACCGGCAGCGGGGCGAGGTACGCAATGACGCCGTCGGGAGGCACCTCGCGTTGGCCGTTGGGCTTGGCGTGGTCCGACGCGATCTTGGCGACGAACTTCACCGACGCGATTCCGGCCGACGCAGCGAGCCCGACCTCGTCGAAGATGCGTCGCCGGATCTGGCGCGCGATGGTCGCCGGGGGCCCGAAGAGCGACACGGACGCCGTCACGTCGAGGAACGCCTCGTCGAGCGACAGCGGCTCCACCTCGGGCGTCACGTCATGGAAGATGCCGAAGACCGCCTCGCTCGCCGCCACGTAGGCCGCAAAGCGCGGCGGGACGACGATGGCCTGGGGAGCGCGCCGCACCGCCTGAGCCATGGGCATGGCGCTCTTGACGCCGAATGGCCTCACCTCATAGGACGCGGCGAGTACGACGCCACGCTGCGGGTGTCCACCCACGATGACGGGCTTGCCCCTCAGCTCGGGCGCATCGCGCTGCTCGACGGACGCATAGAAGGCGTCGAGGTCGACATGCACGATGGCGCGCGGGGTCATCGAGACAGTCTAGCGCAGTCCACCGACCGCGGGCGACGTACAGGTCTTCGAGGGCGCCCTCGAGCGCCGCGAGTTGCGCCAAGCGCACTCGGCACGGACATCGTGAAACAGGCGTGTGGCGCCAACCGCGCGGCGCCACGCTCACGTTCTGCCGACGGCCAGCTCAGTTGATCTGCTGGAGTGCGAGCCGTACCTCGAGCGCCGCGCCATCGCGGCGGACGGTCACAATGACCTCGTCGCCGACGCGCTTGCTGTCGAGCGCCTTGTAGAGGTCGTTCATGTCCTTCACGGGCGCGCCGTCGATGGCGGTGACGATGTCGCCGGGCACGACGCGGCCAAAGACGTCCGTACGCGCGCCGCGCAGGCCGGCCTTGGCCGCGGCACTCCCCGGAGCGACGTCGCGGAGCATGACGCCGTCCGTGCCGAAGCGCCGCGCCACGTGGTCGTCGAAGACGGCGACGCCCAGCCCCGGCTTCTGCACCTTGCCGAAGCGGATGAGCTCGGGGACGATGCGGTTGACGGTATCCACAGGCACCGCGAAGCCCACGCCGGCGTAGGCGCCCGAGGGGCTATAGATGGCGGTGTTGACGCCGATGAGGCGCCCGGCGCTGTCGAGCAGCGGCCCGCCGGAGTTGCCCGGGTTGATGGCCGCGTCCGTCTGGATGACGCCCAACAGCGGACGTCCGGTGACCGACTGAATCTCGCGACCCAGTCCGCTGACGACACCGGTCGTGAGCGTCTGGTCGAAGCCGAACGGGTTGCCGATGGCGTAGACCTTCTGGCCCACTTGGAGGTCCTGCGACGTGCCCACAGGGATGGCGCGCAGCTTCTCCGCTGGCGCCGTGATGCGCAGCACGGCCAGATCTTTGTCGGGCGCGGCGCCGACGAGCGCGGCCTCCCAGTCGGAGTGGTCGGACAAGGTGACGCGGGCCCCTGCGGCGTCCTTGATCACGTGGAAGTTGGTGACCACGTGGCCCCCTCCGTCCCACACGAAGCCCGTGCCGACACCCTGCGGGATGGCCGTCACGTCCAGGCTCCACGCGTCGCGGCGCACAGCGAGGCTCGTGATGTAGACCACCGAGGGCGACGCCGCCTTGAACAGCGCGATGGTGCTCTTCTCGTCCTCGAGCAGGTCCCCGCGGGGCGCGACCTCGCGCGGAGAGACGCCGTCCATCGCCGCCTCGTGTCCCGACCACAGGCGTATGGCGAGGACGACGAGGCCCACGACGGCCAGCGCGTAGACCGCGCGACGCAGGTGCTTGAGGGGCAGTTCGCCAGGACGCTCCATGGAGGCTCCTTCCCCGGCATCGCGGGGCGCGCGAAGTTTAGGGCAACGGCTATTTCTGCCAAGCTCAGCTTCTGCCAAGCGGGCGACGTGGCACGACAGTTGCTTGTTTGAGATGGGGTCAACGCGCTGTTGACGCTGCAAATCCTTGACTCGCTCCCGCCTCGGTGCCAAGTTGCCGCGACGCGAGTGAGGCCGCTGTTGGGAACGAGGTTCGAGATGATGGACGGTGGACGAAGCGAAGAGCTCTGCGTGAGCGAGGCGATGGCCGCCGCGCCGGCGGGGCTGCAGCCCTCGGCCTTTACCCGCGCGGTCAGTCCGTATCGCGCCGCGCCCTCGCTCGAGCGCATCGACCCGCACTCGGCGCAGGAGCCGCTCAAGCTCGACTGGAACGAGTCGACGATCCCGCCGTCGCCGCTGGTGCTCGAGCGCATCCACGCGTTCCTCCTCAATACGCATCACCTCAATTGGTACCCCGACCTGCGCGCCGCCGAGCTCGGCGCCCGCCTGGAGCGCTACACGGGCGCCTCGGCCGAGCAGCTCCTGGTCACTGCCGGCAGCGACGCGGCCCTCGAGGTGCTGTGCCAGACGTATCTCGACCCGGACGACGAGGTGGTCGTGCCCTCGCCGACCTACACGCACTTCCTGGTCTACGCGGCCGCGCGTGGCGCCCGGTTGCGGCAGGTCTACGGCAAGGACCCGTTCGTCCGCCCCGACGAGGCCATCCTGAGCGCGCTCGGGCCGCGCACCAAGGTCGTCTACCTCGTCTCACCGACCAACCCGACCGGCGTGGTCTACTCGCACGAGTTCATCGCGCGCGTGGCGCGTGCCGTGCCGCAGGCGCTCGTCATCGTGGATGAGGCCTATCACGAGTTCTCCGGCGAGACCGCGCTGCCGCTGGTGCACACGTACTCCAACGTGGTCGTGACGCGCACGTTCTCCAAGAGCTTCGGTATCGCCGGCCTGCGGATCGGGTACCTCGTCGCCTCGCCGGAGGTGGTGTCGGCCGTACGGCGGGTGTTCAACGCCAAGAGCGTCAACGTGCTGGGGCAGATCGCGGCCTCCGCCGCGCTGGACGACCTGGAGTACCTCTACTCCTACGTCAGCGAGGTCCGCGCGGCGCGCCCGGAGCTCGTGGCGTTTCTGCGCAGCCGTGGCCTGTTGGCGCGGGAGACACCGGCCAACTTCGTCATGGTACGGGTACCCAACCCGCGCGCGTTCGTGGCGCTCTGCGAGGAAGAGGGCGTCTACCTCCGCGATCGCAGCATGGACTCGCAGCTCGAGGGCTACGTCCGCGTGACGGTGGGCACCCGCCGGCAGACACAGGACCTGTGCGACCGCCTGGGCCGCGTCCTCGATCGCCTTGCCGCTCTCTAGCGCGCCGCACCGCCGCACACTCCTCTTCGACATGGATGGCGTGCTCGTGGAGACGCGCGCGTCGTACCATCGCGCGGTCCTCGAGACCGTGACGCGCACCTTGCCGCTGGCGTTTGGTCGCTCGGCGCCGGCGATGGACGGCGGCTGGGTCACCGCGATGAAGCGGGCCGGCGGCTTCAACAACGACTGGGATCTCACGGCCGCGCTCGTGCGGGGCCTGGTCGAGCGGCCGGCGTTCGACATCCTGCGCTACGCCGACGAGCTCGCGCTCTGCGGCGGCGGCCTGGCCGCGGTCGATCGCGTGCTCGGCGTCAGCGAGGATCCGCGCTTCGACCCGCGCGGCCGCCTCTACGACCTCTTTCAGGAGCTCTACCTCGGCGAGGACCACTATCGCCGCATCGAAGGGCGCCCGCGAGCGCTGGTGAGTGACCTGGTCGACGGCCTCATTGCCACCGAAGCCTGGCTGCTTCCGGAGTCAGAGCTCGACGCGCTGCCGCGTGAGAACCGACTCGGCATCGTGACCGGACGGCCGCGCGCGGAGGCGCACGTGGCGCTCGACCGCAGCGGCCTCGGCGCGCGCTTCGAGGTCGTGGTGACCCATGACGACGTCGTCACGGCGCGTGCGCACGGCAAGCCCGACCCGTGGCCGCTCCAGCGCGCGCTCGGGCTGCTCGGCGCCTCGGCCGACACCGCGGCGTACCTGGGCGATCAACCGGACGACATGCGGGCCGCCCTCGCCGCGGGGATGACGCCCATCGGCATCGACGGCGGCGATCCCGCGCAGCGCGCCGCCCTGAGCGCGGCAGGCGCCGTGGAGAGCTACGGCGAGGTCACGACCGCGCTGCGCCTGAGCCCCTATGCTTGCCCTGGTCGGCGCGCGTAGACCGCGTCGAACGCGGCCTCCAACGCGGCGTTCGCGCCACGCAAGCCCTCGACCACGGCGTGGGCCCACGCAAAGTACTCCACGCGCCGTTGAAGCTCCCACGAGGTCGGCGGCCGCTCCAGGATGTCGGTCACGTTGGCGAGCTTGTCGGCGAGCTTGAGCTGCTTGGCGCGCTCGGAGAGGTGCGGCGCGTGCTCCACCTGCCGTCGCTTGCGCTCGTCTTTGGCCAGGGACTTGTCGTCAGTGACCTCCAGCACGAGCGCGGTCACGGCGTCACCGAAGCGCTCACGCAACTCGTCGGGCGTAACCCCGACGTCCTCGACCGTGTCATGGAGGACCGCCGCGCACAGCAGCTCCACGTCGGTCACGCCGCCCACCGACGAGAGCAGGTGAGCCACGCGCACCGGATGATTGATGTAGGGCTCCGCGTCGCTGCCTTTGCGGCGCTGGTCCTTGTGACGCTCGGCCGAGAAGTCCACGGCGGCGAGCAGGAGCGTGAGTGCGGTCATGGTCAAAACTCCGCGGAGCGGGCGAGGCCAGCGAACTTCGTGTACTCGCCGACGAAAGCGAGCTTGGCCGTATCGGTCGGGCCATTGCGCTGCTTGCCGACGATGATCTCGGCGACGCCCTTGTCCTCCGTGTCGGGGTGATAGTACTCGTCGCGATAGACGAACATGATGACGTCGGCGTCCTGCTCGATGGCGCCGGACTCGCGGAGATCCGAGAGCATCGGCCGCGTGTCGGTCCGCGCCTCGAGGCCGCGGTTGAGCTGCGAGAGCGCGACCACGGGCAGGTTGAGCTCCTTGGCGAGCGC
>SXGT01876453.1_pt1 | contig 19924 bp, 14 predicted proteins | sample 3176221 | NCBI WGS metagenome assembly SXGT01 (sample SAMN11356862, study PRJNA531348) | freshwater metagenome | isolation source: freshwater sample F1-120 | place: China: Fuxian Lake, Yuxi | collected 2017-12-25
CAGCAGGAGCCGGGGCAGCGCCTTCAGCAGGAGCCGGGGCAGCGGCTTCACCAGGAGCCGGGGCGGCGCCAGCGGCCGGGGCGGCGCCAGCGGCCGGAGCGGCGCCTTCAGCAGGAGCAGGGGCAGCGCCTTCAGCAGGAGCCGGGGCAGCGGCTTCACCAGGAGCCGGGGCGGCGCCAGCGGCCGGAGCGGCGCCTTCAGCAGGAGCAGGGGCAGCGCCCTCGGCAGGGGCCGGGGCGGCGCCTTCAGCAGGAGCCGCGCCTTCGGCCGGAGCGGCGCCAGGAGCCGGAGCTGCGCCCTCCATCTGCGCCACGGCCTCCGCGAGGGCATCGCGGGCTTGCCCGGGCGGCAGCGTGTTGAGCACGGCCTGGATCTTCTCCTTCGACGGGAGGTCCTTCGCGAGCGCCAGCCCGTAGGCGGCGAGGAACTGGACCTCTCGGTTCGGGTCGTCGATCAGCGCCTTGTAGGAAGACGCGTCCTGCTTCTTGTTGATGAGGTAGGCCAGCGCCATGCGGCGGACCTGCCAGTCCCCGTCCTTGAGGAAGGGCTGAACCGCCGAGGGCTCGACGTCGATCTGGAGCTGCATCGCCACGTCCAGCGCGACCTCGCGCACGGTGGCGTCGGCGTCCTTCAGCGCCTTGAGGATCTCCGCCGCTCCCTGAGCGCCCGCGGTGGTCGCGATCACCTGCACGGCGACGGAACGAACGATGGGGTCGCTGTCCTCGAGGCCCTTACGGAGGCCCTGGAGCGCCGCCTCGGCGTCCGGACCCTGGAGGATCGGCGGCTTGTCGGCGGCCCCAGCCGTGAGCTCACCGAGAACCCGGAGGGCGGTGGTGCGCGCCGGGATCTCCGCGTGGGCGAGCAGCTTGGTGAGTCGCGCAAGCTGCGTGGGGTCCTTCGACTCGCCCACGAGGCGCGCCATCCACGCGCCATAGAGACCGTGGAACCACCCGATCTGGCCCAGCAGGCGCTCGTAGTGCTCCCGGCTGGTCTCACGAGAGCCGGCGGGGCGCGCCTCGAGGCCCTTCCGAGCCGCCTCGAGCAGCGTCCCCACTTTTCCGCAGGCTGCGTCGATGGTCTCCAGGTTCTGGACGTACGCAACCACCTGCGCCTGACGGTCGCTCTGCTGCGTCTGGACCTGCTCCACGAGCCCGCCCTCGATCTCCTCGTCCTTCTTGGCGGCGGTCTTGTCGAACTTCTTGATGGCGTCCACGCACTGGGTGACGGCCTCGTCGAGGTCTTTGCCGCTCTCGAGCAGATCACGCTGCACGAGAGAGTCGGCCTGCTTGGCGCGGAGCCGCAAGAGCGCCTTGGTCACGTCGTACTCGAGGGTCTCCGCCTTCGTGAGGACGGGGATCACCTCCTCGGCGGCTCGGTAATGGAACGACAGCGCGAGGTAGAAGCGCTTGTTCTCGAGATCTGGATCCGCGTCAGCCGACTTGTCCTTCGGGAGCGTGAGCCCCACGAAGTTCATGGAGCCCGACAGGGTCTCGAGGTCGGACTCGACCACCCGCCACGTCATCTTCCCCATCGACGCGCGCTTGTACTCCTCGAGCTTGTCCTGAACCTGCTGGAGGAACAGCGGCACGTTCTTGATGCCGCCCTGGTCGACCTCGGCCCCCTGAGGCGCCAGCTGCTTCGGGAGCTTGGCGGACCGGTAGAACCGGATCTCGAGGCCCTCCATCGCGCCCACTGCGCCGACGCTCGCCTCGGAGAGCGAGTTGACGCTGTTCTGGGTGAGGTCGACGCGCTTGTATGTGGTGCGGCCGAACCAGTTCGCGCCCGCAAGGAGCGCGCCCACGCCAACCACCATCAGGAAGGCGTTGAGAAAACTCTGGAACTTCTTTCCCTTTGTTACGGCGCTCATCAGGTCCACCTACGGCTCTCGAGGCTGTACGTACCCACGACGACAGAGACAATGGTGATTGACAGGTAGTAGACGATACCTCTGGTATCGAGCACGCCCTTGGCGATCGTCTCGAAGTGATCGCGCATGCTCAGCGTGGCAATGGCGTCCCGCCACCCCTCGTTGAACACGCCGACCAGCTTGTCGAGGCCGTAGAGCAGCCCGCAGAGCATCGCTCCGAGGAGGAACGCCACGATCTGGTTGCGCGTCCACGCGCTGGCCATGAGCCCAAGCGCCAGGAACGCGGTGCCCACGAGGACGAGCCCGATGTACCCACCGATGACGGGCCCGAGGTCGAGCGACCCGTGGAGCTTGATGGCCAGCGGGTACGCGGCGGTGAGCCCCAGCGTCACGAAGAGGAACAAGACGGCTCCGAGCAGCTTCCCGAGGATGAGCTCCACGTCGCGGATGGGCATGGTGATGAGCATCTCGAGGCTCCCCGTGCGCTTCTCCTCGGCGATGAGCCGCATGCTGATCGCAGGCAGGAGCCCGATGAACAGCCATGGCACCCACTCGAAGAACGGGCGCATCGTGGCCTGCCCTTGCTCGATGAACTCTTCCTGCCAGAAGAACAACGCCCCGAGGGCGAACAGGAAGATGGTGATCGCGAAGTACGCGATCGGCGAGTTGAAGAAGGAGGCGAACTCCCGCTTTCCGATGGCCCAGATGTTCCCCATGAACAGGCTCCGCGAGGGTCGTTCAGACCCAGAACGAAAGGTGTTGGTGGCACCGCGAGGAGGCGACGCCCGGCTGGGCGCGCCTCGGGCGGCCGTTAGTACTGAGTGAGGCGGTGGAAGAGCTTCTCGAGGTCTGCCACGTCGCGCTTGAGCTCGCGGACCACCCAGGCGCCCCGTGCCGCCACGCCGAAGATCGCCTCGGAGACGTCATTGTCGGCTGTGGTGGTGACCGCAAACCGCGAGACGCCGCCGTCAGTGGACAGCTCGGTGACACTGGTCACGCCGGCGATGTCGTTGAGCTCGCTCCGCGCGCGATACGGCTCCACGCCGTCGGGGAGCCGCGTACTCACGAGGTAGCGGGTGGACTCCCGGCCCTGCCGTTCGAGCTCCTCGACCGTGCCGTCTGCCACCTTGGAGCCCCGCGCGATGATGATCATGCGCGAGCAGATGGCCTGAACCTCGGGGAGGTTGTGGGTGGAGAGAATGATCGTGTGCTCTCGACCCAGGTCGCGGATGAGCTTGCGGATCTCCACGATCTGGTTCGGGTCGAGACCGCTGGTGGGCTCGTCCAGGACGAGGACGGGCGGCTCGTGGATCAGCGCCTGGGCCAGCCCGACACGTTGCCGATAGCCCTTGGAGAGCTCGCCGATGTTCTTCTTGATCATGGGCCCGAGGCCCACCATCTCGACGATCTTGCCCACGCGGGCGCGGCGGGTGGCGCGCGGCACGCGCCGGATCTCGCAGATGAACTGCAGGTACTCGACGATGCCCATGTCCGGGTACATGGGCGCGTTCTCAGGGAGGTAGCCGATGTTGCGGCGGACCTCGAGGCTGTTCTCGAAGCCGTCGTGGCCGGCGATAGCGAAGCGCCCCGACGTGGCCGAGATGTAGCCCGTGAGGATCTTCATGGTGGTGGTCTTCCCGGCGCCGTTCGGCCCGAGGAAACCCACGATCTCACCCTTGCCAACCGAGAACGTGATGCCCTGAAGCGCCTCGAAGTCCCCGTAGAACTTGCGCAGGTCGGCCACTTCAATCATCGGCCTACCCGTTACTGCTGCCCCCGTCATGCCCTCTCCTCACGTAACCCGGATCCTGCCGGGACGACGTCGCCGCGCTCAAACCCAACGGCCTGCGGAATATTCCCGAAGCTGGACGCGGCGCGTGGGCGCGGAAAATAGGCCCACAGGCGAACCTGTCAACCACAGGGCGCGTCTGGCGCCCCTGGGCCGGGTGTGCTTTCCTCCTTCACATGCGAATCGCTGGTGCGCTGAAGGAGTTCCTGCTGTACCGCGGGCTGTGGGCCAAGCCCCGACAGGCCGACCCCGAGGCGTCGTGGGAGAAGCCGGCACCCGCGGGCCCCGAGCTGCCGCCATTCGTCCCGGGCCCCGCGGATGGCGCCTTCGATCACCCCGTGGTCGACCCCGAGGCTACGGAGCTGGCGCAGGCGATCCCGTCGCTCGGCCGCAAGAAACACCCCCACCGGAACGACCACGAGCGCGTGGTCATCCGGGTCGAGCACGAAGCGTCCCGCCCACCCAAGGGGTGAATGCAGCCCGGTGAGAGCGCGCCCTGGAGCTCACTCCCGGGACCACCCCCAACGCGCCAGCCCCCCTCCTCGTCGCTAGGCGGGCATTCGAAAACGAAGCGAGTAGTAGAAGCGGCTCACCTGCTCGGCGAGCACATCGGTGGCGCCGGCCGGCACAGCTTCGACCGGGCAATGGGGCGCCGCGTCATAGAACGTGAGCGCCCGAAACAGGGCCCATCGCACCGGACCGAGGCCAGGCTCCAGCTGTTCGTCGACCACCACGATCGGAGTACCGGGCCGCGCCACGCGGCCGAGCTCCGCGAGGGCAGCAGCCGGGTCTCGAAATCCTCCGATGCCCCCCACGTGGAAGACCCGATCGAAGTCGGCGTCTCGGAAGGGCAGCGTGTGGGCATCACCCTGGACGAGGTGGACGTGGCGATAGCCGAGCTTTCGTACCCGACGACGCGCCCCCGCCAGCATCCCTATCGAGAGATCGAGCCCCCACACCTCGACGCGGCCCCGCAGCGCAGGGGGCAGCGCCGCCTCGATTCGAGGGAGGTTCGCGCCGGTGCCCACCCCGACCTCGAGGATCCGCACCGGCCGGTCCATGGGCAGCGCGTGGAGCTCGAGGCGGCGCATGTAGCCCTCGCGCAACGACTCCTCCGAGCCGGCCCCTTGCATCAACGGAAGTAGAAAACGGACGGCGGGGTCGTGGAGCCGCGGGAGCCCGTCGTAGAACCGGCGCATGAGGCGGTCCGGGCCGCGAACCCACTCCTCCCTGCCGAGCCGTGGTAGGCCGTCCCGGATCGGCCACGGCGCGCAGCTCGCGCACTCCAACGCATCGCCCCGCCGGACGAACTCACGGCGGCAGACAGGGCACTGAAGGCGAGCGATATCGCCGCTCCACTCACCCATCGACTGCCTCGAAGCCGGCGCCGAGCGCCTCGAGCCGCGCTCTTGCTTCCGCGAGACCAGCACCCCGGATCCGTGCCACCTCCAAGGCCGCGCGGGCGCCCTCATAAGGCGTCCCGATCCGCTCCGCGGCGCGCTCCGCCGCTTCGAACGACTCCAGCGCCGCCCGGGTGTCTCCGCCTGCCGCCTGGGCGACGCCGGTCCACAGCGGGGCGTGCGCGGCGCCGAAGGGGAACGTCTTGGCGAACGCGCGCATCGCCTTCACCACCTGCAACGCGGGCTTCCGAGCGCCCGGGTCGCCTCTGCGCCAGAGGGTGATGAACACCTCAGCGAGAGCCGCCGTGCTCTGTTGCGTCCAGTACGCCACGGGCCTCACCCCCGCGACCTTCGGCAAGACCCCCATGGCGACCTCTCGCGCGGCATCCGCCTCGCCCGTCCGCAGCAGGGCGAGCGCCCTGAGGCCCTCCAGCCACACGACCTCCGAGGCCATGCCCTTTTGAGCCGTCCATTCGCGCGCGGCCTCCAGCAGGGGCCGGGCAGTTCCGGCCTCCCCGAGTCGCAACAGGGCCTCCGCCTGCCCGAACAGGCTCCAAGTGCCGGTCTGGGCCGAGCCGCTCTTTTGAGCTGACACGCGCACCGCTGACCAGAGCTGGGCCGAGGGCCGGAAGCGCCCTGAGTAAAAGAGCGTCTTGGCGAGGATCGCCATGGCCTCCTCCCTCAGGCGAAGGTCGCCGATGCGCTCGGCGATCTCGATCGCGCGGCGGAGACGCGCCTCGCCCTCTACCCAGCGCGCGATGTAGATGTCGTAGACGCCCACGCGTGAGAGGACGTACGCCTCCGCGCCCGGCGAGCCCGACTCGGTGACCACGCGTAGAGCGCGCTCGGTCCAAGCCTGGCAGATCCCGTGGAGCGGCACGGTGCCGAGCACGATGCTCATCGCCGCGTACGCTCGCCCGAGCTCGGCAGAAGGGCCGGCCGGCTCCGCGGTGTTGAGCTCGCGGAGGCCGGAGTCGAGGCAACCGAGCGCGTCCTCGCCGTAGATGCACACCTCGGTGATGCGGTTCAGCACACGCGTGGCTTGGAGGCGGCTTTCACGCTCGGCGGCGGGCGCGGGTCTCGGCCACCACCGCTGCCCCATCCGGACGAAGACCTGGCGTAGCAAGCTGCCCACCTGGCCCAGGATCCCGCCGGGGAGCGGGCGTCCGAGCAGGGCCAGCGCCTCACGGCCGTGTACCCGACAGGCCGCCAAATTCCCCTGGCGGAACTGACCCTCCGCGAGCTGTCGCCGCCACGCCCCGATCCGAGACCCATCGGCGAGCACCTCGGCGGGGCTGATCGCGAGCGCCCGTTCGAACGCCTCGACGGCCTCCTGATTCGCGTAGCTCTCGAGCGCCTGCCCGCCGGCGCGCTCCAGATATCCCACGGCCTGGAGACGCTCCTGGGCGTGCTCCCAGTGGTGCGCGAGCACGGACCACGACGCGGGGTCGTCCCTCCGGCCGTGCGCCTCGTACCACGCGGCAACTTTCCGATGCAGCTCGCGCCGCTGCGCCACCAGCATCAGCTCGTAGACGGCGTCTTGGGTCAGCGCGTGTTTGAAGAGGAAACGCTCCCCGCCCAGGGGACGCACGAGATCGAGCTCGACGAGGGGCTCGAGCTGCCCTGGGGTGCCCAGAACATCGTCGAGCAGCGCTCGCTCGAACGTACGACCGATGACGCTCGCGACCTTGAGCAGCAGCTGAGACGCGAGGTCGAGCCGATCCACGCGAGCGGTGACGACCCCTTTCACCGTCTCGGGGAGCGCCGTCTTCACCAGCTCGCCCACGGGGACCGCAATACGCAGCGCGTCTCCTTCCACGACCACACGACCGAAGTCTCGAAGGGCCAGCGCGAGCTCCTCGGAGAACAGCGCGTTTCCTGCGCCGCGTTCGAACACGAGCCTCGCCACCTCGTCCGGGACATCCCTAACCGCGAGGCGCTGCCGTACGAGGGTCCGGGTATCCTCGAAGTCGAGCCCCTCGAGCTGGACCGTGGCGGTGGTGGGCAGCTTGCGGAGCTCGCCGAGCTCGGGCGGCACGCTCTCGCCGAAGGGGCGCGACGAGACGATGAGCGAGATCGGGGCCACCTCGGCGGCCACACGGACCAGCAGCGCCCACGACTGCGTGTCGAACCAATGCGCGTCCTCGAGCACCACGAGGAGCGGGTGTTCGCCAACCGACCGCGCGAGGACGCGGCACAGGAGCTCCTGCGTCTTGTTGGCGCGGGCCTCGCCGGTCATGTGGCGCGTGACCTCGGTCTCCGAGAGCTCGAGGGGCAGCACCACGTCCAGGAGGGGGGCCAGCTCGGGCTGCTCGAGGGCCGCAGCCAGGGCCGCCCCATCAGCCGCCGCGTCCCCGAACAGCTGAGCGAAGACGGCGCGCCACGCGCGGTAGGGTGTGGCGCGGTCGATCGAGTCGCCGGCGCCGACGAACACGTTGGCCCCGAGCCGCTTCGCCTGTTCCACGGCCTCATCTACGAGCCGCGACTTTCCGACCCCCGGCTCGCCGACCAGAACAACGGCAGTGGAGTCGCCTCGTCGAAGGAGGCCCTGGATCGCCTCGGAGAGCACCGCGCGTTCGGCCGTCCGACCCACCATCGCCGTGCGCGGTCGGACGGTGAGCCGCGCCTCGCCCGTGGGCTGGAAGGTGGGAGCGGCAACCGCCTTGCCCTTGAGCTGTAGGGTGGGCCCCTCGCGAAAGACGTGGAGCGACCGCGCGGAGGCGTGCGTGATCTCGTCGACGAGGATGCCGTCGGAGTGCTCCATGATCCGCGCGGCCAGGTTTACCGAAGCGCCGATCATCGTGTACTCGGCGCGTCCTTCGCTCCCGACGGCGCCGCAGAACGCGGTCCCCGTGGCGATACCCACACGGACGCGCTGGCCCATCGCCAGCAGTTGCTTCTGAATCCCGAGCGCCGCGTGCACCGCGCGAGCCGGGTCGTCTTCGTGGCTCAGCGGCGGCAACCCGAAGGCGGCGACCAAGACCGCGCCCTTCTCGTCCACGGAGACCTTGTTGATACTGCCGTCCACCGCGTAGACCACGGCCTGAATCGCGGCCACGATCGCTTGCGCTCGCTCGATCCCCTCGTCGCTGGGGTCTTCCGCGGCCGGGAGGGCGGCGAACAGCACCGCCACGCGGCGCAGCTCCCCGAGCCACGCGGACTGGCCGGCGGCGAGGCGCGCAAGCACCACACCCGGTAGATACGAGCGGAGCGCGGCCGACACCGCGGCCGGAGGGACCAGCGCCAGCGCTTCGACGCGGCGGGGCGAGCTCGCGGGCGGCGGCTCGACCTCGAGCCCGAGCACGAGGTGGGCGCCCTCGACGGGCGAGACCGTCCCAAGGCGAATACTCCCCGGCACCAGCGCAGCGGCGCTCTCGGAGACCACCACCTGGCCCGGCTCGGTGCCTCGCTTGAGGGCCGCCAGGTGCTGTAGTGGCGCCCCGAGGACCAGCGGCTCCCAGCGATCGAGCACGCCACCAAGCTGGGTGAGCGCGAGCTCGCCCGCGGACACGCACAGCCGCACGGTGAGCCGCTCGTCACCCGCGATGTGAGCTGGCGCCGCCCACGTCCCGAAGCGCTCTTGGACCGCCAAGGCCCCACGCAGAGCACTCAGGACCGCGGCGGGGAGCTCGGACGCGGTGGCCGCCGGCCAGATGGCGAGCAGCGCGTCCCCGGCGAACTTCACGACGTCGCCGCCCTGGTCCGTCACCAGCTCGACCAGAGGCCCGAAGTAGGCGTCGAGGCAGTCGCGAAGGGCCTCGGCGCCGTTGGTCGACGCGGCCGCCAGCCGTTCGGTTAGAGCCGTGAAGCCCGAGATGTCGGCGAAGAGGACCGCCGCCGGAAGTCTTTCGACCACAGCGCCCGGGTGCGGCCGCGGATCGCGCGCCACGCGGTGCAGCGTGTGGGCAGGCACGTAGCGTGCGAGCTGACTAGGTTCCGACGCGTCCACGACCCTCGCCTGATGAGGTTTCGACGCTAGCACGGCCCGCGCGAGACGCGCCACGGGCGCGCGCGGGCTTTCGGCATCTCCGATCGGGGCCGACGCTTGTCGGGCAGTCCTGGCCCATTCAAGCCACCTCGTCGGAACCTCGTCGTTGCGTTAGTCTCCGACGGCTCGTTCTAACGAGCGCAGGAGCGTGTAGGCATGGGGAAGGGTCAGGGCCTTCGAGTCGGCCTCTTGTTCAACCTGAAGCGGGTTGATCCAAAGGCCACGGGTGACGACGCGGAAGCCGAGTTCGACAGTCCGAATACTGTGGGCGCCATAGCGCAGGCCATCGCGTCCTTCGGCCACACGGTGGTGGAGATCGAGGCCACCCCTCACTTCCCGGAGGCCGTCAGGGCGGCCAACCTCGACGCGGCGTTCAACCTGTCCGAGGGTCTGCACGGGCGTGCGCGCGAGGCGGTCGTCCCGGCCGTGCTGGATCTGGTGGGGATTCCGTACACGGGCTCCGACGCCACGACGCTAGCGCTGGCGTTGGACAAGCAGCTGGCCAAGACGGTCGTGCGGGCGGCCGGCGTTCGTACGGCCCGCTCGTTCGTGATGCGCTCGGGTGACCAGCGCGTCCCGCGAGGCTTTCGTTATCCACTGATGGTGAAGCCCAACGCCGAGGGCTCGAGCAAGGGGATCACCAAGAACTCGGTCGTGCACGACGAGGCCGAGCTCCGAAAGGTGGCGGGCGGCATGATCGCCCGCTACGCCCAGGGGGCGCTGGTCGAGGAGTTTCTACCGGGCCGGGAGTTCACCGTGGGCCTCCTCGGAGACACCCGCTCGCCCGAGGTGCTGCCGCCGATGGAGATCGTCTTCACCAACCCGGCCGACAAGCACCCCATCTACTCGTTCGAGCACAAGCTCGATTTCACTTCCGACGTCCGTTACGACGCTCCCGCGCAGCTCACACCGGCGCTCGATCGCGCGGTCCGGCGGTGCGCTGCGAAGTCCTATGCCGCGCTGGGCTGTCGAGACGTCTCCCGAATCGACCTCCGCCTGGACGCTGCGGGCCGGCCAAACTTCATCGAGGTGAACCCGCTGCCCGGCCTCACGCCGGACTTTTCGGATCTGTGCCTCATCGCGAAGAGCGCCGGCATCGACTACGTCACCCTGATCGGCAAGATCCTCCAACCGGCGCTTGATCGTGTTCTGGAGGGTCGGGGCGCTGGCGGCACGGCAGGCGCCCGGCACGCGGCCACACCGTCCCGCCCGGCTGAGCGCCCTTGACGCCGCGCTGCCGCTTCCGCGACCTCGGCCTGCGGCTCGGACGCTTCGAGCCCGGCGTGTTCAACGCCATCACCGACGTAGCGGGAGTCCGGGTAGGCCACGCCACCATCCGCTCCGCGGACCAGCGGGTCCACACCGGGGTCACCGCCGTCCTTCCGAACGACGGCAACATCTTCATGGAGCGCATGTTGGGCGGCGCGTTCGTCCTGAACGGCGCGGGCGAGATGTCTGGCCTCATTCAGGTCCAGGAGTGGGGCCTCCTCGAGACCCCGATCCTCCTCACGAACACGCTCTCGGTGGGGTCCGTCTCGGACGGCGTCGTGAAGTACCTCCTCCGTCGTTATCCCGGCATCGGGAGGGACCACGACGTGATCATCCCGCTCGTGGGCGAGTGCGACGACAGCTTCCTGAACGACATCCAGCTCCGGACCATCGACGAGCACCACATCACACAGGCCATGGACGGGGCGAGCACCGGGCCCGTTGCCGAGGGCTCCGTCGGGGGTGGCGCCGGCATGGTGGCCTTCGATCTCAAGAGCGGCATCGGCACGTCGTCTCGAGTGATCCCGATCCCCGCCGAGAACCCCGCCCACGACCCTCTCCGCTACACGGTGGGCGTCTTGGTCATGAGCAATGTGGGCCGCCTCGAGGACCTCCGCGTAGACGGCGTGCCGGTCGGCGAAGAGATCAACCGGCTCTTCACCGAGGAGCGCAGGCGATCGCTCTACGGAAGCGTCATCGCCGTCGTGGCGACCAACGCGCCCCTGATCCCGTTCCAGCTGAACCGCCTCGCCAAGCGCGTGGCCCTGGGCCTCGGCCGAACGGGCTCCTACGCCGCCCACGGTTCGGGCGAGATCATCATCGCCTTCTCCACTGCCAACCGGGTGCCGCGCCGTGCCCCGGCGCCCACCTACACGCTCGAGGTGCTGGGCGATCGCCATATGGACCCGCTGTACATCGCCGCGATCGAGGCGACCGAGGAGGCCGTGTTGAACGCGCTCTGCGTCGCTGACGCCACCGTGGGTATCGACGGGCACGTGGCCCCGGCCCTGCCGCTGGACGCCCTGGTGTCGGTCATGGCTCGCCACGGACGGGGCCCCTCGGGCCCAACCAGGGCGGCGGGATGACAGCGCGGGTCGCCCTCCTCGTCGCCCTCCTCGCCACGCAGAGCGCCGTAGCGAAGGACATGAACGGCAAGTTCGGGCTCGGCATCAGCCAGACCTTCGGGGGCGTGTCGGGGTTCGGCTTTCAGTACTACTTCACGCGGTCGCTGGCCCTCGACGTGGATGTGGGGGTCTCTTTTGCCAGCACCCCCGACGGCCAGTCGTCGACGGCGTTCGTTGGCGGGCTCGGCATCTTCTACGCCCTGGTCCAGCACCGGACCGCCAACCTCCTGATTGGCCTACGGGGCGACTTCGGCGTGCGCAGCGCTCCGAGTGACGCGCCCGAGACCACGCTCGCCGACGCGGTGAACCGCTCGACCACCCCGGAGGAGACCGCGTTCTCGGGCTCGGTCTTCCAGTTCAACCTCGAGATCCCGCTGGTCATCGAGTTCTTCTTCTCGGACTCGGTGTCGTTCCACGTGGCCGCGGGTGCGCTTCTGGTCTTCGTCCCGGAACAAGGCGCGTTCCTCGACGCCAAAGGGGTCGCCTTCGAGAGCTCCTCGTTCATCCTGGCGCTGGGCAGCGGCGGCTTCCTCGGCAGCGCGGGCGTCACCTTCTGGTTCTGATGCGCCACACCCTCCTCGCCTTGCTCGCCATCACGACCACCCTCGGCTGCGCCACGCGTTATCTGGTGGACCCCAAGGATCTCGCCGCGTCACCGCCCAAGCCCATCGCGGCGGTGGACGGCGAGCGCCACACCTGGCTGCTGAGCGATCGCGCCGCCGCTGCGGCCACCCCGGAGGGCGAAGTGGAGCTGTACGACGAGCGCCACGCCCTCCGCGGATGGGGCTACGGCCTCGTCAGCGTGGGCTCCGTGGGCCTCCTCGCCATGGTCACTTTGGCGGCCACCGGGTCGGAGCTGGGCGAGGAAGCGTGGCCATGGGCCTCGACCGGCGCTGCGGTGGCCGTTGGGACAGGGCTCCTGGTATGGGCACTCTTCTCGGACGGCCCCGAGGTCGACGCCCCCGCACCGTGAGCGCGCGCCGCGAGGCGGGCTCAGTCGGCGTCCAACTCTTTGAGCCTCAGCTGAATCCCGCGCTTCGACACGCGGAGGGTGGCCGCGACCGCGTCGAGATCGCCGCCCGCCGCCTTCAACGCCGCGCGGAGCTCCTGAGGCTCGAGGTCGCGTGCCTTGCGGACTCGGGGCGAACGGTCGATCAACGCATAGAGGGTGGTGCGGCTGATCCCGAGCGCCTCGGCGGTGGGTCCGGGCTTCCAGTGGTGCGCTTCCAATGCCTCGACCATCTCGTCGTCGGTGAGCACCCGGGGCTTCGCGGGCGCCGCGCTGGGCCGGTGCGTGATCGTCCGCGGCGGTCCGGCGAGCCCTGTGGGGATCGGCAGCTGATCGTGGTCCTGACTCGCGATCGCCAGCTGACGCGCCACGTTGCGGAGCTCGCGTACGTTCCCGGGCCAGCCGTGGGCGCACAACACGCTCATGAGCGCTGGCGGCACCAGGGGCTTCCCGGAGGTGCGCGGCTCCAGTCGATCGAGCAGCCCCGCGGCCTCGAGCTCCTGCCGCAGGAACGCGTGAAACAGGCGACCGATGTCGTCCTTGCGATCACGGAGAGACGGCACGCGGATCACGTAGCCGCTGAGCCTGTGGAGCAGGGGCGCCCGAAAGCCCTGCCCTTCGAGGTCGGCGTCCGAGGCCGCGACCACCCGGACGTTCACGGTCCGCGGTCGTGCCCCGCCGACGGGCGTGACCTCACCCGTCTCCAACACGCGAAGGAGCATCGGCTGGAGCTCGCTCGGCGTCTCGCCAATCTCGTCTAGGAACAAGGTCCCGCCGTCTGCTCGGGCGAAGAAGCCGTCGTGGTCGCGGGCAGCGCCCGTGAACGCGCCGCGGATGTGGCCGAAGAGCTCGCTGGTGGCGGTGGTGGTGGCGATCGCCGCCATGTTCACGGCGACGAACGGCCCCTTGGCGCGCGGACTGGCGTCGTGGAGCGCTCGTGCCACCAACTCCTTGCCCGATCCGGACTCTCCCCGGAGGAGCACCGGAACCTCGAGGCGCGCGACCCGGTCGATCTCCACGCGCAGCGCGTCCACGGCCACGCTGTCCCCGAGGAGCCCATGGCGCGCGCTCCGCGCTCCGGGCGGCAAGGTCCGGTGGAGGAGCAGCGCAACTGAGTGTCCCAGCGTGAGGACAGCGCCGCGGTCCAGGCGATCCGGAGACACCTGCAGCACCGGATCCACGGGCTCGCCGTCGAGCTGAACTGAGCTCCCGGCCGCGGTGGCGTCCAGGCGAATTCCGCCGCTCGCTTCGACGGTGATCGCCAACGGCCGCCGCGAGACCCGCTGATCGGCCAGGGGCTCCGCGTGGGGCCCGTCGCCGAGCCCCGGCGGCGCGAACGCCGGCTCGAGCCGCGAAAGCAGAACGGTGCGTTGTCGCAGCCGGAAGACCTCGCCGACGCGGGCCATGTCGGGGTGGGACAGGATCGTCAGCTGTGGCGTGCGAACCGGAGCTGCAGCCTTGATCGGCTCCAGGTCCCGGACGGTGTCTGCGTGTTTGTATGGGCGCTCCGCCACTCCCCCTCCGCGGCCGCCAGAGCCTAGCTAAGTGCCCGCGAGCACTCCGCACATCGAACCCCGCGAGCAATACAGTAGCCCGGTGCCGCCGTCGAGAGGTTGCGCGCTCCCCGAGTCGGCTGCTATTCCAGCGCGGCCATGAGACGCCTCCTGATCACCGCTCTCTTCGCCGCCTGCGCCACCACGGGCCCCCTCGAGGGGACCGAGGCCACCACCCACTCCTCCGTCACCAGCAAGGTCTCGCCCATGAGTCAGCCCTGGAAGGACGCCGCGACCGTCGAGTCGCTGTGCGCCGCCGCCCTCGAGTCCGCCACGAAGCTCCGCCAAGAGCTCGAGGAGGGGCGCGCCGCTCAGCCGCTCGAGACCTACCGCGAGCTCCTGAAGGTGCTCGACGCTCCGAACGGCTGGGTCTCGCTGCTGTTTCAGGTGAGCCCCGAAGCCTCGGTCCGTGAAGCCTCGGATGCTTGCAAGCAACGGCTGTCCAAGTTCGGAAACGACGTCACGCTGGACCGCCGGATCTTCGATGCGCTGGCGGCCGTGGACGTGTCGGGGCTGGGCGCGGAGACACAGCGCTCTCACCGGCTCATCCTGCGCGAGTTCAAGCGCTCGGGCGTGGACAAGGACGACGCCACGCGTGACCGCCTGCGCACGGTGTACGAGCGCCTCGTCGAGCTGGGTCAGGACTACCAGAAGAACGTGTCGGAGGACGTGCGGAGCATCGCGCTCACCGACGTGAAGGAGCTCGACGGCCTGCCCGCCGATTGGATCGCTGGCCACCCCTTGGTGGACGGGAAGATCACCGTCACCACCGACTACCCGGACTACGTGCCGCTCCTCACGTACGCGAAAAACGCAGACGTCCGGAAGCGCCTCGCCCGCGAGTTCGCCGCACGTGGGTACCCGAAGAACGCGCCGCTCCTCCAGGAGACGCTGGAGCTGCGGTCCGAGTACGCCAAGATCCTCGGCTACCCGAGCTGGGCGGCCTACTTCGCCGAGGACAAGATGGTGAAGACCACGGCCACGATCGAGAGCTTCCTCACGGAGCTCCTCGGGATCGTACGCCCGCGCGCGGACGCCGACACCCGCGAGCTCCTGAGCCGCAAGAAGAAGGACCTCCCGGAGGCCACCGAGTTCGCGCTGTGGGACCGCTTCTACTACCTCGGCGTGGTTCGCGAGGAGACCTACGGCTACGACGCCCAGGCCGTGCGCAACTACTTCCCGTATACGGCGGTGAAGAACGGGATCATGGAGCTCTACGCCGAGCTGTTCGGCCTGGAGTTCGTCCGCGCTTCGGACGTCCCAACCTGGCACCCCGATGTGGAGGCCTGGCGGATCCAGCGCGACGGGCGCGCGTTCGGGATCTTCTTCCTCGACATGCACCCACGGGCCGACAAGTACAAACACGCGGCGATGTTCCCGATCCAGACCGGACTCGCGGGCGGCGCGGAGCCCATGGCGTCGCTCGTCTGCAACTTCCCGAACCCGTCGGGCGGTGACGCGCTGATGGAGCACGGCGACGTGGAGACGTTCTTCCACGAGTTCGGCCACCTGCTCCACCACCTGCTCGCGAACAAGGCCACCTGGACGAACCTCGGCGGGATCTCCGTGGAGTGGGACTTCGTGGAGGCGCCCTCGCAGATCCTCGAAGAGTGGGCGTGGTCCTGGAAGGTGTTGGCGCGGTTCGCCAAGGACCCGAAGACGGGCGAGGTGATCCCACAGGACCTGGTAGAGCGGATGCGGCGCGCGGACGAGTTCGGCAAGGGCGCCGAGACCCTCCGCCAGCTCTTCTTCGCGGCCTACAGCTACTACGTACATGCGCGGGACCCTGGGGGTCTCGACCTCGAGGCCTTCTCGGACGAGATGTTCAAGACCTACAGCCCGTACGCGAGGGTCGACACCGACCACCTCTACGCCAACTTCGCGCACCTCATCGGCTACACGTCTGCGTACTACACGTACCAGTGGTCGCTGGTGATCGCGAAGGACCTCTACACCCGCTTCGAGGCCGCCGGGATCATGGACCCGAAGGTCGCCAGGGAGTACGCCGAGAAGATCTTGGCTCCGGGCGGCATGGCCGACGCTGCCGACCTCGTCGAGGACTTCCTCGGCCGGCCGTACAGCCTCGACGCATACCGCAAGTGGCTCAGCCAGTGATCGACCTCCGCAGCGACACCGTCACGCGCCCCACGGCGGCGATGCGCGCCGCCATGGCCAGCGCGGAGGTGGGTGACGACGTCTTCCGCGACGACCCCACGGTCCTCGCGCTGGAGGCCCGCGTGGCCGCGCTGCTCGGGAAAGAGGCGGCGCTGTTCGTGCCCAGCGGCACCATGGCGAACCAGCTCGCAGTGCGGGTGCATTGTCCTCCGGGGACGGAGCTCATCTGTCACACGGGGGCGCACGTTTACAACTACGAGGGCGGGGCGGCCGCGCTGGCCGGCGTACAGGTTCGACCCATCGAGTCAGCGGACGGGCTGCTCCCCGTAGAGAGCCTCGACCGCGCCTTCCACGACCACTGCGACGCCCACCTCGCCCCCACCGCGTGCGTCGCCCTCGAGAACACGCACAACGCCTGCGGCGGCGTGGCGCTGGCGGAGAGCGGCGTGCGCCTCGTGGCAAGCTGGGCACGGGCACGGAACCTCGCATTACACCTCGACGGGGCCCGCCTCTGGAACGCCAGCGCCGCGCTGCAGCGGCCCGTCGGCGAGCTCGCCGCGCCGTTCGACACTGTCTCCGTCTGCTTCTCCAAAGGGCTCGGAGCGCCGGTGGGCAGCGCGCTGGCCGGGAGTCATGAGGCGATCCGCCGCGCCCTGCGTTATCGCAAGGCCTTGGGGGGCGGTATGCGGCAGGTGGGCGTGCTCGCCGCGGCCGCTGCCCACGCGCTGGACCACCACCTCCCGCTGCTGGTCCACGATCACCGTCGCGCCCGTGTGCTGGCCGAGGCTCTGGTCGCGACGCCCGGGCTCACGTGCGATCTCACGCGTGTTCAGACCAACCTCGTGTACTTCGGCACCGAAGCCGGCCACCCGTTCGGCGCCCTGGACGCATCCGGGCGGCCCGCGCTGGTGGGCCTGCTGGCGGAGAGGGGGGTGCTGATCACGGGCAGCGCCACTCGGCTGAGGGCCGTCTTGCACCTCGACATCGACGACGCTGCCTTGGGCGAGGTGCTCGCCGCGCTGACTTCTCTGCGCAGCCGCTGACAAGCACTGGTACGCTGCCACCATGCGTCTCTCCGGTCCGTTGGCTGGCGCGTGCGTCGTCGCGTGCCTGGTCGCGTGCAACGAAGCGTCGCCGCCGCCGACTGACGACACCGTGCAGGCACCGCCCGCACAACCGGCGCCCCGCCGACCCAAGGTGGCGGCTCCACCTGACGACGAGGCGCTCGGTTTCCGTGACATCACGGGGTGGGCCGGCCTCGCAGCCGTCGTGCCCGGTCAGGGAGGCGCATGGTTCGACCTCGATGGCGATATCGATGACGACATCGTGCTCCCCACCTCCCGCGGCCTGGCTACCTACCTGAACGACGGGACTGGGTGGTTCACGTCCGGGCCGGAGTTCCCGCACGCTTCACCGTACGGCGGTTTCGTATATGCCGTAGACCTTAGTGGCGACGGGCATGGGGAGCTGCTCTACCTCCGGCGCGGCGTGAAGCCGTTCGAGCGACCCCCACCGGGTGTCTCGGAGCCATTCGAACAGGTCTTCTGGGCGGGAGACGGAGCGCTTGCGCCGTGGCCGGACGTCCTGCCCGGCCTCGCCGACGGGCGTTTCGGGTCCACCGGGACCTTCGGCGACTTCGACGGAGACGGCCGCACGGAGCTCCTCATCGCCACGCTGGGCCTCACCGTAGGCTCGGCACGCAACGACTTGCCAAAGAAGGACACGCCGGGAGCCCCCGACGCATTATGGCGACGTGCGGGGGACGTGTTCCTGGACGATCGAGCCCTCGAGAGCTTCGCCACACGCAGCTTCGCCGTGACCGCCGCGGACCTCGACGACGACGGGCGGCCCGAGCTCCTGGTAGGGACCGATGAGGCGGTGGACCACGTCATCCGCTGGAGCGACGGTGTCGCAGTCGACGTGGGGGCGTCCTTTGGCCTCGCGAACTCCACTGCGGCGATGGGCTGGTGCCTCGGCGACGTGGACGGCGACCTCGATCTCGACATCTTCCTCACAGACAACGACAGCGTCGTAGGCCACAAGCTCTACCTGCGCGAAGGGGCGACATACCGAGTGGCCACCGCGGAGGCCGGGTTGAGCAGCACCACCGCTGTGACCGGCTGGGGTTGCGGACTGCACGACCTCGACTTGGACGGTGACCTGGACGTCATGGTGGTCAACGGAGACGCCTGCCTCGACTGCGTCGGCGGAGAACAAGCCACCCTGCTCTTCCTGAACGACGGCCGCGGCCATTTCTCGCCGTGGGCGGCGGCTGCCGAGAGCGATCTCGCCTTGCACACGAAGAGCCGCGCCGCGCTCTTCAGCGACGCGGACCGCGACGGCGACCTGGACGTATTGGTGGTCAACGTTCAGGCCGAGCCGCGCCTGCTGCGCAATGATCTCGGCAGGGGCCACTGGCTTGCCGTCGCGCTACGCGAACCCGGGCGCTGGCCCTCGGTTGGAGCCGTAGTCACGCTCACCGCGGGGGGACTGACGCAGCGGCGCTGGGTGGTCGCGTCCGCTAGCTATGGCGGCAGCGAGACCGAGTGGATTCACTTCGGCCTCGGGGCCGCGGCGGCGGTGGACTCGTTGGAAATTCGGTGGCCGGATGGCGTCAAGCAGCAGGTGGCTGTGGGCACGGTGGACCGCCGGTTGGTCATCCGCCGCGATGACGGCCAGCCAGCGGGCTGGCCACCCGCGCCCGACCCGTCTTGCGCAGAGGTGTGTGCGCACGCCATCTCGTGCGTCTCTCCGAGCCCCCCCCCCGCCTCGGGGGCGGCTGGCTGCGGGGACCTCTGCGTGGAGGAGGAGCGCGACTCGTTCGCGCGGCGATGCCTCGCCTCCGCGCCCTGCGACCGTATGTGGCAATGCATGTACTGATCGGGCGGCCGACCGCGGCCGGGCGTGCGGAAGCTAGGGAGCCCCGGGACGGCTGCCGGATGCGCAAACGCGCATTGACACCGTAGCCACGGCTCTCTAGCTTCCGCAGACTCACCGCCTCCCTCCCAGGCGTCTCCTCGTAGGACACAGTTCCAATGCTCGAAACCGTCAGCAAGGGCTTCAAGGCCGCCCGGAACCGCCTTCGCGGCTTCCAGGAGCTCAACGAAGACAACATCGACGACGCCGTAAAGGAGATCCGAGTCTCCCTGCTCGAGGCCGACGTCGAGTTCAACGTCGTCAAGGCGTTCCTGGGACGCGTCAAGGACAAGGCCGTCGGCGAGCTGGTCCAGACGCGGGCCAAGAACAAGACCGGCCAGGTCACGGTTACGCCGGGCGATCACTTCATCAAGATCTGCCTGGAAGAGCTCAAGGAGCTCATGGGGCCGGTCGACACGGCCATCAACTACAGCTCCTCCGGCATCACCAAGATCATGATGGTGGGTCTCCAGGGGTCGGGTAAGACCACCACGGTGGGCAAGCTGGCTCGTCTCCTCGAGAAGGAGGGCAAGCGCCCCATGCTGGTCGCTGCCGACGTCTACCGACCGGCCGCCATCCAGCAGCTCAAGGTGCTGGGCGAGAAGCTGCAGATCCCGGTCTACGACGAGGGCGCGGGGAACCCGGTCGAGATCTGCAAGAACGCGCTCGCCAAGGCGAAGGCCATCGGCCGCAACGTCGTGATCTTCGACACCGCGGGTCGGCTCGCCATCGACGAGCCGCTCATGGTCGAGCTCGACAACATCAAGCGCACCACGGCGCCCGAGAACATCCTGACCTCGGCCGCTTGACGGGCGCCGCGCTCAACGAGAACAATCAGCCGGTCATGACCCTGGGCTGGACATACGATACGAAGGGCAATCGCCTGACCGAGAC